>Ga0172365_10002429_pt1 | contig 13696 bp, 17 predicted proteins | sample LakKivSesite48cm_FD_114535 | JGI IMG/M metagenome (GOLD analysis project Ga0172365, IMG submission 114535) | Sediment microbial communities from Lake Kivu, Rwanda - Sediment site 48cm | ecosystem: Environmental > Aquatic > Freshwater > Lake > Sediment | place: Rwanda: Western Province, Lake...
CAGCCATCTTCCACCGTCTCAACCCATTCGGTAGTCTCTTGCTGCGAGATGCTCGGATCTTACAGATGATTCAATAACCCTTAGCTTCCTTGCTCATCGCTCTCAGAAGAGCTGCCCAATTGATCGTTTTAACTCCAGTAGCTTTGAGCTGCAAAAGCCTTGAATCCTCCGTAAGAAGAACCCCAACGGTACATGATTGCGCCAGGATTGCCGTATCAAAGAAGCCAAGACCAAGTGTGAGAAACTCGCTAAACTTCTTGTCATCCTCTGCTCTATACCCATGGATCACGACCTTATCATCCGCAGCTAATACCGTCAGGCCTTCGTTGAACTTATCCGCAATTTTAGCCCGATCTCCCCCTAGCTTTAAACTTTTAGCCTTCGCCTCAATAATGGAAATCTCACTTACATGAACCAGGTCCAATGATTGTATGACCTCTTTATACCTGGCTCGAGAGAATCCTTTCACCGCTATATCGAGCTAGAAAAACGGCATGAGGTAAGTGGTATCTAAGTATACCTCTCGGAACTGCATAGTTTACCGCTCCACGAGCTCTTTTTCCAGTAAACTTCGCTCTTCTTTGAGCTCCACGTCGCTTACCGTCGCCAGTGCTTCTTCTTCCAAGACGTCGAGAATCGTTTTTCGCTTCCGTAAGATGATCGCTTCACCTTCCACCACGGCAACAAATTCGTCTCCCGTGGCCAGTCCGAATTCTAATCTGAGCTTCTTTGGTGTGTAGAGTTCACCCCGCTTTCCTACCTTGACGACGTAGTCTGCCATTCCACGTTCCTCAGAATAACCTAAAGTTTCTGAATAGTTAAACTTATCCGCTCGGGCTTCAATTCTCGCTTCTCTGCAAGCCCCGTACTCGCTTTGTAATCCGCTCACCCGTCTCCTTGACCCAAAAACAGCTCTCTTCTCGGCCTCAGGCTTTTTAAAAAACGTTCGCCGAATCCGATCCGCAACTCGGACTCGCTCGCTCGATCTGCACCGACCGATGCGCAGCCAAGGCCTTAGTCTACTTATCCGCGCCTTCCGCTAGCATCTCGTATACGATCGCTGAGAAGAGACGAGCTCAAAGTCGATAAGATAAGTCCGATCCCGTTACTGCCGATTTGTCCCTAACAAAATCGCGGTGGACGCGTGCGGGCGGGAAGAGCAAGGTGCCAGACGCCGGGACGGTATTCATGTACCGTATTCAGGATCTTTCAGGAGCAGTTACCAGGAAACCCTCAAACCTGGCGCTTTGATTCTGTCCTTACTTCACGGTGGTCAGTTACGGCTTCCAAACCGTAAGCCACGCCACGCGCTCAAAATCAGGATCGCTCGTCGCGATGTGCGTGAGACCACATCGCTTCATGGTAGCTGCATGGAAAGCATCGCTCGAGAGTAACCCGTAGTCTTTTGAAATATGGAGCGCGACTTCCAGATCGCCTTCAAGTACTTCGAGGATTTCTAAATGTGCTAACCCTCTGATCTTGTTCATCACCACCCATGTCTTGCTCAAGTCCATGATGAGGTCACCGTGCTCCTTCAAATAACGTACCACTTTTTTCGGCTCTATCTCATAGCGCTCGACTACTTCCGCGAGCATAACCCGATGAAAAACCTCGTTGCAAACCATCACGCTCGTTATACCACGATAGCCCCCCACAGCTATCGCTTCTATGAAGTTCTTGCACGGTTCTCCGTACTTCCAGTGGTCCAATGCCTCGTAAAGGAAAATATTCGCATCAATGAAGACGCTCGTTCCCCGTGGGAGCTGCTCCAGCATTACAGGGGCTCCAAATCGGGACTCGTGATAAGCTCGTCTACCCACTTCCTGTTCGAGATGTGGATCACCCCTTCTAATCGCTCTACCAGACTCTTTCGTACCTCGAGCTCCACCTCGTCTCCCTCCTCCAAATCCAGCGCTTCCAGCAGTTTCAAGACCTTATCCTCATAGCGCGCCTTTACTTTCAGGCCCATACCCCATCCCCGTACAGTAAAAAGGATTTGTGGAGTAATAAGTCTGCTGGTGCACACCGAGAATCCTCTCCGACGACGCTATACCTTGGAACCCATCTTAAACGATCGCATCGCGTATCTTCCAGTATGGCAATCACGACGCCCGCGCAGGTCGGGTACGCAATCGCGTTCACGCAGCCGAGGCAGGCATCTCCGATGCCGTGCTCAACGAGCTCATCGCGGACGAGCAGGCGTTCGTTGAGGCATATGTCGAGAAAACGTTCGCCGAATCCGATCCGCAACTCGGACTCGCCAATTGCGGTGATCACCGATCGGTGGAATTGGTAAATCCTTGTTCAGTCGTACAACGATCCAGCCGTCGATAACCTCAGCCAGATTCTTACGGCACTCCTCCAGCGTTCGGTCGCCCATACGCCTTCCAACTCCGGTACTTCGCCATAATACGGCTCTTCGTCATTGATGAGCTCATACTTCGCGTTCGACATTGCTGTCTCGATGTACTCTATTAGCATACCTTCTCCTCCATGTAAGGCCGGAGCGTTTCTTCTTCGCTTTGGGCACCGCCTTTGGATGGCGACGGCGAAGGTGAAGAAGATGAAGGTGAAGGGTGGGCAGAGGATGGATATAAGCACATTAGAGATAACTATGAAGTATTAACGTGATACCGCGATACGAAATATACGTGAGACATCAGGATCGGCATAATGGAAGAAGAAGGTGGAAAAAATGCAGTTGGTCATTAACACCTATGGCTCTTACCTGAGGAAGAAGGGGAACTGCTTCTTAGTGCGGAAAGAGGACCAGGTTTTTGAGGTTTCGGTGAATAAAATTGACAGCATTTTGATCGCCACGGCGGCATACATTTCCACGGACGCCATTAAGTTCGCGGTGGAGAACAATATCGACATTGTATTCCTCGATTCGTATGGAGATCCTTACGGGCGGGTATGGCACTCCAAGCTCGGAAGCACAACACAGATAAGACGAAAGCAGCTGGAGCTATATGAGCAGGCGGAAGGGCTCAATCTGGCGAAGAGCTGGGGCGTTCAGAAGGTTGATAACCAGATAGAGTTCTTAAAGCGACTGAAGAAGACGCGAGCGGAGAAGAAAGAGGAATTGGAAGGAAGCATTAGAGAATTGGAGGGATCGAAAGAGAAATTGAAGGGATTGAAGGGGACTGTGGAAGAGAAAAGGCAAACGATCTTAGGGATAGAGGGCATGGCATCCAGGATCTATTTTGGCGTGCTCTCGTCAATCCTTCCTGAGCGATTCAAATTCGAGTCGAGGAGCAGGAATCCGGCGAAGGACGAGTTTAACGCCATGCTGAACTACGCCTATGGCGTCCTGTACTCGATGGTGGAGAAGGCGTGCATCATTGCCGGGCTGGACCCGTATATCGGCTTCATCCATACGGACAACTACAACAAGAAATCACTGGTGTTCGACATTATCGAGCTGTTCAGGACGTTTGCAGATGAGACGGTGGTCCATCTGTTTACCCAGCGAAGGGTGAAGGAGGAATACTTTGAGAAGCTCGAGAACGGCATGAGCTTGAACAAAGAGGGTAAGGCGGTCCTGATCGAGGCATTGAATGAGACCTTTGAGAAGACGATACAGTATAAGGGGCGAAACATCAAGACGAAGAACGTGATCCAATTTGAGTGCCACAAAATCGCGAACAAGCTGATAGGGAAGGGTTAAGAGAATGCTGGTCTGGGTGATCTATGACATCACGGACAATAAGATCCGTGATTCCGTAGCGAAGCGGTGCAAGGGCTATGGGCTCTACCGGGTGCAGAAGAGCGCGTTTTTAGGTGATCTGAACCGCAACGAAGCTGATTCGCTCGCCTTAGAATGTGAAGAGCTCATCGACGAAGCTGATTCGGTCTTCGTCTTCCCGATGTGCGATGAGTGCTTCAAGAAGATCGAGCTGATCGGTGAGGGGTTTGATAAGGATCTGGTGAGCGATCGGAAGATCACCAAGGTCTTCTGATAACACTTTTTCTTTTTCACAAAAAGAAAACCTGTGCTAAAAGAAAAAACAAATAGGTTCATTCATGTGGTGACCGAGAGAATATGAGTGTGGCCGTGGAACCTGAATTGGGGGCTGAGGTATTCATTACCGTCTCGGACGTCATGGAGTACCTCTTCTGCCCGCGGTTCATCTATTTCATGCACTGCCTGGGGATACCGCAACACGAGGAGCGGCGGTACAAGGTCCTGAAGGGGCGCGCGCTGCACGATGCACGTGAGACGGTGAACCGTGAGTACCTGCGGAAGAAGCTGCAGTGCGTGCGGAAGGAACTCGCGGTCTATCTCGTCTCGCAGAAGTACCACCTGAAGGGTGAAGTGGACGAGGTGCTCTTCCTGAAAGATGGCACGGCGGCACCGCTCGATTACAAGTTCGCGGAATACAAAGAGCACCTGTACCGAACGCACCGGTACCAGTCGGCGCTCTACGGGCTGATGATTGCGGACACCTATGGCGTGGCGGTGAAGCGCGGCTTTGTGTGCTACACGCGGAGCAACCATCTGGTGAAGGAGGTGAACCTGAGTGCGAGGGACTTTGAACGCGCGATCGCGCAGGTGAATGAGGTATTAGCGATACTACAGCAAGGCTTTTATCCTGAGGGAACGAAGTATAAAACGAGGTGCGTGGACTGCACGTACCGGAACATTTGCGGGTGAGGATGGAAGGGATGGTGGAAAGCGTAGTGCAGCTCCAAATTGAGCCACGATTTGTAAAAGAAAGCAACGGTCTGAGACCATTCCAAAAGGAAACGTTAGACGCGATAAAAAATTCAGATGCGAAAATCATCCTTGTTGAAGCCCCGGTCGGTTCGGGTAAGAGCTATATCATTCGTAATTTGATTACAGACGAGCATTTCAATAGAAAAGCTATCGTTTTGACTTATCCAACCAAAATTTTGATGGATGCGCAAGTAGGAGCGATGAAGAGAGAGTTGAGTCGATCCTTAGAAGTTGCCGAATGGCCAAATGATAGGTTCGTAAAAGACGGAGTAAATATCTTCAATTATTCATCATCAACTCTCGTAAAATATTTACAGAAAATTGGGATAAATGATGGTTTAGACAAAAGTGAATTATTAAAACAGGTATTTTTACAATTATCGTTTTATAGTCAGAAAGAGGCGATAGTTACATCTCCCGATGTGCTCTGGCTTCTGGTAGATAAGAAGGTCTATAAAGGCTCAAAAAGACTCCAACTTTATTTAAATAATGCTTTTGTATTTTTCGATGAGTTTCACCTGTATTCAAATCTCTCCAATTTCCCGAAATTGGTTGATGACCTACTCGAAACAATTGCGTCAAAGGTCATATTGCTCTCTGCGACACCATATCAAAGCAAAGAGTTAGAGGCGATCATAAATAAGCACGGATGTGCAGAAATTAGCTTCTCAAATTCGATCGCCGGGCCGAAAGATGAAGGAAAAACATTCAACTATCCATTAGATATAGAAATATACCAGTTCAAGTATACACGATTAGAAGAAACCTTGAAGAAGCTGAAAGAGCTAATTCCTAAGATAGAAAAACCTGCGGCAATCATATTTGATTCAGTTTTTAGATTGCAGCACCTGAAGAGGGTGATTGAAACTATGTTTGGTTCAAAATTCAAGTTTATCGAGTGGAGTGGCATGGAGAAGACTAAGTCATCCGTGTTGGATGATGAGACCGTCGTTTTAGGCACATCAGCAATAGAAGTGGGATTAGATATGCAATTCAAAACTTTAATAACCGAAGCCGCTTATTGGACTTCAGCGATACAAAGAATAGGGCGAGTCGGAAGGAAAACAAAAGGAAAAGCAATAATATTCACGAACAGGGATTTTATCCCTTACGCAAAAGATAGGATAATTTCAAGAGACCTATTTGAAAAGGAAATATTAAAAAAGGCTTTGAGTGACCCTATTGGGGTCTTAGTTTCAGGAGAGATGTTCAGGGGAGACAGTTATAATTTTATACTGAAAGACAACGTGACCAAAAAAATAATTATATATTCAGAATCGCTATTTGCAATGTTCGATATAGAAGATTGTGAGGAGGGATGGAGAATAATAGACCTGAATAAAAAGCGAGAAGTATTAGAAGATTGGGGGATTAACAACGGAGAGATAGAAAGGATATTGCTTCATGATAGAATACTTCCGTTCTGGGGCGCTGTCACAGGTACCTTGGGAGACGAATATTATAGCGTCGCGGTTAAGTACAATAAAGATGAGAACATATTGGATATAATAGCTGGCGAAAGATATACTTTTTATGGTGCTTGAAATGAAAGAAAGAGAAGTCCAAAAGTTTTTGGAGCCGCAATTCGGCTTTCTCGGTAAATCCAGTGGAGAACAACTCTGGATGCATCATTACACCGTTTGGCGGATATTTAAGAAATTCGCTGCTTACATCCCCTCATTAAACGAGCATGAACGAGAATTCATAGAAGTTGCCTGTCTCCTCCACGATGTAGCCAAAAGAAGCGAGTTAAATCAAAGAATATTGCGAGGAGAAGAGAGCGATAAGATTTTGGTTATCCATAAACCAAAGCTGGAAGAGGTTCAGAGTTATTTAGAACTTGCTGAGGATGTATTGCCATTTCCTATAACGAAAGACAACATAAAAACCGTTTTTGATATTATCGTTACACATCACAGCATATCCGAAGAAGACCTTCAAGAAATCACTACAGATTCCGTAGGCATTCTAACCGAACTCCTCAGGTATTCTGACTGGTTGGCCTCCATGGACTCTGTGTCTTCGAGAACAATCAATGAAATAAGAAAAGTAACTAAAGGGCTTTTTGACCTTACCTATTTTGAGATATCTAGATTCCCAGCACCATCTACCTATTTGTTTTTAGATGGCGCTATAAAAATATATGACAAAAAAGGATGGAAGCCCTTAGTAGTTTTTGACAATGGGGTGGTGTTTATTGGTGAAAAGTGTGAAATTCCACAGAAGGATGAACTTGTGAATTCGGTCCTATCCTCATTTTTTAACAAATCGCTAAGGTTACAATCAGTTTATCCTGTGGCCTTTACGAAGAACATACTGGGTGGGCTGTCTGAAATGTTTCCTTTACAGTTTATGTTGGCTGGTGATCATGAACAGCAGATCAGAAATAATTTGGGGAACATTGAACGAAAAGGAGTACAGTTTTTGCGACTCCTTTTTGACATCTTTAATTTGAAAGACTTGAATAGACTCAAAAAGGAAATACGTTTATGGAACTTAATCCCGGCTTGTTTAGGGCCTTCTGGCCATCCAAAAGCAAAAGAGCTATGGCGCGATTTTTTTGATGAGGACGCGCCACTATCCATAAACACAGAAGTGATAACTAGCCTTTTGGATAAGATTCGGATAAAAGATATTATCCCTGAAAGATTCGGACTGTCCGTTGCCGGTGAACGATATCTATCCACACTTACACCAGAAGAGTTGTTTTCACTATTGTACGCAGTGGCAAGGGATCTAGAGGAGGAAGTAGCAGATAAAGAAACATTGAGGAGCTATTTAGAAGATTTACTATCGTTAGAGGAGGAAAAAGATTTTAAAAAGGCAGCAGAGGCTGCTTTTGGGAGATACTGCGTGTATAAGAGAACAACGGATGCGAGCAAAGGACTATGCGAGCGATGCGGCTGTCCTGTCTCGATCGTAGCTAAGCCCGCTTTAATGTTTCCCAGAGGTAGTGGCTATGGTTTCTCTCAGATAAAGGCGAATCCGAGAAATGCCAGCGCAACGTGCCCATTATGTGCGTATGATAATATGATCCTTAGGGAGGGCTTACGGAGTAACGATCAGCGAATCTATGTAAGAATCGAGTCGAAGATACCAGAGCTGCTGAAACAATACCCCTCACTTCTTAGGTTGATCACGACGCTGCAGAGCGGTTTGCGTTACCCACGAGCGATTATGAAATTAGAGGAGAGAGAAGATTTCAATGATTTGCCATTTCCAAAGCGAGTGACAGTTCCAATTGCAAAGGAAGATTATGGTGAAGCACAAGAGATAATAAGCACAGAGAGAGGCGCGCTCTTTAATATTGAAAGAACCTCGATGAAAGACTTAAGTCCCAAGGATTTTAGAGTAAAATACGAGCCACTTTATCATCTTTTGACCTTTTTGGGCTTTCAGACAAACATAGGTACAGAAGAACAGGTAGGTTTATTTGGTGAGGCTTTAATACCAACAGAAAACGCTTATCACAAGTCCTTGGCAGTCATCATACTATCCGCTGCGATAGGTGAGGGGGGTAAGAAGCAAAATAGATACATATTTGCTAAAAACTTACAAGAACAGAGCCCGAGTGTGGCTTTAAGGATCGTTTCAGAAAGCTCGAAACTTAATGAAAGGCTCATAATGAGATATTTTGAATTTCTTCGGGAATCAGGGATTGTACTCTTTGATATTGAAGGAGGGGGATATCAAATGAAGGATTTGTTAAAGGATGCCGCATTCTTTGCGGATAGGGAGTTGGGAATACCACATTTTTGTGTGGAGCCGGAAGAGCGATACGAATGGAGAAATCCTCGAAACATAACGAGGCACAAAGCTGCGAAACCAATCTCCGACGCGTTGAACGAGATGTTGAAAGGAGGAGACGAGGGGGCCTTCGAGCGGGCAGTAGCCGCATTCTTGCGGAATTTAGCGAAGAAGATCAAAGAAGAGGAGAAAGAGACCCAAACGGAGTTTGTAGAGAAGAGTACGAAAATATTGGAGAAATTCTGGGATTTGAGGAAAGCGGACATCTCGGAATTTATCAGGGCGAAAAACGCACTTACATCTAGTATTTTCGTATTTACGCGCTACGAGAATTTAAAGGAGGTGGTAAGAAATGAGTGAAGAGAAGGAGATTGGACTTTTGGAAAAGCCGGAAATTCTGTCAGTGGGAAGGTATATGGAATTCGTGGTGAAGTTAAAGTTCCTAGACGACGCGATAATCAGGAGCAACGACCCGGAAGAGGTATTGACGTTCAAGTACAAAGAACTGGGGAACAGGTTCATCATACCCTGGAGAAAGGTAAAGGGAAAGCTGAGACGGTTGGTGATGGAGAAACAGCGAGGATTGGAGATAGAACCAAACTGCTTCTTAAAAGATGCTCTTTGCATGCGATGCCCAAGTTGCTTCCTGTTTGGGGGAACAGGAGAGACCAGCTCTGCCAAAGTGAGTTACAACATTCTAGCAAGGGTCATGGGTGAAACATTCATATCCATTACGGAAGTGGGGGAGATTCAGCCGTATACCGCGAATGCCGTGGATGAAATGACCCTTACAACCGGACAAGCATTGATGAACATTGTGACTGTTCCGGCGGAGACGGAATTTTTCGGAGTGGTGACATTGAGAGATCCAACGCCCGAGATGGTTGCGATACTTGTGGATAACTTAAATCGATTATCGCGACTTGGGGCGAGAAGCGTGGAATGGGGAAGAGTGAAATCCGAGATTTTAGGCTACAGGCTGTCAGATAGAGAGGAATTGAGTGCTTATGAACTGGTGGATACCGAAGAAGAAACGGTAAAACAGAAGTTGCTGGAGGTGGAACGTCTGACATTGCCTGAGGTAGGGCAAGCATACAGGGATTTGGATAACCAGGTGAAAGCTCTGCTGAAGAAAGAAGCATGATTCGAATATTCAGATACGGTATCACATTACTGGACGCACTTTTTTATTCGCGAGAGGGGCTATCAGGAGCAATAACGCCGAAGTATCTGCATGCAACGGCAGTAAACCACGCCGCAGCTTACGCTTTAGGGATCAATCCTGAGAACCAGCCATATATCATTTCAGAGAATAACGGTGGAAGGAACGTTCCGCGATACGAAAATTCGCTCATCTGTGGAGATTTCTATTTTACACCCGCAAGACCGAAGGGTACTATTACCTATCAGCCGGAGATAGCAAAAGGTGAGGAAGATGGTTTTGTGAAGAAAGGCTACGGTGCGGGTGCAGGCGGACGTGTGGAAGTGCTCAAAGCTTCTCGTTTATTCTCCATACCACCAGAGATAAACTTTGAAGGCTATCTGGTCTGCACTAAGGAATTAGAGTTCCCAAGAATACTTCGCTTAGGAAGTTTTAGGGGCAAGGCAAGGTTAACTCTGGAGGAAGTGAAAATCATCAGTGAGAAGGCGGATGAACTGGTGGCTCATCCCGTGGACCCGTTAGTGAGCGAAGTGACGCGCGGCGTGATGATAAATATGTTTCCCTATCCAATCGTGGAAAATGCGGTATGCGAGAAGTGCATCGAGATACGAGAAAAAGGCTTGAGGAAGTACGTCGCAATGCCTCATGGGGTCCAAATGGAGAAGAGCGAGCGGATGGGCGGCCGGGCACTGATACTTTAGCAGGAAAAACATACAAATTTGTATATATACAGATCTGCATTTTTTATTTTAAATGATAAGTACGAGCAGACCGGTGGTTGGTGCGGAGTTTGTTAATCGGCGCGAGATACTAAGGAGGCTCCTACATCTCTACGATTCCGAACAGAATACGGCATTGTTAGGCGTGAGGAGGATCGGTAAGAGCTCTATTGCCCGTGAGTTTTGCAGACGTTTGAAAGAAGAGCGAGAAAGCGTAGTTCCTGTATATTTCGAAGTGCATAAGAATATGGGAACGCCTGCGCGATTTGCAATCCGATTATTGACAGAAACACTAACAGCTTATTTCAAACAACTGCAGAATTTTGACGAGGATATCTCATACTTGGAATTGGATGTAAGACCACTGCTGGATCTAGCAAAGAAGATAAAGAGTGAAAAATTAACTGAACTTTCACAGTTTTTGATGGCATATTATCCAACATTACCGGCCAATGAAAGGCAAGTTTTTGGTAAAATATTCGAATTTTTCGATGAGTTTGCAGCTGAAAAAGGGATAAAAATCGCTTTTGTACTTGACGAATTTCAAGATATCCTGAGGTTAGATCGCTACAAAGCTTTTGGTGACGGTGGTATATTGTCTCTATTTGAAGGCATCTCGGCGTCACAGAGGAAGGTATGGTATTGCCTGACAGGCTCACTCGTGAGAATGATGGAAAATATACTTGAGAACTCAGATTCGCCTTTGTATGGGCGATTCACGAAATTGAAGGTAGACGGTTTCGAGGATGAGGATGTACGAGACCTTATAACGAAGATTTGCACGAAACCAGTGACGGGTGAGGCGCTACATCTATTCCAAGCTGTTACAGCAGGAAATCCTTATTATATCGTGGCGATAGGTAACCATGTGCAGTTCTTAGCGGAAGGGAGAGACAAACAGATAATAGACAAGGAGTTAGTGGAAGAGAGTATTTACAACGAGATAACTGATGGCGAGCTGAACTCGCACTGCGAATATCTGTTTGAGAGTTCGCTCGTACGAGCGTCAAGGTACACGAGCTTAAAAGAAGTGGTGAAGTACATCGCATTACGAGAGGGAGCTTTGCCCTCAGAGATAGCAAAGGATTTGGGTCGCGATTCTGGAGAGATAAGTCCGCTCTTAAGAGATTTACAAAACGTTGACTTGATCAGAAAGGCTAATAAGCATTACATAGTAATTGATCCTGTCCTTTCAATCTGGTTACGAGCTGTTTACGGATTCAGCGAACCACGATTAAAGTGGTTAAAAAGCGGAATAGAGAAGAGTTATATGGAACTCATCACAAGATTGAAAAAAGAACGGGGGTATCTCTTCGAGAGTTATATTCGAGAGCTTATTCATCGTTTTGATGGCTCAAACTACGGAGATAGGAAACTTCCTAAATTTGCTCGAATAGAAAGCGTGAATCTAGATGATAGGAATGGTATAGTCTTTGGTAGACCCACAAATGTGGAGATCAATGCTTTGTGTCAAGGGGCGGAGAATTGGATTGTGGAGTTTGAGTATCGGGATAGATCGGTTAGGAAAAGCGATTTGATAACATTGATCAAGCGTGCAAAGCTGGTGGAAAATATAATCGGAATTCAAATAGATTTAGCCTGTTTTGTATCGATAGGTGGATTTGAAGAAGACGCCCTGCATTTTGCAGAGGAGAATAATATGTGGTGTGTCGAGTTGACTGCATTGAACACGTTGCTCAAGAAATACGGGATGCGTCGGATTGATGAACTTTGAACCATGCCCCTCAAACTCCTCATTCTGACCTTGAAATCCACAAGGCCGGTGGCAGATGCCGCAGCGAACCGAATCGGCTTTATTTAAGGAGCTCAAGAGTTCATCTTTCGCCGCTCCTTCCACAGTTGTCCCGTAGGGGGTTAGCAGATACATCAGGCAGGTCTTCGAGCCCCAAACTCTCGCCAAAATAAGCTCGATCGCCGCTTTGAGATTCTTCGTGAAGTCACGTCAAGCTCAGGACTCCGAGCCACGAAGAATTAAAGTATTTATGTCGTTACTATCAGATTGTAACATAACATACCGTAGCATGGCAAAGGCAATAGAGGTAATTTATGAGGCGGGGTGTTTAAGCCCCTGGAACGGGTAGATCTTCAGGAGAGCACGAAAATGAGGATACTACTAGAGCCCGTTAAGCCAAAAGGGTTGTTGAAACTTGCGGAAGAATTGGAGCAGAAGCAAAAAGGAGAAGGTATTGAACTAGACGGGGACCCTTTAGAAGTTCTAATTAGAATGAGAGAACGATAAATATGAACTTCTATGCGCAGCAAAAAATCTCCGGTCATTCCCGTAGTTATATTCCTCCTTTTAGTTTTTAGGCAATCTCATGCCCCTCAAACACCTCCTTCTGACCTTGAAATCCACGCGGCCGGTGGAAGAGGACGCGGCAAAGCTCAGGGGTTTCTTCGCCACTCGTTTTACGGAGTATGCCTTATTACATCACCACGTGGACGTGGACAAGCTGCTCTACACCTATCCGCGGATACAGTACAAGATCGTGGACGGCGCCGCGCTCGTGCTGGGCATCGAGGAGGGCGCGGACGTGCTGAAAGAGATTTACGACCAGTTCGGCGAGCTCACGCTAGGTGAAAGCACGTACACGATCGTCGAACGCGGGATAACGATCAAGGAGGCGGACTTCAGCATCGTGCCCGAGATTGTAAGTTACGAGTTCGTCACGCCCTGGCTCGCATTGAGCCAGCAGAACTATCAGCGGTATGTAGACGCGCAGCGCCAAGAGAGGCGCGAGCTGCTGCGGCGCACGCTCATCGGCAATATCCTCTCGGCCTCGAAAGGGCTGGAGTACGTGGTGCTGGAGGAGATCAAACTTGAGCTCGGGCGGCTGCGGCGGCTGACGTGCGTGGTAAAGGGCACGCCGTTCATCGGGTTCTTGGGCGAGTTCATGGTCAATTTCGCGATACCCGATTATTTCGGGCTCGGGAAGTCCGTCTCGCGCGGGTTCGGGACGGTGAGACGGCTACGTGCTCAGAAGCCTGCTGAGCTTTAAAGGTAGGTATTTATAAGGCGTGCAATAAAAATGATAGGTGAACGTACCGCCAAAAAAAGGACGGCTGAAAGAGGAGAAAAGGGCCAAAAGGAGCAAAAATCGGCGCTGTCGAAGAGACCGATCCAACAAAACAAGGATTGAAACTCTCAAAAAGCTCGCCATACGGATATTTCGGATCAAGTCGAAGAGACCGATCCAACAAAACAAGGATTGAAACCTTCGTTGAGAGCCTGGGTGATCCCTCATTCATTCCTCGTCGAAGAGACCGATCCAACAAAACAAGGATTGAAACCTTTCCTCACCTCAAACCTCATTTCTCTCATCTCTC
>Ga0172365_10002431_pt1 | contig 13689 bp, 14 predicted proteins | sample LakKivSesite48cm_FD_114535 | JGI IMG/M metagenome (GOLD analysis project Ga0172365, IMG submission 114535) | Sediment microbial communities from Lake Kivu, Rwanda - Sediment site 48cm | ecosystem: Environmental > Aquatic > Freshwater > Lake > Sediment | place: Rwanda: Western Province, Lake...
CCCGGAATTAACCGGGTAGGTTCACGTTTCGACGGAGAATGCAATCATGCAGACTTGTCTTAGATCTCCTCCACGCGCAGTCACCGAGTGTCCCTCGGCCATTAATAGTATACATCTTAGTGTCGGTGCGTGTCAACTTTTTCAAGAAAGGGCGGAAATTCCTCCAACGACTAAAGTCGTTGGTTTCCTTTCCGCGTAGGATCATGAAGCGTGTCTTCCGATCGATACTGAACATATCCAAGGATAATCATCCTACCATTTCTCAGGATGATCTCAGGAAGAATTATCGGGCTTTTTTGACTAGCAGGGTTGATCCTGAAGACCCCTCCTTCATTAAAATCTATCATTGGATCGAAGCCCATTTCAGAGAATATAAAGAGATTCCAGCTATCGAACTTCTCTATGAACGAGCAAAGGGATCCGGTGATGAAGGTATTCTTGCGACCCTCCAAGACATCGTCAAAGAAGTACCATACATTGGTTCTGATTACCGTGCTGTTCTCAGTGAGAAATTTGAAGAGCAGAACAAAGACAAATTCCGGTCTCTGTTGACGGATACCTGGAAGGTTGTCAGTTCAGGCCTCAAAGTAGGGGTAGGCAAAAAGAAAAAGGAAATCAAGGGACTTCGTGAAGCGATCGATTACTTCTCGGGTGAATCTCGAAAGTATCGCCCCATATCAGGAATAAAAACAGAAGGAGACATTCGCAGCCCTGAAGAAGGAAAAGAAGCTATAGACGCATACTATGCCAAGAAATCCGACCCCCTTACAACATTGGGAATGTATACGTTCCTACAGAAAATCGACGACAGTTGTAGAGGATTCAAACCAGGACAGCTTATTATCGTGGCCGGATATGTCGGACAGGCCAAGACCATTCTCTCAACGAATTTTGCCTACTACGGTGTATATCAAGGTCTCAATGGATTGTACATCACTCTTGAAATGAGCTATGATGAAATACGAGACATGTTCTACACGCTGCATGCGAGTGCACCCCATTGGTTCAAACATCCCAAATACGGCAAGCTTGCTGGGAAACTTACATATGATGACATCTATTATGGCGAATTGTCAGACATGTCTGAGGAATTCTATAAAGAGATTCTGAACGATTTTAATTCAGGGTCTAATAACTATGGACATTTGTATCTGATTCAACCTGATGAAAAATTAACACCAGATAAGTTGGAGGCCCTAGCTGAGGATTACAACACGCGCCTGAAAGAAATTGGGGAACAGTTGGACTTTTTAGTCGTTGATTATGTGGGACTTATGGTCCCGAATAAGAGTGAGAGATACGGTGATTACAATGTTGATCTTAACAACATAATTAAAAGGCTGAAGAACTATGCTCTTACCTTTGACGGTGGAAGGAAATTAAGAGTCATTACACCATTCCAAATCAATCGGACAGGTTGGAAGAATGCTCTGAAAAATGATGGTCTCTATAGTCTTTCAGACCTTTCAAGTGCCAATGAATCCGAACGTTCAGCTGATATTGTGATAACCAACTTCTTTACTCCTGAGATGCAAAAGAGTAGCATGATGAAGATAGCTTGTCTGAAGCATCGGAAGGGGGCAATTTTTCCTCCTTTTGAAGTGCACGTTGATTTCAACACGAAGCACATACGTGACTTCATTCAGACTAAGACCGAGGAAGAGGGCCTTACAGAGATACCGGTGGACATGCAATGATTAGTATTACGATCAGATTCACTAGAATGGTGGGGGATATACCTGAGGGGACCCTTGGAATTCTTCACATGGGATTGGAGGGTCTGATAAATTATACTCGTGTGTTCGTTCCTCGTCGATATGTCGGTCTCGATGAGAATACCATACCATGTTATGATATGCCAGATAACGATGGGTCCTGGGTGGAAATAGAGGAAAACGCTTTGACAGATGCAGAAAAAAAGGAATTATCCGAACTTGATGAAGAAATTTTAGACAAAGAAAAAATGTATATAGGCCCAGATGGTATGCTTATAAAAACTCTTGGCATCGAATTATGAAGGATCCGATTAAAGTCAAAGACCTCATTGTAAGTACAGTGGACCTGGCATTGGTCATGCTGAGTTACAAGGTCCATTTCATTTATGACCCGCGTCATGCGGATGAAGCCCAATACCGATGCCCGTTTCATGGGTCTGATAATAAGCCGAGCGCACGATTCTATCGGGCAACAAATTCATGTTATTGTTGGGTCTGCAGAAAACGATGGGATGTCGTTTCGTTCATTATGGAGAAAGAGAATTTCAGTTTCCTTGAAGCCCTCCGGTACATCGTATCCAGATTCAATGTTGATACATCAGTTATTCCTGATGAACCAGATATTCACAAAAGTCGCACCCCTGAGATATCGGATGACTCAATTCGATTGCTACGACTGCAAAAGACTATCAGATCTTTTCGAGGAAAGATAGAGTTCGATAAGTACAGGGCTCTTTGTATGGGGATGCAAATGGTGCAATACGACAATTTCTCTGGAGCTAATATTTCTGATTCACTTAATAAAATCGAAGGAAAGTTGAATCATCTATGCCTATCCTAGACATTGAATTCACAGAGTTCGTAAAAGACAACGTAAAAGTGTTGTCTGATAAAGCTCCATGGATGAAGGATAAGAATCTCCAGCTTATCCGAAATATGGAAGAATTGAAGTCATTCATAGACAAAGCCATTCAAACGGGGCTCTGTGCGCTCGACCTTGAGACAACTGGAATCAGTTCACGGGTAAAGAAAATCAGTCAGGACGGTAAGGTCGTATACAAACCCGTCAATAAGATCGTTGGTTTCTGTATATCCTGTGATGTGAATCATGGAATATATGTACCAATCAATCATCAGGAAGCTGATCATTTGAATCTTCCTGAAAAGGAAGTTTTTGACGAGATTCAAAGACTTTGTGCAAACTCGGTGACGATATATCACAACGCAAAATTCGACATCAATTTCTTAAGAATCCATGGCATTAATGTCACTCAGTACAATCGTTTTGAAGATACCCTTATCCTGGCTCGTCTCTACGATGCAGGACAAAAACAAATAGGATTGAAATACCTCAGTGACAAATTTCTGAAACAGACAATGATCGAATTTGATGAAATCTGCCCGAACGGACGTTTAGACCTTATATCTCCAGAGATTGCTTATCTCTATGGGGCTGCGGATGCTGTCTGCACGCTACAACTGTTCAAGTTTTTCATTGAACAGGACATCATCAAACAGCAGATGGCTATCTACAATCTTGAGAAACGAGTTGTCAATGTTGTTATTGAGATGGAAAACAATCTTATCATGATAGACGCTGCTTATCTTGAAAAGTTAAAAGCCGCTGTTGAGACCAAGATGAGTGAGACACAGAAAGAGATTTACACACTCGTCGGAAAAGAGTTCAAGTTGAATAGCCCACAGGAACTCGGCCGGGTTCTTTTTGACGAACTTGGATACCGTTATCCAGAGAAGAAAAAGACGGCTGGTAATCAATACATAACGGAAGGCAGCACGCTCGAAAAGATTGCTGATGAGTATCCGGTGGTGAGCAAGATTATTGAATACCGTGGATTAGAAAAAGCAGTGGGTACTTATATCACGAATCTTCTCAAGAACAGAGATAAAGACAACTGTGTTAAATTGAGTTTCAATCAGACGGGAACAGATACCGGAAGATTTTCATCTCCAGGAGGAGACGGAATAGAAGTAGACGGGTATTGCGGAGTGAACATTCAAAGCATGCCTACAAAAGATTCAGAGGGTGTCCCAGAATTGTTGAAAGAAATGCCCATACGTCGTGCCTTCATTGCACGTCCGGGATATAAGATTGTTGCCATGGATTATTCAGGTGAAGAATTGCGGGTAACGACCAATTATTCTCATGAACAGAAATGGATAGATGAATTTCAGAATGGTGACGGGGATTTACACACCAAGACTGGTCAGGTCATTTTTAACAGACAGGAAATAACTAAGACTGAACGTAAAACAGCCAAGACTACGAATTTCTTGATTGTTTATGGTGGTGGACCTCATGCGTTGGCGGCAAAGGCTAAAATATCAGAGCGAGAAGCAAGAAGAATTCTGATGGCATTCTTTGATGGCTTACCACAACTGAAAAAGTGGATAGATGTTGAAAGAGTTCGTGCGCGTAAATTGAAGATGGTCAAAACAGCTTTCGGAAGAATACGTCCACTGCACATGTTTTATGACAGCGGTGATAAAGCCATGGAAGCACATGGAGATAGATGTGCAGTCAATACCGAGATACAAGGATCGTGTGCCGATATTATGAAAACTTCTATGGTCAGGGTATATAACTGGATTCATAATAACAATTTTCAAGATGATATACGAATGCTCATAACGGTGCACGATGAAATAGTTTTTGAGATGCGTGAAAATAAGATTGCCGAATACATACCAAAAATAAACAATATATTGAAGCTGGAAGATATACTCCAGAAAGTTCTTCAGTGGCCAATTCCGTTAACAGTAGATGCTGAATATGGTGATTCATGGAATGTTGATCATAATTTTTTCAAGGAGAATCCACAAGTTAAAAATATTGACACGATTATATTTCAAAAAAAGGATCAAGTTCCAACAGCACCCGTTGAGACTAAAGATAGTATGGAACTTGTACATTCAGATGAAAGTGCAAAAACTGAGGTATCAAAAATTCAGGAACAACAAAAACAAATTCAAAAACCAGTTCCAAATGAAATGGACTTGACAGAAGGTCATGAATTTGTGTATACTTTGAAGGACTTGAGGAAAAGTACAAATCGAATTTTAAACTCAATTGTGTCTTTTGTTCTGGAAGAAAACAAAGATGCTGGATACAAAGGTCCTATCAAAATACTCAAAATTGTGGACAAGGAGGGTCACGTACTAAATGTTTCCGATCATAAAGTGTACGTGGATGCGTTTCTCAGCCTCGCTCGTTATTATGGAATATGACCGAAAGGGGGACGGATATGGACAATGACCGTCTCGAACAGCTTGAGCGAGAAGTCAAAGAGCTCAAACGGAAACTGGTCATTCAAAGTCAGAAACAGGATGACCTGGCTGGATTGACCCTGGCTCTTGGTCGCCGAGTAATGAAACTCAGCAATCAAGTGAAGGATGCTGAGAGAATTCCTGTCTCTTCAAGGCTCGACGAATAAAAAACTCATTGTACCCCCTTGACAGGACCGGTCCCTCTACATATATTCTTAAGACCGCTCCCATGGCAGTATTTACTGCCCCACAAAAAACGGCTGTACAGGTCTAAAGAAACATGAAAAAGCAATTCTCTTTCCATAAACCACCGCAACAACACACAAAACATCAGGGGGATGGTGCATGGTCAGCACAAAAAGCATCAAGGAATTCGTCTCCTGCAATGATAAGGAACTCCGTTACCTTGTCACCAGCATCTGTTTAAAACACAACGTAAAACCTACAACAGATTCTATCAACGAAATCGTACAGGACGTGTACGTCCGTATGATAGCGGCCGATGTTTTCAACAGTTATAAGCCAAACTTTGGCGGTCATAGTACTAAGTTCTCTACCTATCTCTATGCCATCATACGGAATATTGTCCGTGGATATCGCAGAACAAATGAATCAAAGATTCAGAGCATGCGATATCAACCCCCACGAGAAGTTGATCTGCTGCCGGATACATATGATGACATAGAAATTGCATTGCGATACAATAAGGTGGCCAGTGAATTTCAAAGCATAATAGAACGGAATGAATGCTCAGATTCTATAGATGGATTAAGCTGTCAACTGAAAGATTTCGAAGAGCGGTATCTATCTCGCAGAGAATACAATAAGAAGTATCAACTTCTGAGACGGAAGAATAAACGTATCAAGATTGGTGGTTGTTCTGCACTCAAGATATACCAGCTCATGTCTTCAGGTTTGACCAGCCATGAGATAGCTGAACTGTATGGAGTCAGCGATATGTTTGTGTCGTTGGTGAAGGAAGACATAGAGAAGGCCATACGCGAATATGGAATCGACTGGAAAAGGCACAAACGGTCTAAACATCATGGTAAACATAAAGTGTCCTAAATGTAAATCTAAACTAGAGATATCAGACTACAAGAAAGAAGACGATAACAAGACTGCTGTCTTCTGCTCAAACGAGAAATGTCTGTACCATACTAATCCCCTTATTGGTCTTGACCGCACTACGTCAGAAGTTTACATTTCAGAATCGATTATATAAGTCCATATTTTTGAACAGGTTAGTCCAACTTTAGATTTCCTTTACAGCCGCATAGTATATAATATGACCACGGACATCGTAGTTATTCTCTATGGTGACCAAGCAGATTTTGACCGATGCACTGCTTCGATCAAAGAGAATTGCCAGGATTACAATCTGATCGTTATCGATAACAATGAACAGAACCGTGGCTTCACGAAGGCTGTTAACGAAGGTATTTTGAAGGGTTCAGGCTCTTACATATGGCTTTTGAACCAGGATGCCGTGGTGTTGAAGGGGGCCCAGGACGCCCTTATCAAACGGATGGAATATGACGATAAAATCGGCATCGTTGGTTCCATGCAGTTGGATCCTGAAAATCAGGATGTCATCCGTCACGGAGGAACCGTTCAGGCCTTTCCAAATGGAGTTCACAAAGGTGGCAATTTGTCGATGGGCCATTGTCGACTGCCTGAAAAACAGACCTGGGTTAATTTCGCGTCTGTGATGTTACGACGAGCAATGATTATCCAGATAGGACTACTCGATGAAAACATGTTCTTGCTCTATTCCGACTCGGACTATTGCTATTGGTCTCGATATCGTGGATGGCAGGTGTGGTATGAGCCAGAATCAAAAGTCCTGCACCGATTAGGTAAGGGGTCGAAGAGCGTCAGTGAGTGGCATCAGAAGGACATGCAGGCCTTTATGGACAAATGGAATATTGTTCCAGGTAACGGTAGGTTCTTGTATTCCAGGATGTTCCAAAAACTGGATACGTGTCCATAAAAAACCCAATCCTCAGAAAGGGGATCCACAGATGTTGCCCAACACAAAGATCGTGATCGGCAGAGACGGAAAATCTCGTATTGAAGGCATGGAGAAGAGCGATCAATGTTACAAACTGTCAGACCTCGCAAAAGCTGCAGGCAAAGTTGAGTCTGACAAAGAGAAAGAACATCAGCCAGTCTATCAGAACGTGAAGAGAAAATGAACATCATCTACAGGCCTTCAACACATTATCGAAAGGGCCGTAGAACAGGGACTCATGAATCCCTGGTTGGCTATGTTCCTGACACTATCGTGATTCATTACATCAGTGCCATCAACGTAGACAAGAACGACCCCTTTAATGTAGACAAAGTGTTAGACCTGTTGACGAAGCCCATTGATGATAATGGTAAGCTCATTCGTGTGTCGGCCCATTATGCAATAGATCGGACAGGGCAGGTATATCAACTGGTTGATAACCTTGATGTTGCTTGGCATGCAGGTGTAAGCACGATGCCGGATGGACGAAACTATCAGGGAAGCTGCAATGAATTCAGCATCGGCATCGAACTTTTTGGTGGTAACTGGATCGATTTCACTGATGCCCAATATGATTCTCTCATAGAACTGACCAACGAATTGAAGAGACGGTTCGTGATCAATGAGAAAAATATCGTGGGGCATGATGCGATTGCTCCAGGTCGGAAAGTGGACCCAGGCAAGCGGTTTGATTGGAAGCGCTATTTATCGGCTGTATTCCCCTATGATGTCCAAACTGTCATAGAGGAAAACAAAAGTCAAGCGGAAGAATCAGAAAAGGTGTATACTAATCGAACTGATGGCCCTGTTCCCGTCAGCAATATTTCCAGCGGAGAGTCTCCATCTTGGTTGAAAAGAATTTTGAGGTGGTTTGGACTAACCTAAAACCAAAAGGAGTGGTACCCAATGTCCAGACAGATTGTTGCCCAGTCAGAGATTCGTGATTTGAGAATCGCGAAGGATACCCTTGAACAAATGGGTATCAGTTATCGGGAAGCCTCTGAGAATATTCTCTCTATCAAGAGGTCGTACCGTGACATTGTGATCAATTGTCATCTTGGTCAGGTTTCCTATGATAATATGTACCAAGCTGAAGTAAACAGGATTCAACAGACTTACATGGCGAATTTTTTCAAGGACAGAGCCATTCGGGAAGGCAATCAGTGCCAGCAGACCGTCAATGAAAATGGCGAAATTGTCATCACCATCACGCACTGATCCGAATCGGATTCAGGAAATACGTATACTGCCGAACGGGACTGTAAAGATCGATTGGGTCAACGTCTCGTTCAGCAAGTTTATTATTGATCACGTGCTGAGTGACAAAGAAAGAGAAATGTATAAGAAGTACCATACAGATAAAATTTACTGCGGGTAAAACATGCTCACGTTAGACCAATGCCTGAGTGCCAATCGGCCTCTGATCTTCGTCGTTGCTGAGAGTGACATTGAAGTCCTGCAGCATATCCAGGACAATTACAGTGTATCTCAGTTTGCAGTCTACAGTACTTCTTTGGCCAATGTGGTTGAGTTATCAGAACTCATGGCTAAGAAATTCAACGTTGACTCAGGCGGAGCAAAAACCACAAATGAAGTACTGACAGAAATCCTGAATAAGGTCTTCACCAAAAACAACAATAAGTTCAAGACATACGTGTTTCTCAATGCGGATGCCTTTATCCATGATAAACAGATCATCCGGCGTATTAAGGACATCGTTTCGAGATATCAGCTTGAAGAGACCTATACAATCAACCTGATGTTCGTTTCCCATGTTGTCTCGGTTCCTGCTGAACTTGAACGTTCCAGTGAAGTTGTATTCTTTGACTTGCCAACCGATGAAACATTGAAGGGTTTGTCTGATAACATCGCGAAGAAGCTAAACCTTGATGACAAGGATAAGCCCACTGATGAAGTTGTCAACAATTTGAAGGGTCTGACCAAGTTCGAAGTTGAACAGGCCTATCTGCAGAGTTATCAGATCTACAAGAACATCAATCTGAACTTCATCCGTGATTTCAAGAAGAACGCCATCGCCAAGACGGACCTTCTGTCATTACTTGAAACGAATGTCAGTTTTAATGACATCGGGGGCATGTCTGTTCTGAAAGAATGGGTCAAGAAATCTTACGGTGGATGGACCGTTGAAGGTCAGAAGTTCGGTCTGCCGTTGCTCAAAGGCTTATTGATGGTAGGACTGCCGGGGTGTGGCAAAGCCCAGCCATTAGATGCGCCCGTGTTTACACCTACCGGCCCAAAATCCATGAAAGACATTCAAAAAGGTGATGTTATTTGTACTCCCAACGGTAAACGGGCAAAAGTAGTTAAAACTTTTCCGCAGGGAAAAGTGGATATTTATCGTGTCTATTTTGAAGATGGAAGCTCAACGGAATGTTGTAAAGATCATCTTTGGCAAGTCACTATTAGAAATCGTCGGCATCAGGCAGATAAGTGGATTGTTCCAACCTCGTTTCTTCTTAACAAAGTAAAAGGCGAAGATGGTTGTGGTAACATTTATGTTGATGCTGCTATTCGAGTTGATTTTGAATCTAAACATCTCCCTATAGATCCATATGTACTTGGTCTTTTGATTGGAGATGGGTCTTTTGGTAATGAAAAGGATAAGAAAAATAATCGCCATCTTGATCTTTGTTCAGCAGATACGGAAATATTTGAAAAAGCTTCTGAATATTTTAAGAAGGATAGTCATGGTGACTATATTCTTAAGAAACATGGTAAATACGGTCATTCAATTCGTAGGGTTAAACGATCACTTAAACCCAATCATTATAAGAAAGTCCTACAAGAACTTGGTGTGTGGGGTAAAACTTCAATAAATAAGTTCATTCCAGATTCCTATCTTTATAGTAGCCATGAAGATCGCATGAAGTTATTAAAGGGACTCATGGATACAGATGGGGATATTTCAACTAATGGCATGAATCCTTGTTTCTGTACTTCATCCTCGAGACTTGCCAAAGATTTTAAGTTGTTGGCTGAATCATTGGGAGGTATATGTACTATAACGTCTAGAATACCGCACTATAAAAACAAACACGGAAGAACAGTTCCAGGAAAAAGGGCATATCGCTGCTGGATTAAAGTGAATTTTAATCCTTTCTCGTTACGGAGAAAAGAGACTCGAATTGTTGGAAGAACCAAATATCGTAGGTTGCACAGAATTATAGATCGCATAAAATATGTTGGTAAGAAAGAAGCCAAATGTATTGCTCTCGATGATATCTACAATCTTTATATGACAGACAATTATATAGTAACACATAATTCACTCCTCTGTAAAGCTCTTGGCAATGAGTGGGGACTCCCTCTTATTCAATTTGATCCGAGTAGGGTATTCAGTTCAAGAGTAGGAGATAGTGAGCATAACATAAGAAGAGTTTTACAGATAATCGAGAACATATCGCCATGTATACTTTTCGTGGATGAGATAGAAAAAGGTTTCGCTGGTATGCAAAGCAGTACGTTTTCAGATGCAGGTGTAACAGCAAGAGTTATTGGATCATTCCTGATATGGCTACAAGAATGCACAAAGCCAGTGTTTACAATAGCGACAAGTAATGCCATTCAATATCTGCCTCCGGAACTCATTTCCAGGTTCGATGAAACGTTCTTCGTGAATCTGCCACAGTTCCAAGAGCGTTGTGAGATATTCCGAATCCACATAAAGAAGATCAGCCGTGACCCGGAGAAGTTCCATATCGAACAGCTTGCCCAGCATAGTCAGGATTTGTCCGGTCGTGAAATAGAACAAGTTATACGTGAGTCCTTGTATGATGCATTCTATAATAAGAAAGAGTTCGACACTGGGGTAATACTTAATGTGTTGGAAAGAAAGACCAACCTGTTAACGACCATGGCTGAGCAATTAGACTTTCTATTGAAATGGGTTGGATGGGATGATGTTAAGAAAGATGGTATCAGAGCACGGTTTGCAAGTCATATCGAAGATATGACTGATATGAATAGAATTAAGGATCAGATAGACAAACTGATTTCAGAAATAAACGATAAAAAAGGCGACACACCGCATGGATAAGAAATTGGGTCTCATAGAAATCTGGAAAACGAAGTGCCATAATGTCATAGACCTCGTTTATTGTCCACTCTATGAGTGGTTCAATGTTGAAATTGCTGTAGCCGTAACCACTTTTATCTTCTGTTCTGTTCCAATTACTGTCCTTGTGTGGTTTCTTCCAAACTTCCCCCATGACTGGATATTCTATTTCTTGTAGGATTACCCTTTGTAACATGGCTTTGTGCCCATGTAAAGCCCAATAGTAATTCTCTATTGATATTTTTTCTATTGGTGAATGCGGCCTTGTCTTCAATCTACCTCCTTGGTGATTGAATAGCGGCAGCTGGCAAAAATCCATTCGGTGACGTCTCGATGTCGGGTTGTGAGCTAATCTCGCCAGCAGCTCAGCCCCGCTCGGGAATAAGCCAACCAAGGAGGCTGCGGTATGTCCCGTCTCAGCGTTACGACTTTGTTTGACTTTGACAAGGTCGATCATTCCAAAGAGTCAGAGGTTCATCTCGACGTCGTTCTGACCGCTCCGGAAAGGGAGAATCAGAAACGTATCCCACTTCACATGATTCTGGCCATTGACTGTTCGGGGTCCATGGCAGGAGGTAAGCTCGATTCTGTAAAGACTACGGTGTCAAAGTTGCTCGATCATTTGACCGAGAATGACACGATCGGGATTATTGGTTTCAGTGACAACGCCTGGGAAGCCTTGCCAGTTCTTCCTATGACGGCCAGCAATCGTCAGCAGGCCAAAGACACGATTAACAAGATGCACCCGATGAGCATGACGAATTTGAGTGAGGCTATTCAATGGTCAATGGAACGGGCCGTAACTGCTGAGAAAGACAAGATTTCTCGTATCGTTGTTCTCACGGATGGCCTTCCAACTGCCGGTATCCAGACCCATGAAGGCCTCGTGGATGTTATTAAAAACATGAACCCATCCCTTTCATTGTCAACGTTTGGGTATGGGTCAGATTACAACCCAGAGCTCCTGCTATCGATGTCTAATACGGGTAAGGGCAACCATTTCTACATTCAGAAAGACACCGATTGTTCTAAGGCCTTCGCATTAGAACTTGGCGGCCTGTTGTCTTTGTTTGCCCAAAAGATCCAGGTGGAGCTCACGCCATCTGGAGTAGCCGAATTCAAAGAACTTCTTAGTGACTACGAAGTCAAAGAAGAAGGTGGCTATCGTGGCCTGACCAATGGCAAGATATCGTTCACGATTGATGATATCTATACCGGGGAAAAGAAACACGCAGTCATAAAGCTGGGTATACATAAGGCATCAACGGCCGTATGTGCCCGTAAGAGTTCAGTGTGTGATGTCATGGTTAAGTATGATGATATTGAGACAAAAGCAGAGGTCAAGATTGAATCAAAAGCCAAGATTCAATATACGAAGGCAGATGATGTTCCAAAAGACCCGAACGAAGAAGTTCACAAGCAGCTTGTCCTGATTCAGGCGGCCAAGATGCAGCTTGAGGCAAAGAATAAAGCCGATGCCGGTGATTTACAGGGTGCTCAAGCTGTTCTGCAGGGGGGTATACAATTATTTGGCACGGCAAACTCAGCCTTCTATTCTCCCCAGTTGTCAGAATCGTTTGTTACTCTTTCTTCAGCTTATTCTGACAGGGCTTCCTACAACACTGTAGGGGCGAAATTGGGGGGCACATACTATCGTGCCCTGAGTAAGAATCGTGTCTCTTCATCAGCAGCTTCCGGAGAAGTATACACATACACATCAAGTCTCCAGGAAAGTCTGCTGAAATCTTTTGAGTCAGATTCGGGGTCTGCCCCTTCTATAACCATAACTGGAACGAAAGACGAAGACTCTGACGAAGAAGAAAAGAAAGTTTGATGAAAGATTGGGGGTATGGTTTCTCGGAACCCATACCCCCTGAAGAATTCGCATGAACAGATATCAGATAGCTGTCCACAAAGATGCTAAACAAGTGTTACAATTAAAGAAATCTGTGGGTCCGGTACTCCTATATGACTATCTGAAAGCATGTATCAGAGATAAGATGGATTTTGACGCGACCCTGATACCAGACGGCATTCTAGAACAAACGCTGGTAAAATTGAGCACGGAATATGACGTTCCATTACTGACGGGGTCAATTCGACGAGCACAGTTGCTCAGGATTGCTTATAGTCACAAAAGCGTCTATACACCCTTAACACTTCCTAAAAACAATTTGAAGGTCATTTGTCTTCCTGATGTGTCCCCAATTCCCAATGGATTGAAACCCATTTTGATCACAAAAAATAAAGGTTGAAAAACCGTGAGAAATAGGGTATATTATAGACATGACTATGAGACGGCAACCGCAACCACGACCTATTATTGTAGTACGGCGAGGGCCGGACGAGTAGTCAGATTATTACTCGGACAATCTTAAAAGGGCTCCTCGTCGAATAGACAGGGCCCTTTTTCTTTTGTCAGGGGGATTATGGAAAAGATTTTGGCTGCAATATCGGCGTTTGGATTTGTAGTTTCGTCGATATGTGCTCTGCGTGAGAAGGAACCTGGATGGGTCGGTAAAGTCATTGTTATTATCATGACAGTTCTTGCGGGTATTTTCGCCGCATACATTATATACTATTTTGCTGATATAACAGCA
>Ga0172365_10002434_pt1 | contig 13683 bp, 14 predicted proteins | sample LakKivSesite48cm_FD_114535 | JGI IMG/M metagenome (GOLD analysis project Ga0172365, IMG submission 114535) | Sediment microbial communities from Lake Kivu, Rwanda - Sediment site 48cm | ecosystem: Environmental > Aquatic > Freshwater > Lake > Sediment | place: Rwanda: Western Province, Lake...
ATATCAAATCCCTCAACTTCTATTTCTTTAGCTCTTTTTATTTTCAAAAAAACGTTAGGGAAGCTCAAACAACCTTCTTCGGCTCTTTCTGTTTTTCTACTTTTTCCCAAAATCTTAGGATTTATTAAAACCAGAATCCGTCTACCCCGAAAACTAGTTCTGGCAACGATTATTCTTCTAGAAACTCCGATCTGCGGTGCGGCCAAACCGATACCTTGGCTTTTCTCCATTGTTTGAACCATATCAACAATGAGTTTTTTTGCCTTTTTGTCAAATTTTTCCAATTTCTGACATTTCTTTCTTAAAGCCGGGTCATTAAATTTTTTAATCTCTAAAATCGCCATAACTATTCTAAAATAAAAACGGCGGCCGCAATCACTGTTGTCCATAAGCCGTCTTTATTACCTTCAGCTGACTGACAAATATTGCTGGTTTTGAAAATATATCCACTGGTCTTGTAAATCTGCTCTCTCTCTTCCCAAGCCTTAGCAGAGTCAAACTCTATTCCTAAGGTAGTGGCGAGCATGGTAGCAGCCAGATCCTCAGCGTATTCCCCGGAAACCTCGGCTTTCTCTCCAAAAGCATGGTGTTCTGACAAATAGCCGTACTTGTCGCTCTCTTTTGGCACGGCAATACCAATAGCAGCGGAAACTAACCGATTTGGCTCGTTGGTTTCGTTTCTGGCTATCACGCTAAAAGTTATCTGGCCAGGTTTCAGAAATTTTAGCCCTTCTTCTTTTGATATAATCTTGCAATTGGGCGGCAAAATACTGGAAACCGCTACTAAGTTACACTGCTCTATGCCGGCATTTCTTAAAGCTGTCTCAAAGGAAGCGAGCCGGTCTTTATGAATGCCTACGCCTTTTGTTAAAAAAAGTTTTGTTGGAATCATATTTTTAATTATTTATTATTTTGCTAAATTAAAGTTTCTCTTCCTGCGATTTTTCCAGTTGCCTTGATGAAAAGCATAACTGGCAAGTAAGGGCAGGGCTAAAGTTGCTTCAGCATAAACCATTTGCTCAAAGCCCTGCTCCACCTTTCCCCAGGAGCTGGCTTCTTTTAAGGTAGAGCTGGAACAAGCGCCGTCGCGAACATCAGCAACAGTCAGCTGAACAGCGTATTTATGCATCGCTACCTCTTTGCCCAGCACTTCGGCGCAAACAACCGTGTCTTGGATAAAATTTTTGGGGACGCCGCCACCTATTATCAAAAGGCCAGAGATTGGAGAAGCAATTTTTATTTTGGTCAATTCCAAAAAATCTTTAACCGAATCTATAGAAACGTGTTTTTCCGGATGGCTGACCTGATGCATAACCAAACCAAAACCAGCGCTGCTGTCAGAAAAAGCCGGGCAAAAAATCGGGACATTGTTTTTATAAGCAGCCTGAACTAATGAATCTCTCTTTTTGGCATTATTAACCAAATATTTCCCCATTTCTATGATAAACTCTCGAGAAGAATAGGGCCGGGCCTCTAAGGAATCAGCAATTTTTTTAACTGCTTTATCGCATTCCTGAAGCTGTTCTTCGTCAATATAAGTATCGTAAATTCGGTCAATGTATAAAGAACGCAATAGCTTATCGTCAACATTGGGAGTTCCCTGATAATGCCTAAAGCCCAAGGCCTCAAAAAAATCCATATCAACAATACTGGCGCCGGTAGCAATTACCACATCAACCATATTGTTTTTTACTAAATCAACGTAAATTTGCATACAGCCAGCCGCGCTAGTTGAACCAGCCAAACTTAAAAATATAGTGCAGTCCGGGTCTGAAAGCATTTTATCATAAATCTCGCTTGCTCTTGCCAAGTCCCGGCTGGAAAAAGACATTTTTTTGAACTTTTCAATAATCGGCCGGCTATCAAAACTCTTAATATCAATATGTTCTATTGTTTTTTCTAATAAATCTTTTTTTTGAATTTGTGGCATATTAATTTATAAATTAATTTAGCAACCAGAAAATCGTAGGCAGCCACCCCTTTAATTGGGGATAGCTCCACAAAATCCGCTGCTACTAAAAACTTTTTTTCAGCCACTGCCTTGATAAGCTCAATGGCTTGATTATATGATAGGCCTTCTGGTTCAGGAGTGCCGGTTGCCGGCATAATTGAAAGATCTAAACCATCTACATCAAAAGTCAGATAAACCTCGCTGCTAAGTTTTTCCAGCACCTTATCTAATTCAAAATTATTGCCCCAAAAAATATTATCTTGATTGAGATACGGCTGTTCCTCTTTAGCAGTATTTCTAATGCCCACTTGAACAATATTGGCTACCCCCTGCTCTTTTACCCGAAGCATGGCGCAAGCATGAGAATTTTTAGAACCATTCCACTCGTCTCGCATATCAGTATGGGCGTCAATTTGTAAGACCGATAAATTGGGATACTTGGTAATATAGGGTTTAATAAGGGCTGGGGTAATGGAATGCTCTCCACCCAAAGAGACCAAAAATTTATCAGTGTATCTGGCTGCTGCCTGAGTTATCGCCTCTAATTCTCCTTTTATTGGTTTAAGAGTGGCTATTTTCACTATTTCTTGAAGTTCTTCTCCTAATTCCGGCTCATATAGCTCAACTTGCCGGGAAGCGTCAATAATTGCGCCTGGTCCGAATTTGGTGCCCTTGCCGTAAGAAGAAGTTTTCTCAAAAGGCACAGGCATAACAATAACTTGGGCCCTTTTCGGCTCTACTTCCGGAATTCCTAAAAAATTAGATGGCGTATCCATAATCTGCGGGGACTGAGGGAATTGAACCCCCATCCGAGCTTTTGGAGAGCTCCATTCTGCCGTTAAACTAAGTCCCCATATTCAACCGAACAGCAAAAGCATATTGTAAGAAATATCTATCAAGGTCTTCAAATGTGGTTTTGTATTCTTTGCCGCCGAAAAATGCATCGCAGAATAATTCTCTGGCCCGAGCAATTTCTCGCCGCCGACCCCGCCAACGTTCGTCTTCAAGAGTTAAATCAAAAAGCTCTAACGTTCGCTCCACTGCCCCCCAGAAAATCTTCTCATCTCGTCCCTGCCACTTCCCTGCCCGGCTAACCTCGCTGCCGATATTAGCCATTTGTTCCATTAAAGAAAATTTAAACCACCTCCCAGCAGCCAATTCTTTATGAATAAATTTTCTCATTGCGAAACTAATTTTTCTACGATATTTCTTATTTTCTCTTTAATTTCTGGGTTGTCAACCCCTCTGGAACGGTTACCAAAAGAAGGTTTAAGATTAATAATTGAATCAAGTTCAATCATTTCCTCTCCGATTTTTTGAGGATAAAGATTAATTCCCCAAGTGTGTTCTCTTTTTGAACCTTCCTGCTCCATCAAGATAACCTCCTCGTCAGCATGCATTTGACCACCTACGGCCATAATCCCCTGCTCAACATCAACCACCGCTTTTACCAAATCCCCAAACTGCCCTCTTGCCACCTCAACAAGTTCTTCTTTTTTTATTGGTTCTTTTACAATTTTTATTTCTTCCATGTTGCTTTCTCCCCTTTTTGTGCAGCGTGTGTTTTCGGCACCATCTGCCTCGATCGCTATTGAACGTATTTATTTAAACAGGCTTCTATAGAAGTGGATAACTGGCCTTGACAGGTTTTTTGGGTTTGTTATACTGATAATGTAATAGCATTACAGTGACGAACCTCTCCCCGATTTTATCGGGGGGATTTTATTTTAAAAGCTCAATTTTATCTCTCAGCTTTTTAAGATTAATGTACTTATCGGAATGTTCAATGAGTTCTCGAGAAATGTGATGTTTGGCGGACATAACAATGACCTTCTTACTATTATCTTTCATTCTTTTCACGATCGGAGCAAAATCGCTATCGCCAGAAAGTAATATTGCGGTATCAAATCTCTTAATATTATCCATAGCGTCCAATGTCAACTCTACATCAAAATCACCTTTCCATTCATAAACTCCCTTCGCTATTCTAATCCTTTTAACTTCTTTTGTTCTAACAACATAGCCGTTAATAGCCAGCATATCCAAAAATTTCTTCTGTTGCGGTCTATCCGAGTCGGTTGCTGTGTAAACGAATAGTTTAGCTAAATTTTCCCCGCATTCATTTTGAAAATATTTCTTGAGTTTCTCATACGAAATTCTCCATCCTAAAGTTCGTTGCGTATAAAAAATATTAGCCGCGTCAATAAAAACATAAACTTTTCCTTTGATGAATTTACGAAGCATAAAATCTTATAGAATTTACTTCCTTCCCTCTTTGTGCAGGGTATGTCGCCTGCACCACTTACAGAATTTTTTCAATTCTAATTTCTCCTCGGCCATTCCTTTGGACTTGCGGGTGAAATAATTTATTTTTTTACAGACGCTGCACTGAAGTTTTGTGAATGGTTTTTTCTTCTTTGCCATAGAGCCAAGAGTGGGAGTTGAACCCACGACCTCGTCATTACCAATGACGTGCTCTAACCAACTGAGCTATCTTGGCGTGGGCGCGGCAGGACTTGCACCTGCGAAGGCCAGTGGCCGCCAGTTTTACAGACTGGTGCGTTAGCTGCTCCGCCACACGCCCGTATTTTTCTTTTAACATAAAAAATACTATTTTTCAATAATCTTTCCGCGTTTCTTTCTCCATTCCTCAATTTTTTTGTGGTTGCCGGAGAGTAAAACTTTTGGCACCCGCCACTTATTAAAAACCTCGGGCCTGGTGTATTGAGGATATTCAATAAAACCTTTTTCTTTGGTAATTCGCTCTTTTAACAATTGAGGCTTCCCCAAAACGCCGGGAATTAATCTGCTTACTACCTCAATCATTACCATTGCCGGCAGCTCGCCGCCCATTAAATCATAGTCCCCTATTGAAAGTTCCATATCAGCTATCTTTTTTGCCACCCGCTCGTCAACTCCTTCGTATCTCCCGCAAATCAAAATCAGCCGGTCATATTTGCTAAGCTGATAAGCCATTTTTTGATTAAACTTTTTCCCACGCGGAGTAAATAAAATTATTTTTGATTTTTGATTTTTGATTTTTGACTTTAAAGATTGAACTGCCTTATAAAGCGGTTCAATCTTTAATACCATCCCAAGTCCTCCGCCAAACGGCCTGTCATCAACTGTTTTATGTCTATCTTTAGTCCATTTTCTCAAATTATGAACATTAATTTTAATTAATTTTTTCTTTTGAGCACGGGAAATTAAGCTCTCTTTTAGATAGGAGTTAAAAATCTCCGGGAAAATTGTAATTATATCGAATTGAATCATAAAAGCTAATAAGAGACCCGACCTCTTAAAAACTGCGGAGCTTTAATAGAGGTCGGGTCTCTACAAAGCTTAAACGAAAACAGCGCTATCTTTAATAGTAGCACTGTTTTCTAAATTCGTAAACGCTTTTTACTGCGTTTTAGAGCTTCAAATCTTCAAAATCAGACGAAGCTGCTTTCTTTCCTTGGGCTGGCCTGCCACCTTCTGGCTCTTCAATCTTTAAGTTTACTCTGGCATGATTTTTCAAGCCAATAATTCTAACTAAAGATCTGATGGACCTGGCGGTAGCGCCTGCTCGACCGATAATCTGACCCATATCTTCTGGGTTGACTTTGAGAGAGAGTAAAACTCCCATCTCGTCAACCTTTCTGTCAATTTTGACATCTTCTGGGTGATCGACTAAGGCCTTAACAATGAACTCAAGGAAATCTTGATCACTAGCTGCTTTAGCCATAAATCATTCAACTTTAAATTTCTTACACTAAGTAGCTCGACCTTTCAATCTATCTACTACTACTTCTAATTATAATCTTTTTCAAAACCCTGTCAAGCCAGCGGTCGGATTTGAACCGACGACCTGAGTTTTACGAAAACCCTGCTCTGCCGCTGAGCTACGCTGGCAGATGAGCGGGTAACGGGAATTGAACCCGTATCATATCCTTGGGAAGGACATATTCTACCATTGAACCATACCCGCAAAAATTAAAATTCACTTTTTAACCACTGCCACCAATTGCTGGGATTCCATTTCCAAAAACTTGCTTTCTGTTCTGACGGTTTCTGCTCTACCTCGCTCTCTTTTGTAATAACCACAACCTGCTCGCCCGGCGCTTTCATACCTAACTTTTCTCTGGCGACTTTTTCTAAATATTCCGGGCTGCCTGCCTGAGAAATATCTTCTTTTAGTTCTTTGTTTTTTTGTTCCGAGTCCGCGATTTCTTTTTTTAGGGCATCAATTTGGGCTGTCAATTTAACTCTTCTTTGTCTTATTTCCCAGTTGTTGATGCCTAAAAACCCGATAATCAAGATAAGACATACTGCCAAAAGAGCCGAAAAGAAAATACTTTTCTCTGTCTGTCTCTTTCTATTTCTCTTAAACTTTGCTACCATAAAATAATGAAGTCAAAAACAATTTTCAAAACAATCTGGATTATTTTGGTTTCACTGGTGGCTTTGAGTACAATTTTTTTTCTGCTTGCTCCCCTGCTTCGTTAGTATAACAATTTTCACTCAGGGGGTCAATCCTTTAAATATCTCTAAAAAAGTTTTTTGGGGGATATTAACCCTTCCTTTTTCTTTCAAAATTTTCTTGCCCTTCTTCTGCTTCTCCAAAAGCTTTCTTTTCCTGGTGTAATCTCCGCCGTAAAGATAGCCGGTAACGTCTTTCTTCCTCGCCCTGATGGTCTCTCGGGCGATGATTTTTCCGCCGAGGCTGGCTTGGAGAGCAACGGAAAATTGTTCGGCTGGCAAGAATTCCTTCAATTTTTTTACTAAAGCGCTTCCTTCTTGATAAGACCTCTCAGCCGGAACAATTTTAGAGAAAGCGCTTTCTTTTTGACCGGCAATCAAAATATCAATTTTCACTAAATCTCCTTTCCGGTAATCTAAAAAATTATAACTCATTGAAGCATATCCCTGACTCAGGGATTTTATTTTGTCGTAAAGATTGGCGATAATCTCCCTTAAAGGAATCTCATAAACTAAAATGATTTTTTCGCTGCCAAGATATTTTGTCGCAATATAATTCCCCTTAATGCTCTCAAAAATCTTCCCCATATATTTATTGGGAGTTACTATTTCTAATAAGAACCAGGGCTCTTCAATATTCTCAGCTCTTTCGGGCCAGTCAGAAGTTGAAAAAATAAATTTTCCATCAACTTTATAAACAACCGAGGGAGTGGAAATCACTAAGTTTAATCCGAACTCGCGCGAAAGCCGCTCGGAAATAATTTCAGCGTGCAGGGTCCCTAAAAATCCGCATCTAAATCCCCTACCCAAGGCCTCTTTTGTTTCTGGCTCAAAAACTAAAGAAGGATCGTTCAGTTTTAATTTTAACAAAGCTTCTTTTAATAAATCAAAATCGTCCGGATTTTCTGGATATAAACTGGCGAAAACCATTGGTTCTGGCGTCTGATAGCCAAGTAGAGACCGGGTCTCTATTCCTGCTTTGGCAATGGTGTCGCCCACTCTAACTTTTCCTGGTTCTTTGATGCCGGTAGCGATATAACCAATTTCGCCAGCTGAAAGTTTTTTCTGAGGAGAAAACTCAGGCTCAAAATAACCCAGTTCTTTTACTTCGCCCGATGTTTCTGTTGCTAAAAGTTTTATTCTCTCGCCAGCTCTAATTTCGCCATCAACTACGCGGACATAAGCCAGTACTCCTTTATAGGAATCGTATTCTGAATCAAAGATTAATGCCCGGAATGGTTTTTGAATATTTTCTTCCTTCGGCGATGGGATATCATTGATTACTGTCTCTAAAACCTGCTCAACATTGGTTCCTTGTTTAGCGGAAATTCTTAAAATATCTGTTTTTTCAACTTTTAAAAGATTAGCCAATTCTTCAACGGTTTCTTCTATTCTTGCTTGAGACAGATCAATTTTATTCACTGCCGGCACAATAACCAAATTTTGCTTTTTAGCTAAATCCAAATTGGCCAGGGTTTGGGCTTGGATTCCTTTGGTGGCGTCAACCAATAATATTGCCCCTTCCACTGCCGCTAAAGAGCGGGAAACCTCATAAGAAAAATCAACGTGGCCAGGGGTATCAACTAAGTTTAAAACAAAACCTTTATAACTCATTCTGCAGGGTTGCATTTTTATAGTAATTCCCTTCTCCCTCTCTAAATCCATGCTATCTAAAAACTGAGGTCGCATCTCCCGGCTAGAAACCGTGCCGGTCAATTCCAAAAACCGGTCAGCCAACGTTGACTTCCCATGGTCAATGTGAGAGATAATAACGAAGTTTCTAAGTGATTTCGGATTCATCGTAGGTGGTTTTGGCAAATTGCTTTAAGATGGCTAATTTTAAGTCCTTTATTTCCGGCGATTTCAGCAAAAGGGTGACGAAAAAATAAACCAGTATGCCGACTAAACCAGAGACAAAGGTTTGGATAAAGATTCCTAAGAAGGTTTGCATATTTACAAAATTGGCAATAATTTGGCGGACGAGATAGGAGAAAATAAGCATTAAAAGGGTGGCAAGTAAAATTTTAGCAAGAGAAACTAAAATTGATTTAAGATTAAAATCCCCTATCTTCTGATATAAAAAAATTAAAAGTAAAAATAACTGGATTAAAACAGCCAAAGAAAGAGCGAGGGGAAGACCGATTATTTCAATATCACCAACATCTCCAAGGCTAAGAACATTGGCAAAAAAAACTTGAAAGATATTCTCTGATTTCAGCCAAAAAGTAAACAATAACGACAAAATTATATTTGCTCCAATAGAAGCCACGCCAATTAAGGCCGGAGTTTTAGTGTCGTGAACCGCGAAAAAGGCCCGGGAAACCAAAGGAACTAAAGAGTTGGCGAATATCCCGAAGCAAAAAAGACCAAGAGAGGCAGCAGTCAGCCGGGTCTCCCACCAGCCAAATTGACCGGTTCCTAAAATCAATCTTACTATCTGAGCCCTCAAAAGAAAAATTAGAAAAGAAATCGGGATTATGAAATAAAGGGTTTGACCGATGGTTGAAGAAAGATTTTTAAAAAATTTTTCTTTTTTTCCATTAGCCCAATTTCTGGAAAGAATTGGGAAAGAAGAAATGGCAAAAGGAATGCCGATCAAACCAACGGGAACATATTGAAGATTATTGGAAAAATTAAAAATAGTAATACTTCCTACTGTTAAAGTGGAGGCAATGGCAGTAATAATAATTAAATTCAAATTGGTGGCGGCAGTGGCAATAGTTCTAGGAATCATCAGCTTAAATATTTTCTTCAAGCCGGGATAATGAAAATTAAAAACAGCCCGGTATTTAAAACCGGAAATTTTGGCTGCCGGAATCTGAACCAAGAGATGGAGGAAAGAACCTAAAATAACGCCGTAAGCCAAGCCAAAAACGCCAAAAATAGGCACCAAAAATAAAATACCAAAAATAATCCCCAAATTATACAAAATGGGGGCTATGGCATAAGTTAAAAATCTATTAAAATACTGCAAGATTCCCGAGAAAATACTGGACAAACCAAAAAAAATCGGGCTGAGAAACATTATTCTGGTAAGAGTTACGGTCAAGACCTTGCTTTGAGCTGAAAATCCTGGAGCAATGAAATCAATGATAAAAGGAGTAAAAATAGCCAAAAATCCGCAAACCAAAATAAGTAAAATTAAAAAACAATTTAAAACATTATTAGTGAGTTCTACTGCTATTTTAGGAGATTTCTCAAAATACTCGGAAAAGACCGGCAGAAAGGCAGCGGTTATGCCGCCAACAATGACCACGCCGTAAACAAAATCCGGAATTCTAAAAGCGGCGAAATAAATGTCCAACTCCTGGCCGGCGCCGAAACGGCCAGCCAAGAGTCGATCCCGAAATAAACCTAAAAGACGACTGATTAACCCAGAAACTGCCAGTAAAAAAGCAGCAAAAGTAACCGTTTTTGTTTGAGAATTAAAAATATGATTAAACATCGTAATGGTTTTATTTTACTATTTCTATTTTTATTTTTCAATCTAAAAACCCGCCCGAGGCGGGTTTTTAGATGTCCTAGCAAGATTGTAAGCCGAATTCTGTTTTAAGTGACCATCTATCTAAGCGAACTACTTTTAACCCTTGAAATGATGAAACACTTCAATGGGCTTTGTTCTTGCACCCAGCAAGGATTTAGCCGTTTCACCCCTCCGCTAAGCGGAGGACTCGTCTCTGCTCGCACCTCTCCCGTCAATCTTTATAGATTGAATAGGGGGCAGGCTTATTAGGCGCTGCTGCTTTTGAGATGGGTGTTCGGACTTTCCTCCCCTCCTACGCTAATGCTTCGAAGGAGTAGTCACTCATCTTGCTAGAACAATTTCATCTTATCAAGTTTGTTTTTCTCTGTCAAGGCCTCGTTGACCAAGCGGTCGGCTTCTTTGTTTTTTTCGCGGCAGATGAGTTTAAATTTTACTCTTTGGAAATCAAATCTTAAATTCCAAAGTTCCAAAAATAAAGGCTGGATTTTTTCGTCTAAAATTTTGTATTCGCTATTCAACTGTTTTACCAAAAGTTCGGAATCAGACCTGATTTCCACTTCCGAGTTTTTTGCCAATTCTTTGCCAAACAGTGCCTTAAATTTTTTCAAGGCGAAAATTACTGCCTGATATTCTGACTCATTATTGGTCAAACTATCTCCCAAATACTCAGAACACTGCCTGATTGACTGGCCTTTTTCATTGCAAAACATAACGCCGATTGCCGCTGGACCGGGGTTGCCGCGCGAGCCGCCGTCTGTGTAAATAATGATTTTTTTCATTTTATTTAAAATATTTAAATAGGCATTCTTTGAATTTTTCTAAATTTTCGTTTTGTATTCTGAAACCAGCTGCCTGAGGATGACCGCCGTAGGTTATAAAAAGCTTAGAGCAGGTTTTCATTGCCTCAACAGTATTATAGCCAGCCGGTGCTCTGATGCTGCCCTGGCTGTCTTTTTCGCTTTTTTTATATAAAAAAACCGGTTTCTGCTCTTTTTGGGAAATTACTGAAGCAGCTATGCCCAGAAAAATTAATTCCCAGTCAGGACTTCCTTCAAAAACAATTGGTTCTTGTTCTTTGCCAGTAATTTTTTCTTCAATTTCTAAAATTATTTCTTTTATTCTTTGTTTTTTCTCATCGCCTTTCTCTAACAGAAATCTGGCTAATTTTTCTGCTTCATTCTTATCAGAAGTTGTTAAAAGCCGGAAGGCAGCCGGCAGATTACTCTCAACATCCCGGATGTTCAAAACAGAATTAACCTTATTTACTTGCTGAAGTAAGGTTAACGATTTAAAATCTTCTAAACCGAATAATACCTGAATGCTTGGCCGCCAGCTGGAACCCAAATAGCCCAAACCCTCAACAATCATTTTCTCGTTATCGTCGGTCCTGGGCATCATATCAGCAATCGTGCCTAAAGCTACCAGCTCCAAAAAATTCTTTCTTAAGCTCTCTGGTATTTTTTTCTTAAAAATAACTTCTGTTAATTTGAAAACAAGCCCAACTGTAGCAAACTGCTTAAAAGGATATCTGTCGCCTTTTTGTTTTGGGTCAACCACAATGTCAGCTTCGGGAATCTTTTCTAAAATCTCATGATGGTCAATAATAACAACCTCAAAACCAATTTTTCTGGCGGTTTTTACTTCTTTAAAATTGCTAATCCCGCAATCTAAAGCAATAAGCAAGGCCGGAGCATACTCTTTCAAATAAAAAAGAGCTTTTTCGTTTATGCCATAACCTTCTTTTTCCCGGTCGTTAAAATAAATCTTGCTAACTTTCCCGCCCAAATTTTTAATACACTCGTCCAGAATAATTACTGATGTTACGCCATCCAAATCAGCATCGCCGTAGATAACTATCCCCTCTTCTGCTTTTATTGCTTTTATAATTCTCTTCGCTGCTTTTTTTAAATTTTTGATTTCCATTTTAATGCTTCAAGGCCAGGAAGGATTTCGCCGCCGAGAAAACTTAGCATTGCTCCGCCGCCAGTAGATAAGTGGTCAAACTTGTCTTGCAACCCAAACTTAGAAATAGCGAAAAGCGTATCGCCGCCGCCGGCAACCTTGAAAGTTCCTTGATTACTGCTAATCGCTTCGGCAATTGCTTTAGTCCCCTCTTCGTATTCTGGCTCTTCAAAACGTCCCATTGGGCCTGACCAAAAAATCATTTTAGCTTTTTTTATTACTTCTGAAAATAATTTTATTGTTTGGGAACCGATATCAAAAGAATTATTGCTGTCAACTGGCAAATAGAGCTTATCGGATTCTATTGAAACAACATTGGCTATTTTCCCTCCGATCAATAGATAATCGGCTTTTTCTAAAAATTTTTCTATCACCTTGCTTTTGCTTTCAATCTTAACTCCGCCAATAATCGCTGTCAGGGGCCGGCGAGGACTCTCTAAAACCATTGAAAGAATCTTAACTTCTTTTTCCAAGAGAAAACCGGCTCCCGAAGGTAAATATTTTGGCACGCCGACAATTGAGGCATGGGCTCGATGGCAAACGCCGAAAGCGTCGTTAATATAAATATCGCCCAATTTGGCTAATTCTCTGGCGAAGTTATCATCATTCTCTTCCTCTCCCTTATTAATTCTTAAATTATCTAAAAAAATAATCTCTCTTGACTCTGCTCCCAAATATTTTTTTACCCTATCCCAAACCACATCTAAACTTCTATTGTCTGCCAAATGACTCATCAAAATTACTTTTGCCTTATTTTTAAGCAAGTATTCAATGGTGGGAAGTGTCTGCTTAATCCGAAAATCATCAGTGATATTACCCTGCTCGTCTAAGGGCACATTAAAATCACACCTGACCAAAACCCTTTTATTCTTGACATCAAAATCTCTAACTGTTTTCATCATTTTTTTTACCAAAAGTTTCTTCTAGAGTTTTTCTTAATCCTTGGAGGTCAACTGGTTTTCTTTGTTTTTTCGGTTTGCCAAAAGAAACTAACCCTTCTTCTTTGAACGCTCTTTCTAAAGAAATTGATTGGGTGTTTTTTACTTTTTTTAAGCAGGTTTTGCAATAAACTGGCCTCTTCCCGTCTGGTGGGAAAACAACTTTTGTCGGCTTCCCACACGAAGAACATATCGCATCATAGAGGACTGATGACTGCTGGGTTTGGGTGGAAGCAACAGGTGTAACCAAAAAGCCAGACCATTCAGTAATTTTTTTCTCAACTTCCTGACGAGGAGTGCCGTATCTCTCACGGGAAACTTTTATAATTTTTTCTTTGTTTGATACCTCGGGTTTAAAGAATGGAGTCAAAGTCCTGGCTGAAAAAGGCCGGCCAGCTAAGCCGTCAATCATTAATTTTAGATAAATATCGTATTTTGCTAAATTCACCAGGTCTTGAGCAACGAACTCTGGAGAAAATTCCTTCTCTAAAAATTCAGCGTCTTCTGCCCCAACTCGGAAACAAACCAAAGTCCCAACGTTGCCAAAAACCGCGTCTCTTACTGTTTCTTCCATTTGAGCGATATATTGATGAGCTAAAATTAAAGCTAAACGATATTTCCTGGCTTCAGATAAGATATTGACGAACGATTCGGTGGCGAAATTCTGGAACTCGTCTACGTATAAAAAGAAGTCTTTTCTTCTTTCTTCGGGGATGTCCACCCGCGACATAGCAGCCAGCTGAAGCTTGGTGATGAGCAACGCTCCTAAAAGCATTGAATTATCCTCTCCTATTTTTCCTTTTGATAAATTTAAAATCAAAATTTTACCCTCGTCCATCACCTTTCTCATATCAATGGTGGACTGAACCTGACCAATAATATTACGG
>Ga0172365_10002439_pt1 | contig 13678 bp, 17 predicted proteins | sample LakKivSesite48cm_FD_114535 | JGI IMG/M metagenome (GOLD analysis project Ga0172365, IMG submission 114535) | Sediment microbial communities from Lake Kivu, Rwanda - Sediment site 48cm | ecosystem: Environmental > Aquatic > Freshwater > Lake > Sediment | place: Rwanda: Western Province, Lake...
ACGCAGAAGTGAACATAGAAGTACTATCTATTTTTTAGGCACCTCAGCAGGAGGACTATAAACCACAAACAGAACGAGATCGTTTTTTCCCGTGCTCTTATATTGGTGGTATTCACCCGGCTCGAGGAACACCAAGTAGTTCGGCTTCAAATCCTTCCTCTCTCCATCCGTCTCCACCCAGCCCTCCCCTTTGACTACATAAACTACCTCCTCAGACTCCAGATGGACATGCCTCGAACTCGACTGCCCCGAAGGGATGACCCCAAGATGCGTAGTCATATTCTTTGAAACCAATATATCCTTCAAAACCCTAGTCATACCTGGAACCGTTATCCTACGTCCCTCAATCTCATCAATATCCAAGACCTTCATAGCCATCGTTTCAACAATAACCGAGAACTCAACATATAAGATTTTGAGTATCAATCGACCGATTGATTCAAGGTGGGAGACGGGTTAAAATGAGGTGGATGAGGGCTCTCGGCTTTGCAGCCATCTACCTCTTCGTCCACACCATTTCAATTGCCTTCTTTACAGTCAAGCCACACTTGGGCTCCCCCGAACTAACATGGTATCTTCAACATCCTTGGGATGCCCTCAGCACAATATTTGGCGAGCTGATCCAAAGTCCTCTCCTGATCCTGTCACTTCTAAGCCTAGTGCTATACTCATTTATCCTAGGTTTCCTAACCGACTGGCTTCTAAGCGCTCTTGAAAGACGCATTCAGCTTAGGAAGAGGAACCAAAAATAGTTCACGCGTGAATCGCAAACGTTTATATTTACTTCAATGACACTCCAACCATAGTGGTCTCTTTGCCTTTCTGCATCAAATGCGGTCAAGAAATTCCGGCTGGAGACTCCTTCTGTTCCAACTGCGGAGCACCAGCGACCCCGGTGGCCGCCGATCCTTCCGTAGAATCGGTTCTGTTTACAACAGAGGCATACAAGGGAATTTTCAATCCGTCGAGACATCTACTTTTCTTCACGGATCGACGGCTCATTGTTGCGCCTCTCCCTGGTAGCGGATTAGGCACATCGCCCAGTATAGTCGCCAATGTCCTTGATGGCCTGGCCCAGAAGGCTGGTGATGTGAAGATAAAGCAGCTGAGGGAGAAAGGGATCGAAGAATTGCTGGTAGACAAAAAGAACCGTGCGATTCCATATGAAGAAACAACCAGCATTGAGGTGAAGTGCAATATACTCGGGGGCGGATGGATCACTATAAACAAAGTGGCTGGCTCTGAGAAATTCACCGTCGGCATAAAGAAGAGGATAGGCGATTTTGAGCGACTACTGAGACCGGTCCTCGGAGACAAGCTTATTGTGAAAATGGTAAGTTTAAGATGACGATACTGACCGAAAAAAATGGAAGACTTAAACAATACAAACAATACAAGAAAAAGATAGAAAATACACGAACGAGATAGGCATAATCGACACGAGTCTGATTAGGACTAATATCGCCTATGCTTCTGGTAGCACTCTCTACAATAGACTGGACGCCCCTCTTTAGGCTCGAATGGCACTTCTGTCTCTTTTCCGCAATCAGCACAGATTGCTGGGTACATCTTCCTAGGAGCGCCGTAGTCACGTCTTCTTTCACTCATCCCCTTACACCTCTTTTCAAGTGTTAACTATACAAAAGACCGTCAAAAAAGACAATCTTTCGCATAATATCTCAAGAATCATCAATCCCTTTGCTTATAAAGCTGTTCCTTCAAGCATGGTTTGATGCAATCAAAAAATCCCCTTTTTTTTCTCTGAAGGGGCCATAATTCGATGTGAAAGCTAACCATCCTTTCTAGACTCTGACACATAATTGTGGAGACATCTCCACTCATAGGGGTGATCAGCGTAAGCCACTATGTAACCTTCTCATCTCGATGGCTACGTCCTAATTTCAGGAACAGAAATCCCACTCTGTTTGCATAGTCATCCCATTCTCTGCCGAATTCTTTTCTGAGTAGTCTGTCCTCGACAGTTGCTCTGTAAATCAAAGCTGGCATTGAAACCGTTGCAGTGAAGATTATCCCCACAACACTTCTGAACGCTAGGTCGAAGCCGAGAATCATTATGATAAAACTCAAGTACAGAGGATGTCTGCAAAACCGGTACGGACCATCTGTGATCAAGAATTCCAACTCTGGTTCAGTTCCACCAAAGAAACCTCTCCTCAGATACAGAAGCGTGTATACAAAAAAGAGCCCTCCAAATGACACGAGAAGTATTCCGATGTCTTTTGAAACAGGAATCTCGTTCCGATATAGAAAACCGATGAAAAGGTTAGCCGTAAGAGATAGAACCGTAAGTAGAGATGGCAAATCAATCTTTATTCCCATTTTTCGTCAAATAGACCTCCTTTGGGGTTAGCCTGGTTTGATGTTCTTGGCTGCTCTTCCTACAACTTGCTTAATCCTTTTTGCCCGCGTTTCTGGTTTTTTAGCACTCTGTATCCAGTAGATATACATCAGTTTGGTTGAATTGGAGAAAGCCTGAAAGTTGCTTTGGGCCTTTGGTGATGCTTGCAGTGCTTCTTGCAGGTCTTCTGGAGTTTCAGGAGTTGTTCTCGAGGTATAGGCATCCTGCCATTTGCCACTACGCTTGCCTTCCTCAACAGCATCATATCCTGCCTTTGTCATTCTGCCCTCTTTCATGAGCCTCATTGCAAGTTCCTTGTTGGATTTGGACCAGACGCCATTTTCTCGTCTCGGGCTGAATCGTTGCCGGAATGTATCCTCATCAATTCTGTTCATCTTGCTATCTATCCAACCATAGCACATGGCTTCCTCAACTGCCTCGAAGTATCGAAGCCCGTCTTTTTTCGAGTTTTTCTTGCAAAGTATCACCCAAGTTTCATCTGCTTTTTTGTGATTTTTCTGCAGCCACTCCCGCCATTCTTCTCTCGTCTTGAAGCTCAGATCTCGTGGCCTAGTCACTTTCATCAGACTTCACTGTGTCCCTTAGATTAGCCAGCACACACAATGGTAATTAATATTGTGTGTTGATCATAAGGACTTATTGGGGAGAACTCATGAGAACACGGCTGGTTTTATGTGGTTCTGTTCTTTTGGTTATAGGTTTGGTCTTGGGCCTCTATGCTTCTGAGAGAAATTGCTTGATCGCCTTCATCACATCGGGGTACATGAGCTTCTGGACGGCTGTTGAGATTCTAGCCGGCCTTATAGCGTTAGCAGGCATCATAATCGCATCGATTGGTGCCACCAAGAAAACGTAAGATCGCACTTACGCGCGCATTCTAACTAACTGTTTTGAGGAAAACACCCAGATTGCGGGGAAGAATGTCAATCAAATCGATCATATCGTGTTTTCTCAATTTCTCTACCGTCGAAGCTGGCAGTTGATCGAGAGACTCCCCCTTCAAAAACATAACTGTCTCCTCCTCTGAGAACTCCGCTCCCTGGTCAATCCAAGGTAGAAAATCCTTATTCTCTGGACACACCTTTTGACAGTTGAGACAGCCAACCAGACAGTTATGCCAAGATGTGTCAACCCAATCCGGGAAAGGGATGTGGCCCGGCTTCTCATTAAGGAAAGCGAGGCACCGTTCAGCACGCAGGAGAAAACGCTCAGATGTGATCGCGCCAGTGGGACAGTTAAGAAGGCAAGCAGAACACTTCTCACATCTATCCATCATCTGAAGTTCCTGCCAACTATCCCCTTCGCAGGGAAGGTTTGAGTAAAAAGCCGAAAGCCGATGAAAACTACCCATCCCTGAAACATAACAGACATTATTTTTGCCATACTTGGCCAGTCCGCCGTGCACCGCTAGGAGTTTCAGCGGCAGCGCACGTGCATATGCCACAGTGAATCCTATCGGAGCCAGAATCCCCGCTAAGAGGCCCTCAACCTTCTTGTTGATCTCCTCCCCGTACAGATAGGTTGGCGGAACAATTAAGGAGACCATTTTTTCATGCCAATTGAAGATAACCCGGATTTGAGGTTGCGGAACCGCGACCACAATCACGGAGTTGACCTCTGGTAGAACCTCGTATGGATCGTATTTGAAGACTGAAATACGCTCTTGATAAAACTCTAGGTCAAAAAGACTCTGCCGATGATGCTTCTCGATGTCGGCGCACAGGTCATCAATGTGTCGGACAGACACAATACGCGCCCGATAGCCCTTTTCTTCTAGTCCAGTAAATATCTCCTGCGTCATTCTATTCTTGACCATTCGAATCTCCTATGATTTTGTGCGATTTGTACCATGTCAGTCTTTTATCCACTCGATCGATCTCAATAAACTTTAGGAATCATCTTCTTAGTCTTTTTCATATATTCTCTGTACTCGTCCCCAAACTCTTCAACAAGCATGCGCTCCTCGATCCCTATCCTGTATATGATGCATGGAACGAGACCTAACATAAGGAGAAAGCCATAGAGGCTCTCGAAAAAGATGGGAATAGCAATACCATATATGATGACTGCAAGCGAGATGGGGTGTCGGACATACTTGTAGATTCCACGTTTTACAATCTTATGACCCCGTAAGGTTCTCAGACCATAAGAATAGTACTTTCCCAAGGTTCTTTTAGCCACCAAACATATGGACACACCAACCGAAAAGAGAACGAGCCCAAAAAAATTCACCAGATCAAAACGAAAAACCATTTCCTGCAGAACAAGAAAATCCCATAAAGTCACGCCCAGCGCTGAAAAGAATACTAAGGAGGCTGAAATAACAAAATACCAGTCTGATCTCTCAGTCTGAAACAATTATGTTTCCACCAATGCGCCACGCACGCAAATATGGCCTCGAAATCGATCGATGATGTCACGAGTCTTGTTTCAATTGGATGTGTTTGGTCATCTCGACTCTTGACGCTCTCTCCCGAGAGTCTATCTTGATATTCAGCATCATCCTATCCTTCAATTCTTTCTTAGTGTTGAATACACTGTGGCAGACCCCACACTCAATATCTGAGCCCAACTCAGCAGCATACCACGATGCGTCTGCATAGTATCGTCCACAGCTGGGGCATCGAAAGATCGAGATGTCTAACCAAGCCTCTTCACTCATAAAAATCCAACTCCAGATTGACTAAAGAATAGAATTTTGGGAAATATATAACGGAGAGAATGATTGCGCACTTGCAATTTTGAAAATGGTAGGGGGAGGGGGTATTCTGCTCACTTGTGTGCACGAACTTTTTTGAAGCCTTCGACAGACTGGCCAATCAACATGGATCTCTCTTACGACATGTCCTCAGAAAATTACCGATCAATTGATTCGTAAATTCTATCCAGCAGCGGCTGCAGCGACAGATTGAGGCACCTTCTCCTTGCTTTCTCTTTCAAATAGTAAGTAATGATTGACAATAGTTGGAGATCCTTGAGCTTGATAGGTATGCAGACGCCAGCCATTCCTTTGCCATTCCTCAATTGTCTTACCAACATTCTTGTGATGATTTACTTGCACACATTCCCATTCTTTCAACTGAACTCACCTTTTCTGTCGAACAGCCTCTACAAAATAATCCATATAAGCCTTTTCCACCCAATTTTACATGATTTGGTGAGAGTTTGTCTCAATTAACTAAACTCTTACGCACTGGCGAAAGGGTTCTATGGAGCGGCAAACCCGTAAGGATACCTTTCATATTACCTCACAGCCTCATTATGATTCCTTTTGGATTGTTTTTCATAGCCTTCTCCATCTCCTTTATGACGATTGGTCTAGAAGCACCACTTCCTTTTAGTTTTATCCCATGGCTCTTCTTCCTTACAGGATTTGGAGCATGTTTTGGTGAACCTATATACTTGCTTATGGCTTACAGGAACACGGAGTACATGATCACGAATCAAAGGGTAATCATCCAGACTGGCGCCATCGGATTGGACACCAGGTTTGTCGAGTTGGACAAGATCCAAGAGACCTATGTCGATGTCGGTTTCATCGACAAGGCTTTCGGAACTGGAACAGTGATTGTCACAACCGCCGGCGAATACGGTTATGTGGACAGGCATGGCCGCGCGTACCGCTTGCGCCCTAGTCTTGCATCTTTAAGAGAGCCATATGAGGTACAAAAGTTGCTTCAAGAGGCTATGGAACAGGGCCGAGCAACTCGAACTCGGTGACATAGTATCCATACGATCGATAGGCAAACAGCTCGATCCAAGACTAGAAGACATCGATCGCGCGTATTCACAGGTACATCTCTTTGTTTGATTGAACAGTTTCGATAAAGTCCTCTACCATACGATCTAGGTCATACGTTATCTTCCAACCCAACTCTTTCTCAGCCCTCGTGGAGTCTAGGTTTGATGGCCAAGATCTGAGAATCTTCGTCATCTTCGGGTCAGGTTCAAAAGTAAGCGGGGCTTCAGGCAGAATGCTCTTGACCTTATCATATATGTCGCCTAGACTGGGCTCTATCCCGCTTATGTTGTAGAACCTTGACTTCACTTTCCCAGCTTTGAAGATCTTCACCAAGACATCCACCGCGTCCCTTATGTACAAGATCGGTATCCGGACATCCCTCTCAGCGTAGATAGCGTAGGGCTGACCCAAGGCAGCCTTCTCTATCATCAGGCTTGTAACCCTGGAGGCACCACCATCCTTTCTCCCAGGACCTATGATGGAAACATATCGTGTTCCCCTAACATCCAAGCCGTACCTGCGATGGTAGTACAGGCACCACTGCTCACAAGTGACCTTCGTCACCCCGTATATTAGAATGGGCTCTTCAGGCGCACCCTCCACCGGAAGTTTGAGTCCCGGATCGTAGACGCAGTTGGTACTCGGAAAAATGAACCTATTCACACCGAAGATCCTAGCAGTTTCCAAGACATTGATTGTCCCAACGTTGTTAATGTTGAAGGCCAATAAAGGACTGTTCTCCGCTGCCACCGAGATTATGGCGGCTAGATGGAATATGTCTGTCACCTCGTATTTCCTAGCGGTCTCCACGAGCGAAGATAGAGATGTCACATCCCCACGGACGATCTTGACCTTGTCCATAATGCCCGAGACGAGTTTGGTGTCAGGATACAAATCAAAGAGAACCGGCGTATAACCATCCTCGACAAGTACCTGGCTCAAGTAGGAGCCTATGAGGCCTGTTCCACCAGTTATGAGAATTGACATGACAAACACCAGGCTTAATTCTCAAATTCCAATTGAGTTGAATAAACTTAAAAAATTTAAGGATGACGAGAGACAAGCGCATCGATCGAGGATTAGTAGGCGATTGGTCATTTTCATGACTTCAGATTAAGTACTTCTTCCATTTTTCTGTTCTTTGTAGAGATGAACGAAAATGACATATTTTCGCTTGATCGACATTGGTCTTGGGCCTCCAGCTCTCTCAGCACAACCTCAATTATCTCCCCGTTTTACGCGATCGACCGCGAGAGTTCCAAGACTGCATGAAACTCAACCATATCGGACATTTCCTCTAATTTCCTGTAAATTCCTGTAAATTCCTGTGGATTCCTGCAGATTCCTGTAAAATCCAGCGAGATATCTCGTTTCCACTCCCCTTTCTCGAAAAGAAGCGTTTTCCGAAGACTCCAGAAATAAAAAAAATATTGGGGAGAGGTGAAACTAGTTCCACTAATGCGCCATCAGCATCTAAAAATCAGATGAACCCGATTTCCAGTCGGATCAGGACTCTTCAGATACACGACCTTGCCGACGCCTTTCACAATTATCGGTTCCTCCAACTCGACACCTTTTTCCTCAAGATATCTGCACGCCTCATCGAAGTTGGAAACCCGAATAGCAATATGACACTTCCCGTAAACCTGCTCTTTCAAGACCTCTATCTCACCCGGACGCCTACTCGGGATGTGGAAGGCCTTAGGCTCCTCACCAACCTCGAGACCAAAAGTCTTAGCATACCAATCAGCGATCTCTTTCCCCGTGACTCTACCGTTGGAATACAGCCCTATGTGATCGACACCTAGAAATAGAGGATTACTCCCTACCACTTTATCGCCGCATTCACGAATTGGTGCGACCATCTTAACATCGATTCCTACTTGCTCTATGAGAATATATTTTTATCTATTCCCCGCAACATAAACTGTTTCTCGTACAGAGCACCTGATCAGAGGGTGATAAAGTTAAAGAAGATAGGCATCGGGATTGTTGGCACAGGCTGGGTGGCCGACAACATCCATGCGCCTTGTCATATGAAAAATCCCAGTGCGGAAATAGTCGCAGTAGCAGACATACTTGAAAAAGCTGCAAAGAGCCTTGCCCAGAAATACGGCTGCAAGGCATGGTACACAGATTACAAGAAGATGTTTGAACGCAACGACGTTGATGTCGTCGATGTCTGTGTCCCGAACTACCTACACGCAGACGTAGCTATAGCCGCAACAGAAGCTGGAAAGAACGTGATCTGCGAAAAGCCACTCGCAATCTCAGTCGAACAAGCTGACAAAATGGTCGCATCAGCAAAAAAGCACGGCGTCAAACTGATGTACGCCGAAAACAGTCTATTCGCTCCAGCACTGACAAGAGCAAAAGGAATAATCGACGAGGGAGGCATCGGAAAGATCCTATACATAGAAGCAAGAGAAACCCATTCTGGCTCTCACTCCCCTTATGCAATACAGAAGAAATACAGCGGTGGTGGCTGCCTCCTTCACCTAGGCTGTCATCCAGTAGGAGAATCTCTGTGGTTAATCAATAAACCCGTAAAGAGGGCCTACGCTGAAACAGGCAACTTGTACCATGACATTGAGGTCGAAGATTTTGCAACGCTGCTGATGCGATTCGAAGACGACAGAGCAAGTACCGTACAGGCAAACTATATCACTAAAGGCGGTATGGACGACAGGGTAGAAATCTATGGTACGGACGGAGTAATGCTTGTCAATTGGACCAAGTCCGATCAAGTGAGGGTCTTCAGCGAGAAAGGCTACTCCTATGCGGTGGAGAAGGTAGACATAACCACAGGGTGGGCCAATGTGACAGTAAACGACCTCTGGGACTTAGGATACACCAATGAATTACGGCACTTCGTTGAGTGCGTTGCTGAAGACAAGAAGCCATTTCCCACAGGCGAGTTTGGAAGAGAGGTTTTGAAAGTCATATTTGCTGGTTACAAATCGGCAGAAGAACGCAAACCAGTAACCTTGCAGACCTGATTGCGCGCGATGTCATTTTTTCTAAATCATACTAGATTCTCTTCGTAACTATCGCATCTTGGGGACAAAGTGACTCGCATACCCCACAGCCAACGCAGAGGTCCCTGTCTACCACAGCCTTCTTATTCTTCATTTCCACGGCCTCACAGTGACCAGGCTTCACACATATTCCGCAACCATTACATTTCTCCACATCAACCACCGCTCTCGCCGGGTGGAGCACAAGCTTGTCTGAGGCTGTAAGATGCTCCACAGCACATCCAACAAACTCCTCTGGGCTCCTGTAACCCTGTTTATACATAAATCTCTCTAGACCCTTCAGTATGCGCCCAACAACCTCGAATCCGTACCACATGATTGATGTACAGATCGATATCACTGTCGCACCCCACATCATCATTTCTACCGTATCTCTCCAATTCGTTATTCCACCGCCACCCAATACTGGAATCTTCAGATCTCTGTAAAGCTGTGCTACGGTCCTGTAGGCTGCATGCCTCACACACGGTCCGGCTAATGCTCCAAAGCTAGTCTTATCCAAAGATGGGTACAACGGTTTCCCATCGTTGTAGATGTCTATCCTCGGCAGAGAGAGGTAATTTCCACCTATCGCTATGGCGTCTGCCCCAGCCTTTTCACAAGCCTTAGCAACAGCCGTTATATCAGCTGCCTCTGGAGTGAGTTTACAGACCACTGGCACATGAACCGATTCTTTAACTACTCTCGTGACCCTCTCAGATAACTCAGGATATAGACCTACCGAGCCACCGACACGCGCCGACTCGATTACTTCCAGTCCAAGTTGCTCAGCAGTCAATTCAATATTAGGGCATACGAAATTCAGCTCAATTATGTCCGTTCCAGCCTCTTCAAGAGTCAATGCCAATCGCTTCCAACCCTCAAGATCATGCGCTGCATGCGTCATATTTGCAAGCAAGACGAGATCCGTCTCCTCTTTAGCTCTCCTTATGAGTTCGACGGCCTCATCCATGTCCAACCTCTTATCAAACGGAACGATGAGGACGTCCCCTGGCTCCGAATACAGTTGTAGACTACCGATGAAGGGCTGCTTTATGAACGCCAGCTTCGTGCTCGCTGCCGACGCACCATATTTGCTAGCCTGTTTCAATCTATGGACTGTTGCCGTCAATGGACAGGAAGCAATGGTCACTGGGTTTCTTAGTTCCATCCCTGCGAACTCTACACTAAGATCCAAGATCAGAATCACACCCTTTTTAGATAAACAGATATGACCAGAATATTTAGACGGACGTAATTTATCTCTTTCCTTCCTCAACTTGGGAACTTACTATTGAAAACCACAAATAAACCATTAAGCAATCAAGAAGAACCCAAAAAATCATTCCCTTCAACGCGCGAGCCATGTGTGCGCCCGTACATGATTCTTAAGACCAAGCAACTGAACGAACCCCTTTGGCAATATTCTTAACTCGTCTCAGATTACTAAACAGAATGTTAAGGCGATAAGGACTTCTGGCCGCTCTCAACAGAAACCTTATGATGTAGCCTGGTTGTATGAGGAAGCGTCGGTAGCCTTCACTGATTATTCTCTCAATCTCCACATATGGGACTGTGTCCGGTGAAACTTTCGGAACAAAGACACCTGTCTCCCAATACTTTTCTTCATCCAAAACTCCCTCAGCTCTAAGCTCCTCCCAAATGTCTGTTCCTGGAAATGCGTCGAGAATGTTAAACTGTGGGACATCAACTTTCAATTTCTGAGCAAAATCTACGGTCTTCCGAAGATCCCGCCTCGTTTCATTAGGAGCCCCCAATATAAATGAAGCAACTATTACGTCTATTCCAGCCTCTCTAGCGTACTTAACTGCTGCTTCTGCTTGCTCTGGAGTCGTCCCTTTATCGTAGTAATCCAAAACTTTCTGACTGGCACTTTCTATGCCAATATACAGCATTCTACATTGGGCTTTTGCCATCTCTCGAAACAGGGCATAAGAGCAAACGTCAACACGCCCTTCAGCAATCCATTCTATGTCTATTTTATCTTTCCTAATTCCCTGACAGATCCTGATAGCTCTTTTAGGATTCAAAGTGAAGTTATCATCCACAAACAGAAACTGCTTATACCCCTCACTGGCCAGAAGATTCAACTCTTCAAGGACATTATCCACCGACCTAGGTCGCCAGATTCCCCTTGCCAACCTTCTACAGCCACAAAAACGACAACGATAAACGCAGCCACGAGAAGAAAGGAAAGTAGTAAACTTTCTAGGTGCAACATTTATTCCAGCAGTCACAGCATGATACTCAGCATCTAAGAGTCCACGTTCTGGGAAAGGCAGAGAGTCAACGTCATCAATAAGGGGTCTATCTGGGGTTGCAATTATCCGATCTCTACTTCTGAAGGTAACCCCAGACACTTTCTTGAGGCTTTCATTCTTCTCTAAACTTCTCACCAACTCAAGAGTAGTATACTCTCCCTCTCCCCGAACAACAACATCGACACAAGGATACCTCCTAAGAATTCGTTCAGCATTAAAAGTAGCATAGATATTTCCAAAAACCACAACAATATCTGGGTTTTCCTCCTTCACCTTTCCAGCAATCTTCGCTGCCTTGTAGCCTGAAATGTTATAGGTAGAGAATCCCAGAACATCGGGATTCTCTCTCTTCACCCAGTCAACCATTCCTCTCATGGAAAAACCTTGAGCTGCCTCATCTATCATGGAAACTTGTACACCCTCATTCCTCAAAACTGCAGCAATATACATCATACCCAGAGGTGGAGTTGCCCCCACCATTCCTCCCTCAATCGGCAGTTCCAAGTTTGGACTTGGAAAGATGAATGAACACTTCAATTCTCCCATCTCATCCGTCCCTTTGATTTTGCATCATCACAAAAGAGGATCTTGGTATGAGGCCAGGTGAAGATCCATAATGTCCGTTCGTCAGAAGAAAGGGAACTACTTCAGAAGCGCTGCTGAGTCAGTATCAAGGAACAGAATAGCGTTCTCGTGGCTGCGTATAATCGAGGCGGGACAACTAGTAGAGATCGGGCCGTAAACAGTCTTCCTAACCGCTTCAGCCTTCGACTTCGCAGGAACAATACAGAAGATGTAACCTGCATCAAAGATGGCCGGCATCGTCAAGGTCAAGGCCCGCTTCGGTACCTTGTCGATGCTGGAGAAACATCCGTCGTTCACCTGCTGCTGAAGGCAAACCTCATCCAGTTCAACAACCTTCACCGTCAGAGGATCATCAAAATCTGCCACATGAGGATCATTAAACGCTAAGTGGCCATTTTCTCCGATCCCAACGCATGCTATGTCGAGACCGTTCTTTTCCAAGAGTCCCGTATACCGCTGGGCTTCTTCTTCCAAGTTCTCAGCTGTTCCGTCCAAATAGTAGACTCTCCCAGGCTTCACTCTATCGAACAGACGATCTTTCAAAAACTTCCCGAAGGCCTGAGGCACATCGCTCGGCAGACCTAAGTATTCATCTAAGTGAAAGGCAGTAATTCTTTGCCACTCAATCCCATCCATCTTTCCCAATGCTGCCAAAAACTCTTCCTGAGAAGGCGCAGATGCAAACACGATCGAAGCTCTTCCTTTCTTAGATATCAACTCAATCGCTTTTTTCCCAACGGCCTCCGCTGCAGCTTCGCCCATCTTCTGACTGCTACGATAGATCTGCACCGTTGCTTTGCCGGCTTTGAATTTCCTAACTAGCGCATTATCCTCACACATTTCTATTCCTCCTCTTCATCACAATTGATTGTGCGCACCTTACAATCACAGACGAATCGCAAATTTACACTCCTGAGCCCCAGACATAGTTGATTGTAGGAGTTCAACCTTAACAGGTCTTTCAAGGACGGCTTCCCAAAACTTCTTGACAAAACCCTTTGAGCAATGACAATATGTCAAGGAAACATTATCTTCAATTGAATTGACCAAACTACAATAACATCTCATTGGCCTAGTGAACAGATGCGGCGTATAGAATAGGTACAGAACATCTCCCTCTCTGACAAGTCTAGTTCCCGGAAGGATCGATCGACCCGCCTTCAAGAACTCATCTATGCCCTCATACTTTTTCAACTTTGCTTTTGCCCTTTCTATAAGGCTTTTGTTCATAGAAGCACATTTGTAGCCACAGTTCTCCATGATTTCAATCCTTGTCTTTTCATCAACCAGTGCATCTAATCTTTCCATCGCACCCTTCACCCATTCAGCTGTTTCTTTCCTGTCAGAACTAGCAGTAATCTTTTCATTGCCTTCCATGACTTTTTTTCTCACAGTTTCTCCAGCAAAACGTTCAATGTTTCCTCCTATTTCTTTTATCATGGCAACTTCCCGTTTTCCCATAGAAAACACCCATTGAGAAAACATAAGGCAAAAATCGTATAAGAACTTAATCATGGCAAACTTTTGCCGTCGACCGATCTTTGCATAATTAACCGCAACAACCACCTGAACTGCCTGAGCCAGAGACTAGAAGATTATCTTCAAATAGTTTTGCCCAGCAATCTCGACAAACTCCGATGTAGCCCAGCTTCTTATGGGAAGTGAAAAGTAG
>Ga0172365_10002441_pt1 | contig 13674 bp, 14 predicted proteins | sample LakKivSesite48cm_FD_114535 | JGI IMG/M metagenome (GOLD analysis project Ga0172365, IMG submission 114535) | Sediment microbial communities from Lake Kivu, Rwanda - Sediment site 48cm | ecosystem: Environmental > Aquatic > Freshwater > Lake > Sediment | place: Rwanda: Western Province, Lake...
GCATGGGAGATCGTGCTCGTCGATGACAACAGCACCGACGGGACATCCGAGTTGGCTGACGAGCTGGCAGGGAGACATCCCGGCGTAAGGTGTGTGCATAGGAAGGGTGGGGCAGGCTTCGGGCGTGCAATAAAGGATGGCCTCAAGGCCGCCAGGGGCCAGTTCGTCATCCCTTTCATGGGCGACCTTTCGGATGAGCCGACCGACTTGATCAGACTTGCATCGGCCGCCGATCAGGGCTACGGGGTGGCCTACGGCTCAAGGTTCATCCCGGGTGGAAAGGCGCTGGACTATCCCTCCGCCAAGTTCATCGCTAATCGGGCCTACAACAGGCTGGTGGGGCTTCTCTTCGGGCTTCCGCACAGGGACATAACCAACGCCTTCAAGTGCTACCGGAGGGACGCCCTGGATGCCATCGGCATCGACGGGCTTGAGTCGGACGGCTTCGAGATCACGGTCGAGCTGCCGCTCAAGGCCCACATAGCCGGCTTCTCCAGCATCGAGGTTCCGGTGACGTGGCACGGCAGGAAGAGGGGCGAGTCAAAGCTTAACCTCGGAAAGTCCGCGCCGGCCTACGGGAAACGGCTCCTATCCCTCTTCATCCGGGGAAACCTTCTGGCCGTGAGGGAGCTGCTGAGCGAGACGGTTAGGATCTCAAAGCTCAGGCTGCTGGGTTCCCTGCTTGTTGGCGCATTGATGTTCGTGGCGATGTTCTTCTTTCTGGATTTCTCGGAGGTATCCAGTGCTCTGTCGAGGATGTCGGTCGGGCTCTGGATTCTGGCCTGCTCAGCCATCTTTGTGTCGTTTCTTGTGCGGACCTGGCGATGGAGCGTTCTGCTCAGAAGCGCGGGCAGGGTGAGCAGCAGGGATCTGGTTTTTTCATCTTTGCTCTTCGGATGGCTGGTCAACTACATCGTGCCGGCCAGGCTGGGCGACCTGCTCAGGCCCGTGGCGCTCAGCAAATCCAGCCGCCGGGTGGAGGCTTCCCTGGCGCTGTCCACGGTCGTTGTGGAGCGGGTCATGGACGTTGTCATGCTCGCCGCTCTGCTGGGCCTGTCGTCCTGGTGGCTCGGGACGGCCGGATGGGAGCGGCTCGCCTTACTGATGGCAGGCGCGGGTGCGCTCGTCCTGGTGATGATCCTTGTGGTTTCCGGCACCAATCTCGTGCGTCGCCTGCCTGGCCTTAGGAGACTTGCAGGGATCGTCGATTCCATGCGGCATGGGCTCAACTCGATGTGGGGCAACAAGCCCGCGCTGTTGCTCTCGTTTGGCCTGTCCTTCCCGGTGTGGGGGGCGGAGATCGCCTGCCTGTACTTCTCCGCACTCGCCTTGGGGCTGCCGGTTGGCGTGTACCCCGTCGTCATCGCGGCCACTTCGGCTTTTGTCGTGCAGACGGTACCGCTTACCCCCGGCGGGATAGGGATCCATGAGGCGACGATAGCGGCCGTTCTCGCCCTGTTCGACATCGGGGGCTCGGACGCAATGGCCGCAGCGCTTATTGACCACCTTGCGAGGGCAGCGGTGATCTACCTTTTCGGGCTGATATCGATCTTCCATCTGGCAACCGCGTCGCGCAGGAATTTGTCGGCCCACCGGCAAGGTAGCCTGGGTGGATGACCTAGGGTCGGACTGAACCGGCCAGAGCACACGCAGCTTGCGCTTCGCCATCTACGACTTGGCCATGGGTCATGGGTCATGGGCCGGCGGAAGGGGCGGTCAGGATGTCTGCAAGGTTCTGCAGGTTGTGATATGCCGCGATGGCCATCCCACACGAGCAGGCGATGCAGCTCGTTATGGCTTCGCACTTCTCGAACAGGTCCTTCGCCAGGAACCCGCCGGTTTCCTCGGGTAGGTTCCTCCTTCTGGCAAGTTGGTCCTTCAAGGCGTCTCTGCATTGGTTCAGGTGGTCGAATTCTAGGTGTCTGATCGTCTGGTAGGCCGAGGCGGCGGCCCTCCCTGCCAAGACCTTCTCACCCGGTTTGCACAGGGCGCCTTTGTCCCCGTACTTGGCATACTCTCCCTTCGTGTCCCGTTGGTTCAGCCAGGGACAGTTCTCCGCCATGATGCGGCTTGCTTCCTTTAGTTTCCTCAAGTGCTCCTCAACTGAAGCCATGGTGTTCGTTGGTCGAGGGATGCTCTGATACGTTTTTCCCCGCCTACAGAGGGCGATGCAGACTAGATGGTTGTCGTGGAGAGGATCGGAGCCAGCACGCCTGCGGACTTCTAGGCAGACAATAATCAGGCAGGTATTCAAGAACGTAGCCTGGTGTCGGTTTGGCGGATTCCGTTGCGGTTCCAAGGGAGCTCCTAGTGGAGCTGCACCAACGTCTGGCCGGGGTTGAGGAGGTACTTGCCACGCTCGAAGAGCTGATGGACAGGGAGGGGCTGAAGAGGATTAGGAAAGCCGAGACCGAGCACAAGACCGGCGAGTACAAGATAGTCCAGGACAGTTCCGAAGTCGAGAAGCTGATGGAATGAGCGGCGGCTTGGGATACAGGCCAGCTACGACCACAACTTCCTAAGGGAACTGAAGAAGCTGCCGCGCGAGATCAGACTGAAGGTGCTCGCCGCCGTCGACGAGATAACGGCAAGGCCCTTCTCCGGCGTCAGGCTCAGAGGCGAGCTCCAGGGACGCTTCAGATGGAGGGTAGGAAGGTACAGAGTCATCTATGTGATCGATGACAAGCCCAAGTTGGTCGTCTTCTTGGACGTTGGCCACAGAGAGTCAGTGTACGAAACATAAGCTCGAGCCATGTCGGGCGTGGATCCTGTAGCCACGTCGGGCTTTCTTCGCGATGCCGGGCCGGCACTTCCTCCTTTGCCTCGGCGAGCCTCTCGCGATCATCTGCCCCGTTGGCCAATCTCGCCTACACGGAGCGAGGTGCTATTTAAGAATCGATTTGTGCGAGTCCCCGCCGCAGGTATCCGATACGTCTCGGCTGGCCGGTCGACGCCGCCGATCGTGTGACCTGCGTTCAGGTTTACCGCCGGGTGTGCCCATGGGAAAAAGACCGAGAAAGTGGAAGAAGAAAGGGCGCATGAGATGGAAATGGAAGAAGAAGCGCATGCGAAGGAAGAAGCGCGCCCAGCGGCAGCGAGCTAGGTGATGCGGGCCTAGTATGGATATCGGTGGACCCTTCCGCACCTTGTGCAGGTGACGTGGACCCGGGACCTTCTCAGCCTGATCTGACAGGTCCTTCCCGGGATAAGGAGACCGTCGCACCCCTTGCAGATCATCCTCGTCCAGCGGCGGGGCATCCTGAGCCGGCATTTCATCGCTATGGCCCTTGCCAGGTGTACGTACCGCAGCGACCTCTCCGGCCTGCGGGACATCTCCGTCTCGGCAGCCGCGAGCAGCCTTTCCATCCTCTCCAGGGCGATCTTCCTCTGGGCGGATTTTGAGCCATAGGACCGCGGCAAGGCCTATCCCACCTGTCCCCATCGATATGCGCAGATGATCTCATTCACCACGGTCCACGCGTCCACGGGCTGATCATGGCATCTGACGACCCTGGCGATATCTTCCACCGGGCTTCGGAAATAGCCGCTCGGGAATCCCCCCACCATCGCCATGATCTTCCTCTCCCCGGAAAGCATTGACCTCAGGTCGACGCGTTCCCCCTTTCTGCTGAATCCGAGGGAGAGGTCCGGCGCAAGCTGCTTCTGAAGCTGCCGGACGGACATCCTAGAGACGGTTATGAGCTCCGTTCCCTTTCCCTCCGACAACAGCTTCTCCAAGAGCCCATAGAATCTGTTCTGGCTCCGGGGGATGCGCGTCTTCGGATCGAACCCCATCACGATGTCCTGCCGTGTGTGAACGTAGACCCCCATCCTTCCTTCTCTGCAAGGGATGGAGTCAAGCGCGTTGAGTAGGCAAACGTGAGTTATGTCGGGGCGTCCCCTCCTAGTGCCGTCCTGCAACCGGGCCATGCCGCGGTGATCCATGTTGGAGTCGAGCAGCATCTCGGTGGGGTCCACCCTTCGCCTCTTGGATCGCCGGATGATGACCTCGTGTGTGGCAATCTCCTCCGGGACCAGTTCGATCTCTGCATCGACGATGGTCAGGAAGAGCATGGTTGCGGCCACCACCAACGGGCCGGATCAATGCGAAAAGATTAATTAGGGTTTCTCAGGATGCCGAACGCCCGGGTGCGCCGGTAGTCCAGCTTGGTTAAGACACAAGCCTGCCAACCGCTTGATGGGCGGAACGCTTGCGACCCGGGTTCAAAAGATCTACGTCTGGAAATCCCGGCCGGCGCATACCATCCGGCCCTCATTTGACCTTGTACCTGACGCGCCTGACCATCTTCCCCTCGCCCTTCATCTCCGTGATCCTGAACTTCCTCTCCCTCTCGAGCGGCTTGCCGCGCTTCGGTGGGTGGATTGCGACGAAGATTGCGAAAGGTACGCAGACCACGACAGCGAAGATCAAGATGCTCTGATTGCGGTTGACCCTAGAGATGGCAGCGGCAGTTCGTAGCGTTACGGAGATCAGGCCCGGGAACCTGCTGGCGACATCGCTTCCGGGGAAATACCAGTAGTACGAGATCACCTTGTAGGGATCGGTCTCGAACATGATGTTCTCGACGCGCTCCGCGCCCTTGGGCAGGATCCTGTGGATGTCGTAGTTCCAGTTAGGCCAGTTTATCGATATGGTCACCCCGCTCACCGGGGACTCCGGCCTTGGGGCCGTGAAGCTCAACAGGTAGTCGCCCTGGGTTCCACCTGCGATTGCCTGGATGACAGTGTAGCACCTGAGCTCACACGACTGTGCATCCGTCGTCAGGTTCACCATTATCCCCTGGTCGGTTTCCTGCTGCACTATCGTGGGCGCTGACCCGTTCTCGGGCGGGTAGGCCCATATGGCCTGCATCGGCTCCTCTGCCCTAGGGATGAGGATCTGGATGGAGCGGTTCTGTGCCGTATCATTCTCACGGGCGAACTCTATGTTGGCGAAGTAGAACACGTAGTAGGAGTTCGGGACGGGTGAGTCGTGTATCTGGATCGTAAGGCGGTACGTCGGCGCCTTCTCCTCCGATCTGACTTGGCAGGCCATGAGGAGCCCGAGCAGCAGTGGCACCAACACCCATCTTTCCTTGACCGAGACGCCACCCACGCCCCGAGGTTCCCCCGGCGGGGAATTTGAATATTTCCTAGGACTCAGCAGGAGGCGCCAGAGGGCAGCCCGGGAGGCCGAACGCGGTTCCATTTATATGAAATACGGTCCCGCCTCTGCCGAAGGTCATGCGTGTGCGCATTGAGGAAGCCGATATAACCAAGTCCATCCTTCACTCATACCTGCGGGAGCTGTCCCGCAACCTCCAGCTTGACGTGGCCATCGGGGGAGCCGGTCCCTCCGGCCTGGTTGCCGGGTACTACCTTGCAAGGTTAGGATTTCGAACCGCGATCTTTGAACGCAAGCTCAGCGCGGGGGGAGGCATGTGGGGTGGGGGGATGATGTTCAACCGGATCGTCGTCCAAGAGGAAGGCAAGGCCGTGCTGGATGAGTTCGGCGTCAGGTGCCAGCCTGCGGAGGAAGTGCCAAAGGGGCTTCACGTTGCCGATTCGGTTGAGGCGACCTCGGCCCTGTGCATGGGCGCGCTGAAGGCCGGGGCAAGTATCTTCAACCTGATCACGATCGAGGACGTGGCAATCCGGGGCAGGGCCATGGTGGGCCTAGTCATCAACTGGAGCGCCGTCGAAATGGCAAAGCTTCACGTCGATCCTATGGTGGTCATGGCCAGGAAGACGATAGACGCGACGGGCCATGATTCCGAGATCTGCAGGATGGTGGAGCGCAAGATGGGCCCGAAGCTTCGGACCTCGACCGGGAGGGTAGTGGGCGAGGGGCCGATGTGGGCCGACAAGGGCGAGAAGGCGCTTGTGAGGAACTCAAAAGAGGTCTATCCCAATCTCTTCGTCGCTGGAATGGCAGCCAACGCTGTGCTTGGAGGCCCGAGGATGGGCCCCATTTTCGGGGGCATGCTTCTCTCCGGAAAGGCCTGCGCGGAAAGGGTCGCGGTGGCCCTCAAGCAGGGAAGATAGAGGCATGAGGCCATTGAAGGTCGTCGGTCTGGTTGGAAGGGCGGGGGCTGGGAAGGACACGGTATGCCAGATAATGGGCAGCCGATTTCCGTCGGTTCGAATGGGGGACGTCGTCGTTGAGGAGACGAAGCGCAGGGGGCTTGAGACCAACGACGAGAACGTTGGCAAGGTGGCAAATGACCTCAGGCGTAAGGAAGGCATGGATGCCATAGCGAGAAGGTGCGTCGGTAGGATAGGCTTGCTGGATTCGCCCATCGTGATCGTCAACGGCGTAAGGGGTCTGGACGAGGTCAAGCTGTTCCAGGCCGAGTTCAAGGATTTCGTCCTCGTCGAGGTTCGAGCTCCCGATGAAGTGAGGTACGAAAGGATCATGAAAAGGGCGCGGGCGGATGATGTTAAGGACTTCCAGCAGTTCCTAGCCCGGGGCCGCCGGGAGGATACCTGGGGACTCGGGAAAGCGATCTCGATGGCCCGCTACGTGATCGATAATGACGGGGACCTGCGAGCCTTAGAAGCAAGGGCAAGCGAGGTCCTGAGGAGAGTCGAAGCCGACAGCTAGGGTTTCTTCAGCCTGCCGTCCTCATCGATCTCCCCTCGTCTGATCCTCGTTGAGGAAATGGGCTTGCCGTCCTCGGCGTTCACGATCTCGACCATCACTAGGTCCAGCGGCCTCATCCCGCGTGCCAGCCTTCGAGCGTTGATCTTGCGGGCGTTCTCCACGGTGAACCTTGTGACCGCGATGGCCTTGAGGTTGGAGAAGTCCGCGGCAAATCCGTACTCATCTTCGATTCGGAACACGTGGCCCCGATCCGCCCATCCCGTGCTTTGAAGGTATTCAAGCAGGTTCCTCTTTCTGGTTCCATATGGCGGAATCTGCTGGCCCAGCTTGCTCCTTTTCACCATCTCGTCCGAGGTGAGGCCCACGTAAACATCCGTCCCGTCCGAGAACGCCTCCCGGAGAAGCGCCTTGTGTCCCTTGTGAAGGGGTGAGAATGTACCGCCGACCGTGATGCTTGCATGCCGGCCCATGATAGCGCGACTGATACATACATATTTTAAACTATTCCGACTCCCGCGACGGGGCGATTATCTGATCAGGATCCTCTTGTCTGGCTGCGGGCGGATGGGCAGGAGGGTCGCTGCCCTGGCAGCCGGCTCGACCGACATCAAGGTCGTCGGAGCTCTTGAGAGTCCCAGCAGCCCCGACCTTGGCAAAGACGTCGGTGAGGTCTCTTTGGTTGGGGCTCTAGGGGCCAAGGTCTTTCCAGCTGAGCGGATCGACAAGGTCGTCAAGGATGCAAAGCCAGATGTCCTCGTCGACTTCACTAATGCAGATGCATCCACCGCAAACGTGGTCGCGGCATCCAGGCTGGGCCTGCGGATCGTCATGGGGACCACGGGGCACAGCCAGGAACAGATGGGCAGGATTACGGAATCAATCAAGGCAAACAGAGTGGCCGCCGTGATCTCGCCGAATATGTCGATCGGCGTCAACGTGCTCCTCGAGGCCTGTGGGTTGGTTGCCAAGATGCTGCCCGGCTATGATGTGGAGATACTCGAGGTCCATCACAACCAGAAGATCGATGCCCCCTCAGGCACCGCGCTCAAACTTGCGCGCGTTGTCTCCGACGCGCTGCACAGGGACATCACCAAGGACATCGTTCCTGGAAGGAGCGGTACGCGCAAGAGAGGCGAACGGGAGATTGGAATCGCCTCGCTGAGGGCCGGGGACATCGTGGGCGACCACACCGTGCTCTTCGCCGGCGCCGGCGAAAGGATAGAGTTGACCCACCGCGCACACAGCCGGGACGCACTTGCGATAGGGGCTCTCTCTAGCACCAGGTTCGTGTCCAAGGCGCAGCCCGGCATCTACTCGATGAAGGACGTGCTGAAGCCTGCCCCGGGTGGATAGATGGCGCTCCGCAACCTGGAGAGGGAGATGGACCTTGTCCTAAGGCACGTCACGGTGCTGCAGGTTCTAAGCCAGAAGGGCCCCATTGGCATACGCAGGATCTCGAGCGAGACGGGCATCCCGAGGCATCAAGTGAGGTACTCGCTCAGGGTGCTTGAAAGGGCGGGTGTTCTGGTCCCAACCTCCCGCGGAGCCAAGCTCACAGGCAAGGTTGGTGAGTACATACAGAACTTGGTGGCCGACCTAGAGGAGCTGGACAACCGGCTTTCCGGGATCGTCAAGATGGCCCATGGCCTTGCGCCCGGGGCCTAGATCTTCTTCTTGGCTAGGGTCAGGTAGAACGAGAGGTCTTGGTCCGCGGGATCGGCGAGCAGGTCGAGCACCCTGCCCCCCAGCAGTTTGTACTCGCCCTTTTCAAGATCCAAGACGACCTTCTTTTCGCCTCCCAGCTCCACCAAGACCCGGGGAAACTGGCTGTCCCGGTCGATCATGACCCCGGTGACCTTTGACTCCGCAAGCGCTTTGCCGTCCAATAGTATCTTCATGCCCTTTGCCTCCTGGTGGCCCTAGGTCGGCTATTTCTATTTAAATTGGACGGTCTCTTGCTTCTGCCCACCCCGTTTGGGCGCCGAAGTTGGCCGGCACAGATCTCCTCAGATGTCCTGCGCCATCAGCCTGGTCGTGCCGACTTCCCTCCACAGCCTGCGGCGAACCATTGTCGACCACAGTACGAAGCCCGCCATCATCCCGGTCCCGGTCACCGCGAACCACTCGATAATGTGGACCCAGAAAAGCGCACGGTTCTTCAGTCGTATCGCGTCCTCTTCGATTTCCGTCAACATCTCGCTGACCTGGTCGTATGCCTGAAGGACTTCCTCGAAGCGCAGCTCAAGGTAGTCGGGAAGGGCGTCCAACGTTATCTGCGCCGCCTCATCGATCTTGACTTGGATCTTGGCCGTGTTCGCCCCGAAGGAGTCGCAGAACTCCAGCAGGCCGAACAACAAAGACTTCCTGGTTGCGAACTCGAACATTCGCATCCTCACCCGGTGGACCAGCTGTACGTCCTGCGGCACGGGGCGGCGATCCAGGTAGATCATGAGGTTTGCACCGAAATCTAGGGCGTACTCCCAGGGGTCGCCCCGGGTGCACATGGTGTGCAGCTGCCCGGGCTCCGAGCTTGGGCCGATTATCTCCCCCGTGATGGAGAAGGTCCTAGCCCCTCCCTCAAGCTCCCAGGTCACGAATCCTGGGTGGTCTTTGTAGGCGAAGCTCTCGACATGTGCCAGCACATCGGCCCCGGGTCGCGCGGTTACGAGGTTGTGGTGGAAGTTGTACATGAAGGGCTGCCTGCTGTCCCAGGGCAAGCTTGCCATGAACTCGTGCTCTGGTTCATCGATCACCAGGCGGTGGGATGATGCGGGCAGGTAGATGTAGATCTCGCCTGCATCCTCTGTGGGCAGGAGCTTTCCGACCGCGGTATCGCCCCAGCCCGGGTAGGCGCTGCCTACCCCTCCGAAACTTTCCCAACCGCCGAACATCACCAGTCCCATCGCGGCCTCCCTGACGCCGCCTGCGAGCATCTCGGTGTTCTTGGGCGAGACGGCGAGCCTGTTGGCGTTTGCCAGGATGACGACATCGAAGCGGGTCGTCAGGTCGGGGATCGACCGCGGCATGTAAAGCCTGATCATCCTGTAGACATCGCTTTCGGATTTTGCCACCTGCGAGGGGCCCCAGGCTGCCCAGTCGCGCAGCGTGGCCTGGACGAAGTTCATCGAGAAGAGCATATCCGACCTCATCCACCAGAAGGGGGTTGAGCGGGCAAGGCAGCCGACGTACAGGACCCCTATCCTGCCGTCCTCCGAGGCCGAAGCCTGTGGAACCTGCGACGCAAGAACAAGGGTATGCGCCAGAAGGAGGGCAATGGGTGCCCACCTCAGGCTCGGGCGAGACTGGCGGAATCCCCCGATCTGGAAACCGAAGGTACCCAACATCATCGCGGCAGGTGTCAGCGCTTTAACGTCTTGCGGTCAGCAGTCGCAGTCCAAGTGTGGCAAGGATGTTGGAGTCCGAGTATCGTGTGATGCTCAAGCGACTGGGGAGGCGGAGGGAAGAAGGAAGCCGTGGGGAAAAGTCACCAGTCTTGAGAGCCATAGTGGGATTTCATCCCCAAATTCACCGCAGAGTCGCCAAGTCAGGTCGAAGGGAGTCCTAGTTGTAGGTACTCATCCGCGCCAAGGGGGGGGGGCAAACATATCTACTGCGACAAGCTGCTCCTGTGAGCCTCTACGAGGGGAGATCATCGATGAAACCAAGAGATGTCATGGCGATAGGAGCGGCTGCCTCAGCGGCCGAGATCGTGGCTGACGATTCGATGGTCATCGCCGGGGGCATTCATCCGGGTTACGCCCACGGTCAGGAGGGGAAACTCAGAGCATCGGCTCTCGTCGTGGCGGGTGGAAAGGAGAAGCTCTGTTTGGTTTCATGCGATGTCCTGATGTTCAACAGGGATATGGTCGACGAGGTCACAAAGAGAATCGAGTCAGAGTGCGGCATACCATTTGAAAACATCCTCATCTCGGCCACCCACACCCACCACGCCCCTTCAACCGTCAGGGTACATGGATACGATAGGGATGCGGTCTTCTGCGGGAGGCTGAAGGAGGCCATCTTCAAGGCTGCCAGAGATGCCAACAAGAAACTGAAAACGGATCATGGCGCCCGGATGTTCTTCCGGCTCGGCCAGGAGTCCTCGGTCGGTCAGAACAGCCGACTGCTGCTTGAGGACAAGACCATCTACTGGGTAGGTCCGAGAGATGCCGCGCTAAGGCCGACCGGGCCCTTCGATCCCGAACTTCCGGTCATCGCCTTCAGAAAGCCGGATGGGAGTCTGGAGGCGCTTCTATTCAGCCACTCAACGCACAACATCGGCACCCGGCCGGGCAACGTCCGCTCACCCGGATTCTGCGGCCTAGCAGCTCAGGAGCTTGAGGAGGAGCTTGGAGGAACTGTCATCTTCCTCCTAGGTGCCGCCGGCTCAACCCATAACCTGAATCTCCCAGCCGATGAGATGGTATTCAGGATGAAAGCTGCCGTCAAGGAGGCCCTCTCAGAGGCTCAGAGCAGGGACCTGAGAATGCTTGGATCTGTAAAGGAGGAGTTTGAATACCGCGTGAGGAGGTTCGACGAGGAGGCGGAGGCAAACGCGGTCACACGCTACTGCAGCAAGAGGCTGGGCGGAGATCCTGGGCCGACGATAGAGGTATTCAGAGGGATGAGGAGGGAACTGGCACTTCATCAGGGCGAGGTCCGCAAGACCTGGCTTCAGGCGATGCTGCTTGGAGATGTGGCGCTCGTCGGAGTGCCTGGGGAGCTGTTCACATCGCTCGGGATGGAGATGAAGCGCCGCTCGCCGTTCCGGCACACCTACATCGTCGAGCTGGCAAATGACTACATAGGCTACATCCCGGATGAGGAGGGGTTCGCTCTGGGAGGATATCAGGTCTGGACCGGATTTCACAGCTGGGTCGAGAGGGGAACAGGCGAGAGGATAGTCAATGAGGCCGTGAGACTTCTGTCTCGCCTCCGCAAGGGCGGAAGCCGATGACGGAGGACTTCAGATGAGACACTGTGTTGCCTGACTCATCCCTCGGTCACACAAGGATGTCGCATGGCTCTGGAGATACGATCCTGGATCTTGGTTGACCTAGCCCCAAGGGAGACTCGATCCTGCCCGCGATTGCGGCCCCCGAGGTTGGTTCCCGCCTTCATTTGTTGCCCAGTCCTACGCGCCAGGTGCTGCCTCTTGGTCTGATGAACAGTTCCGGAAGTGCCAAGAAAGCGAGGCTCGAACCCAACAGAACCACCGCCCACTCCGCCGCTCCAAGTGCGACTGTCCCGAAGAGGCTTTGGAAGAGGGGTGTGGAAACGATCGCCACCTGGGCCATGGCAGACAATGCTATCGCGGCCAGCAGCCATCCGTTGGATCCTGGGCTCAGCCGGAAGACGGACCTCGTCTCCGAGCGGCAGTTGAACACCGCTATGAGTTCGAAGAAGACTATCTGGGTAAAGACCATCGTCCGGGCAACGACCTCGTCCGCTGCAGAGAGGCCCCAGTGGAACACCATCCCCGCCCCTGCCAACAAAAGCAGCGTTGAAGCAAGGATGAAGAGCTTGTAGCCGGCCAGTAGTCCTGCCCTGGGCTCCCTCGGCTTTCGACGCATCACGTCAGGGTCGGGCGGGTCGAAGCCCAAAGCCGCCGCAGGCAGCCCGTCGGTCGCGATGTTGATGAACAGTATCTGGACCGGGAGGAGAGGCAAGGGCATTCCAAGGAAGGTGGCAGCGGGTATCAGGAAGACTTCGGCGAAGTTTACGGCGAGAAGGAATCGGATGAACTTTGTTGTATTATCGTATATCCGCCTCCCCTCCTCGACCGCTGTCACGATGGTGGCGAAGTTGTCGTCCGCAAGGATCATGTCAGATGCCTCCTTCGCCACCTCGGTGCCTGTGATGCCCATGGCGACGCCGATGTCCGAGATCTTGAGCGCCGGGGCGTCGTTCACCCCGTCCCGCGTCATGGCTACGATGTGGCCTTTCCTCTTCAGGGCTTTCACTATCCTGATCTTGTGGTCCGGCGAAACCCTTGCGTAGATGACGACCTTCTCGACGATGTTCTCGAGCGCCTCGTCGCTCATTGCATCGAGCTCCGCCCCGGACAGGACGAGTCCTGGCTCCTTGAGGAGGCCGAGTTCCCTGGCGACGGCGACGGCAGTCGAGCTGTGATCGCCGGTGATCATGACAACCCTGATCCCCGCCTCTTCGCACTTCGCTATCGCGCTCTTCGCCTCCTCCCTTGGCGCGTCGATCATGCCGAGCAGGCCAAGGAAGACCATGTCCTTCTCCACGATCGCGGGATCGTACCGGTCCGCCGTCGGCAACACCTTGTACGCAGCCGCGAGCAGCCTCAACCCCTCGGCGGCCATCTCCTGGTTCACGCCCAGGATCCTGTTCTTCTCCTCCGGCGTTAGGGTGTTCTCCACGCCCTCGGCGAGCGTGCGGTCACAGCACTCCAACACGGCCTCTGGCGCTCCCTTCATGTAGGCCAGGACGCCCTGGCGAGGGGATCTGTGGATCGTCGTCATTTTCTTCCGCTCGGAGGAGAACGGCACCTCGAAGATGCGTGGAGATGAGTTCCTGAGTTCCCCAAGCATTATCCCTGATTTGGCGGCTGCAACCAGGAGCGCGGCCTCGGTGGCATCCCCCTTGATTTTCCATGAGCCGTCCTCGGCAACGAGATCTGCGTCGTTGCACAGCGCCACCGCGACCATCAGCTTCGAGATCCCATCGTCAGTGAGTCCGTCGACGGGGGCTCCGTCTCGGAGGAGTCTCCCATCGGGCCTGTAGCCCTCCCCGGTGACCTCGACCCGTCCAAGTCCCACGTACAGTTGCCGGACCGTCATCTCGTTCCTAGTCAACGTGCCCGTCTTGTCAGAGCAGATCACGGTGACCGAGCCGAGAGTCTCGACCGAGGAGAGCCTTCGAACGATGGAGTTCTTCGAGGCCATCCGCGATACCCCGAGGGCGAGGGTGACGGTAACCACCGCGGGCAACCCCTCGGGGACAGCTGCGACGGCCAGGCTGATCGCGATCATGAGGACCTCGAGGATGTCGCGTCCCCCCAGTGCCTCGGCTACGAAGATGGCAAGGGCAACGGCGACGAC
>Ga0172365_10002443_pt1 | contig 13664 bp, 14 predicted proteins | sample LakKivSesite48cm_FD_114535 | JGI IMG/M metagenome (GOLD analysis project Ga0172365, IMG submission 114535) | Sediment microbial communities from Lake Kivu, Rwanda - Sediment site 48cm | ecosystem: Environmental > Aquatic > Freshwater > Lake > Sediment | place: Rwanda: Western Province, Lake...
CTGCTAAAGAGGGTGTTAGATTTTAGGTAAAATTTCAAGCTCGGTTAAGGCTGAGCTGCGATGCTGGTGGTGATAATCTCTGGAGGTTGATTTTTTAAAATTGCGATTTCTTGGTCCAGCGCGGCTCGGATTTGCTTAAATTGCTTAGTATCTTTGACGGTTTGGGTTTTAGCGCCCTGGAATTTGGTGGGATTGATGCTTTTTTCATTTTTGAGGATTCTGTAATCCAGATGAGGACCGGTTGCGATACCAGTGCTTCCCACATAGCCAATCACCTGTCCCTGTTTGACCTTTAGTCCTTTTTTAATTCCTTTGGCGAATTTCTGGAGATGTCCATAGGTGGTGGTGTAGATAGAATTATGCTTAATTTCAATATAATTCCCATATCCGTTTTTCCAGCCGGCAAAGGTTATCACTCCACTGGCAGAGGCTAAGACCCTGGTGCCTGCGGGTGCGGAATAATCCACTGCCAGATGGGGTCCATAGGTATTAAAAATTGGATGGAGCCTCCTCTGGGTGTAATGGCTACTGATGCGAGCGCCGGGAACTGGCTTAATCAGGTTAAATCCCTTCCAGCTATATCCTTTTTCATCGTAATAGCCTGAGTTTTTCCCTTCCTGGTAATAATAAGCATAGTAGGGCTTTCCCCTCACCTTTAGCTCCATCGCTAAAATTTTCTCTCTTCCTGATTGGTTCTCTTCCACCAAGATAAAAAACTGGTCTCCTTTCCACATCTGGCGAAAAAAGCCACCCTGCCAGCCAAACACATTTGCGCTCTCCATAATCAAATCCGGGCTCATTCCTGCGTCCATGCCCGCCTCCCAGAAACTTGCCTCCACCTTTCCAGCATATAGCCAATGATTGGCTGAAATGGAGTCCAGATTCCCGGATTGATTTTTTTGCCTCTGGATAGTTGCGACCAGCTCGGAACCTTGTTTTTTTATGACCAGCCTTTTCCAGCTATTGATTTCCAGGTCTAATTCCGAAAATTCCCCATTCGGGTCTCTTTGCAGGTTAAGCGCCTTTCCTTTCTGCGCCCAGTCCAAATCGTAAAATTCACTGGCTTTAAGAGCTGATTCATTGAGTAGAGGTTCAGGGATGCCCAATTCTTTCAAGACCATAGCTAAACTTCCATCCCGCACCAGGATATATCTGATGATTTTTTTTGAATCAGCTGGGTCAAGCTCAAAGGATGATGAATTTTTTTTAGGGACAGGCGCAGGAGAGACGAGCCAGGATGATTGATTGAGAGACTGGTGATTGGTTTGAGCGCGGTATCCGAGCCAGAATCCGGAATAAAAGCTGGCAATCAAGAAATTGAGTCCGACCAGATACCATTTCCGCATTTTTCCTCCTTTTCCGCTTTGAGCCCAACTTTTCCTTTAATTTAATTATATAAAATTTTGTAAAATAAAGCAACTATTTTTTAAAATAGACTTATTTTTTAATAATTTTTTCCCGTCAAGAGAGCGGATTCTGGAGGGTTTCTTGACGGGTATCTTGGCAGGTGTTAGGATATAAATAAAGCGATGCCAGAGCTGGTTAAGAAAGGTAATTTATCGGATATCTCATTTAGCAAGGTATTTTATTCTATCTCTGCGCGGGAGATAACTGGGGTTTTGACCCTTCGCAATCCAGAGGATAATTTGGTTCATAAGCAAATCTATTTCTTGGGTGGGGATTCTGCTTTTGTCAGATACGGTCCGGTCAAGGAATCATTAGGGCAGATTCTTTTAACTGCGGGCAAGTTGAGTGAGGAGGCGCTGGAGCAGGCTCTGGAGGAGAATGCGCTTTCTGGGAAAAGAATTGGTGAGGTGCTCAAAGAAAAGGGTCTGATAGATGATAAGGAGCTGAATCGGTGGTTAGAGAGGCAGGTGGAATTGAAGTTGGTGAGTTGTTTTTCAGTTTCTGAGGGGGTTTTTGAATTTGAGGAACTGCCGGTCAGTAGATTTGGTTTTGAGGTATCAATGTTCAAGATAGTTCCGGAGCGGATTCTTTATCAAGGGGTAAAGACCCATTATGACCTGAAGAGGCTGGAAGTAGAGCTGGAATATCTGAAAGAAAAATGGATTAAGCTCAATTCTGATTATCAGCTTCGGGAGGATAAGTTTGGGTTTAATTCTGAGGAAAAGAGGTTGATTGAGGAGATAGTCAAGGGAGGGGCTTTGGGTCAGATTATTGCCAAGAGTAAATTATCTTTAGTGGACACTCTTAAGAGCTTTTATATTCTTCAGGTTGCGGGTCTGATGGAGGTTGAGGAGCGGAAGAGTTTGCGGGAGTTTGAGGAACCGCCGGTTCGGGTGATAAAGCGCGGCAAGCGCACGGTTGAGTTAGAGGAGGTAGAGTCGGAGGCTACTGCCAGGGAGCTGAATTTGGTTCTGGAGCAGGTGCCGGTAGGGGAGACTCAAGGGGATAGTTTCAATCCTGTGGCATCGTCTATGCCAGCCAAAGCAAAAGCCCAGGTAGCTAAGCCATGCTCCCAGGAGCCCATCTCGGATGACCGGGCATTGGTGAGTCAAACTGTGTCCAGTATTTTGCTCTCCAATCTTCGGGAGGCGTTAGCCTCCTATCTGCCGGGTCAAGGAGGGACTAAGATAGGGCAACTTTTGGTGGAGAAGAAAATCATAGATACGCTTCAGCTGTACGAGGCTTTTAGAAAAACCAGAGAGAAGGGCGGGAGCCTCTTGAATGCGCTTTGTGAAATTGGCGCGCTCAAGGATGATGACCTTTCTGAATTTTTGAGCAAATACTATAAGGTGCCGGCCGTGAATTTACAGGAGATGGAGCTTGACCAGGAGGTCGCATCGCTGATTCCGGAGGAGCTGGCTAAGAAATATAAAGCGATACCAATCAACCGAACTGGTCGGACTTTGGTGGTGGCGATGGCAGACCCGTCAAATATCCAGGCGATAGAGGAGATAGAATTTTTGACCAATTATAAGGTTGAAGCGGTGGTGGCGAGTGAGAATCAGATTAAGAATGCCTTGAACAAGTATCATGATTCCACTGCGATGCTGGATGAGGTGATGACCACTTTTGATGATTCTGATATAAATTTAGCGAAGTTAGGGGAGGAGGAGATTGATGTCTCGGAGCTGGAAAAAGCGGGTGATGAGGCGCCAGTGGTCAAGCTGGTCAATCATATTATTAATGATGCGATAAACAAAAAAGCCAGTGATATTCATTTTGAGCCTTATGAGGCTATGTTCCGGGTGCGCTATCGGATAGATGGGGTGCTGTATTCAATTTTGAACCCGCCGACCAAAATGAAAAACGCAATCGTCAGCCGAATAAAAATTATGAGCAAGCTGGATATAGCGGAGAGACGGATTCCGCAGGATGGTCGGATGAGCTTGAAGGTAAAGAACAAGAAATTGGATTTCCGGGTTAGCTCTTTGCCCACGATTTGGGGAGAAAAGGTGGTGCTACGGATTTTGGATAAGAGCAGTTTAGAGCTGGACCTGACCAAGTTAGGGATGGAAGAGGACCAGTTAGAACAATTGCGCTGGGGAATTGAGCAACCTTATGGGATGGTTTTGGTCACGGGTCCGAGCGGTTGTGGCAAGACCACCACTTTGTATTCCGCATTGTTAGAGTTGAACAAGATAACAGATAATATCTCCACTGCGGAGGACCCGGTGGAGTATTATTTGGAGGGAATCAATCAGGTGCAGATGCACGATGAGATCGGCTTGAACTTTGCTTACACCCTCCGCTCGTTTTTGCGTCAGGACCCGGACATCATTATGGTGGGAGAGGTGAGAGATTTTGAGACCGCAGAAATTGCCATCAAAGCCGCGCTAACCGGCCATCTGGTTTTATCCACGGTTCATACCAATGATGCGCCCAGCACCGTGAGTCGGCTCTTGAATATGGGGATTGAGCCATTTTTATTGACTGCGTCGCTTAATACAGTGGTGAGTCAGAGGTTAGTGAGGAAGATTTGTCCGAATTGTATGGAGCCAGTTGAGGTGCCGAAAAAGACCCTGATTCAGATGGGGGTTAGCCCCGAGGAGGCAGAAAATTTTGTGCCTTATACGGGAAGGGGATGTTCGGAATGCTTCAATCGGGGCTATAAGGGAAGATTGGGAATTTTTGAGGTATTGACCATCCGAGGGGAGATTTCGGAGCTGATTATTGCGGGTGCGACCCCGGCGGAGCTCAAGCGGGAGGCGATGAGATTAGGGATGAAGACCCTTCGCCAGGCGGGCTTGAACAAGGTCAAGGATAAACTCACCACCCTGGAGGAAATCACCAGAACCACGATTCCGGATTTTGTTCGGGCCTCAGATAAGTTTGAGGACATAACCTGAGACTGGTCTGCATTCAGAAGATTTTAGGCGCTGAAAACCGCTTTTGAGATTTGTAATAATTTTTAACCTATGATTTACTTTTTCAGATGAACTCCAGAAGGGAATTTTTAGCATTCCTATTTTTATTTCTGGCAAGCGTCTTTTTGGGCTATGCTAAATTTTTAGAGTCGGAGCAAAGTTTATATCTGGCATATTTTGATGACCCTACTCCGAGATGGGGCTTTTATCCCTGGCTCCTGCAAAGCACTCGGCAATTAAGCGATAATCATTTTCCGCTCTGGAATAATTTAGAAGGCGCGGGTCTGCCTCTTTTGGCTAATTATCAAAGCAGTCCTTTTAACCCCTTTAATCTGATTTGGGGAATTTTCCCTACCCTGAAGTGGCTGGATTTTATTTTGATTTTGAAGCTGGTCTTACTGGGGATTTTTACTTATGCCTTTGCCATTAATCTTGGTCTTTCCTCTTTATCAGCCGGGAACTGTGTTTTAGTTATCTGTTTTTCTGGGTTTGTTTCCAAAAGCATCAACCATTATAATCTGGGCACAGACCTCTGGCTTCCCGCGGGCTTAGTTCTGGTGGAAAAAATTTTTAAAACCGGCGTCAGCAGGTTAAAATTTATAGCTTTGAGCTTAATCACTGCTTTGGGCTTGCTTGGGGGAAATCCGCAGGCGGTTTTTTATTTCTTATTTTTCCTGCTTGGTTATTCTCTTTTTCGCGGGGGCTGGCTGAAGAAGAAGGAGCTTTTAGCCATAATTTTGGGAATTGCCTTGGGGCTTGCTTTATGCTCGGTTCAGCTTTTAAGTTTTATGGAATATCTGGGTGTAAGCTGGCATTATCATAATCGCCCGGTGGTTTCTATAGATTATGTGCCAATTCGCTGGGGGTTCAGTCTTTTTTTCCCTTGGCTTTTCGGAGTCGGTTTCAATCACCCGAATAAAGCATCTCTGCTCAGCTATTTAGGCGCGCTCCCGGTTTTTCTGGCATTTCTGACCCTTCCTAAAATTAAATCCCTCTCCAGACCGGGCTTATTCTTCTGGGTCTATGGCTTGGTCTTTTTAGGGATGATTTATCAACTACCACCATTTTCGCTTCTGAGCTATTTTCCGATTATCTCCCAGATTAGAAACCCCAGAAATGCCTATTTCGGGGTCTGCTTTAGCCTGGCTCTGCTTTCTGGATTTGGGATGGAGTTTTTTATAAAACGGAAAATATCCCGAAAGAATTATATCTTCAGTTCAGGAGTAATTCTGGCTCTGATGATTTTATCATTGGCTTTGGCATTTTTATTTCCAATCCGCATACCTGCTTTGCCTATCATCTCCAAAGCCTGGCTTATTCCCTTGCTCCTGTTCCTCCTAGCTGGGGTGAGCGGTATTTTAGGGATGCGGTTTTTATCTATGAAATGGACTGGCTTTTTGCTAAGCTTTTTTACCTGGCTCAACTTGATTTACCTGGGCTATGGTCTAAAACCCTATGCAGAGATTGCGCCTGAGATTTTTAGATACCAAAACCCTGAACCACCGCCTCTTTTCACCGCTATAGCTCCGGAGATGGCTCCAGTTAGAATTATTGGACTAGGCTCGGTTTTGAAGCCATATTCCACTCTTTTTCAGCTTAATGATTTTAAAGCCTTTGACGGAATTTATCCGTTAAGCTATGCTCAAACTATTGCTAAAATTGAGGGGATAAAAATGGAGAAGCTGGTTGATAGCTATATAAGCCGGGGATGGCATTTTGAGCTGAGCGCAGAAAATTTAGACCATCCTTTAATTGACCAGCTGGGAATAACATATTTGATTAGTGATAAAATGCTCACTGTGAAAGGCTGGGAGATGGTCAGTCGCACTCAGGACTATTTTCTTTATCAAAATCAGCACGCTTGGCAGAGGGTCTGGATTAAATCCGAAGCGGGAGAAATTATTTTCGGAAATGCCGAGCTTGCTATCTACCAGCCAGATTTTGTCAAGGTGGCGCTGAATTCAATGAACCAGGGGGAACTAATCCTTTCAGACCAGTTTTTTCCGGGCTGGAGGGCATGGGCAATGCCTTCTAAAAGGGAGCTCAAAATTTCTCAAGAGCCACCATTATTCCGAAGGGTTCGGCTTGAGCCTGAGGATGAATCTATCGTATTTTTTTATCAGCCCTGGGCGTTCCGTATAGGTCTGTTCGCAAGTCTGGTAAGCGGTCTTTTCATCCTCCTGGGTTTTGCTTTGGGGCTTGCTCAAAAAATCCTTTTCCGAAACTCCTGATTATCCCTCATCAGATTTAAGCTGATTTTGTGTGGGAAGAAATCATGGAAAGCCTATCAAAATAAAAAGCAGTTATCTATATTGAAACAATTTTAACTTTGAGATGGTGGTTTTCAATCTCTTTTCAGCGGCTTTGAAGTATTTTTCATCAATTTCAATGCCGATAAATTTTCGCCCCAAATTCAAAGCAGCGACCCCAGTTGAGCCAACACCCATAAACGGGTCAAAAACTACATCACCTTCTTTTGAAGCAATTTTGATTATATGCTCAAGGACTTTAACTGGTTTTTGCGTGGGATGAAACGGGTCTTTAATTCTCTCTGGTCCCATACAAATTGGCGTTTCAATAAATTTATGCATCTCTCTTTGATTGCTGAAATTCCAAGTATGTCCTTTATTCCACATACAGACAATAATCTCACAACTATTGAGAAAGCCAGCCTTTAAAACTTTTGGCACCGGGTTGGTTTTATGCCATACAACAAATTGAAATGTGTCAAACTCTGGGTCAAACGCCTCGTGCCATTTTCCGAGCAGGTTATAACTACAAAAAGCAAAGATATTTCCGGTTGGCTTTAATATCCTTTTAAATTCTTCCACCCATTCGCCCGGTTTAAACTCTACCTTGTCCCACTCCGCTACATCATTGTTTATATCCTTTCGCCAAGATAATTTTATGTTCCCGGTTGAATAAGGACTTAAATTATAAGGGGGGTCTGTGAGAATTAAATCAATAGAAGAGGTCGCTATCTGCTTTATCAATTTATAACTATCTCCTAAATATAATTTGTAATTTTCTTCCATTTTTTTATCCAAGATACACCTTTTTAATAGAATCCAAGGCTCGTTTTATTATTGGCGCACTTTCTCTATATGCCTCAAGAACTGTTTTATATCCATCATTTGAACGGCAAACAAAATTCCAAAAACCTTTTCCAATTAACAACTCCTCCTCTGCAAAAAACTGCCTAACTCTTTCTTGCCTCCATGGTTTTGATTCTCCATACCGATTGTAGGCAGTGGCAAAAAAGATTTTAATTTTTGTTTTGCCTGGTAGAACATTAGAAAGAATCGCAAACTGTTCCAAAATTGCCTCTTTTTCAGAGCGCGCTTTTTTATTGTCTAAATCACCACCGATTTTTAACTCAACCAAATAATGGGTATTTGTCTCTCCATCAATCAAGTAATAATCAGTATCGTGTCGTTTGATTGGAGCTTTATCTTTTCCAGTAATTGAACGCAAAACTTGATAATCTTGGACACTCGGCTTTATCTCGCGCCTTTTATATCTTTCCAGTAATTCTGCGATGATTCGGGTCTGTTCTGGTTTTAAGGGACCTTCAACATTTCTTTTTACTTCAAAAGAAAGTGAGGCAATATTGATAACCAAACCTTCAAGCATATTGCCAAGTGAACTGTCAAGTGAACGGACGAGAGCGGTGTAATATTGAATTTCTTTCCCCAATGCCTCAATAAAGACATTGTGGATTTTCATATTGATAGTCCCTTCGGGATTATCAACTTCGCCTTCATGTCTTGCTTGAAATCCTTGCGCATATGACTCAACGGCAGTATAAACTAATGTTTTGATTGTCTTTTTGTCTGGTATTTTCATAGTCATAACCTTTAAACAAACGCTGGCTTGTTTATTATAACAATAACTAATTTTTAAGAAAAAGTAAAGGAAAATCATTATGGAAATTTTGCTTTGGTGTGCGGGTAAGGAAGGGAAAAGCAAGCATAACTCGTTTTTGAATGGTCGGGATGGAGGGATTTGAACCCTCGCCCTCTTGGTCCCGAACCAAGCGCGCTTAACCAGTCTGCGCTACATCCCGCTCAGCTTTTATTATAATCAATCCAGAGGTTTTGTAAAGAAAACCCGGAAATGAGAAAAAGCCAAAACCTGATTTTATTTAGCCTTGGCTGGCTTTTCCTTCTTTGCCTTCTTTTCTTTTTCTTCAGACGCTTTAGCAGGCGCTTCTGGCTTTTCTCCGACCAGCTCAATGATTGCCATTTCTGCGTTATCTCCTATTCTGGGAGCGGTTCTGATGATTCTGGTGTATCCGCCGGGTCGGTCTTTGAACCGGGGCGCAATCTCATTAAACAATTTTCTCACCACTGATTCCTTGGGCAAGATAGAAAAGGCAATTTTTTTAGAATGAAGGTCATTGCGCTTGGCTAAGGTGATTACTTTTTCCGCAATAGGCCTGACTGCTTTGGCTTTTGCCAGAGTGGTCTCTATCCTTTCCTTTTCCAAAAGCGCGGTGATTAAATTCTCAAATAAAGCCTTTCGGTGAGCCGGGGTCCGACTTAGCTTTTTCCCTGCTTTCTGGTGTCTCATTTTCTCCCTGCTCCCTTCTTATATTTTTCTTCCATTTTAGGGTCTGGAAAGTTCTCCAACTTCATTCCCAAGTCCAAGCCCAAATCCGAAAGCACCTCTTTTATCTCATTAAGCGATTTTCTGCCGAAGTTTTTGGTCTTCAATAGCTCCGGCTCGGTCTTTTGCACCAGCTCCCCAATCAATCTAATATCCATATTGCGAAGGCAATTAACGCTTCTCACGCTTAGCTCCAGCTCATCCACGCTCCGATAAAGATTGGGATTAAGCTCCGGACGAGCCTCTTCCTCTGGCTCCTCTATGGGATAATAAGCCTCTTTGTCCTCAAATGGTATGAAAACCGAAAGCTGGTCTTTGAGGATTTTTCCCGCAATTCCGACCGCCTCCAGCGGAGCAATTCCACCGTTGGTCCAGACCTCAAGCACTAACCGGTCATAATCCGTGACCCTTCCGACCCGGGCATTGACCACATTAAAATTGACCTTGCGCACTGGCGAGAAGAGCGCGTCCATCGGAATAGTTCCAATCGGATACCCCCGGTCTTTATTGCGCTCGGCTGGAACATATCCTCTTCCGGCTCTAACCCGGAGCTCCAGCCGGAGCTTGGCGTTATCACCTAAAGACGCAAGATGATGCTTGGGGTTAATAATCTCTATTGTGGGGTCTGCAATGATATCCTTAGCAGTGACCTCTCCGGGTCCTTCTGCGGTTAAAGAAAGCATTTTTTCAGTATCGCCTCGGTATTTGACAATCACGCCCTTGAGGTTGAGAATGATTTCCGTGACATCCTCAACCGCTCCCGGGATAGATGAAAACTCGTGAAGCACGCCGTCAATTTTTACCGCGACGATGGCGGAGCCAGGAATAGAGCTTAATAACACCCGTCGCAGGGCATTGCCAATCGTGATACCAAAGCCACGCTCTAAAGGCTCGGCAATAAATCTGCCGTAACTCTCGGTTAAAGTTTCAGACTCCACCTCTAACTTTTTAGGCTTAATCAAGGCTCTCCAGTTTCTCTGCATATTTTCTATCCCCCTTGGTTAAAAGCTATCTTGAATAAAACTCTACTATTAATTGCTCCTGAATCGGCATAGTCAGCTCTTCCCGCTTGGGAACATCTGCGACCACTCCTCTCAATTGCTCCCGTTCCACTTCCAGCCATCTTGGAATCCCGCCCCGAGCATCCACTGAGGAGATGGATTGCTTAATCTGCTCCCGGGTCTTGGCCTTAGCCTTGACCTCTATCTTATCTCCTGCCTCTACCAGGTAAGATGGGATATTGACCTTTCTCCCATTAACCAAGATATGATTATGCCGAACCAACTGCCGAGCTTGACTTCTGGTGGTCGCAAACCCCATCCGATAAACAATGTTATCCAGCCTCTGCTCCAGCAAAAGCATTAAATTATAGCCTGTGACCCCTTTCATCCGCTCCGCTCTTTCCACAAGATTAGTGAACTGTTTTTCTAAAATTCCGTAAATTTTCTTCACCTTTTGTTTTTCGCGGAGTCTTAGCCCATAATCGCTTTGCTTTGCCCGAATAAACCCAGCTTGCCCCGGAGGATAACTTCTTCTATCCACCGCGCATTTCTCAGTAAAACAACGAGCGCCCTTCAGGTATAATTTAAGCCCTTCTCTTCTGCAAATCCGACAAACCGCTTCTGTGTATCTTGCCAATTTTCCTCCTCTTTAAACCCTTCTCCGTTTCGGGGGACGACAGCCATTATGGGGAATAGGAGTGACATCCCGAATTGAAATTATCCTTAATCCTGAAGCCTGTAAGGCTCTGAGTGCGGCTTCCCGTCCTGCTCCCGGACCCTTTATCTGAACCCGAATGGTTTTTATTCCCATTTCCTGGGCCTTTTTAGCGACCTCACTGGCGGCTTGCTGGGCCGCGAAAGGAGTGCTTTTTCTGCTACCTTTAAATCCCACCGTGCCTGAGCTTCCCCAGCATAAAACATTACCGGTCTCATCAGTAATACTGATTATGGTGTTGTTAAAGGTGCTCTTGATAAAGGCAATACCATACTCCAAGAACTTTTTTGCCTTCTTTTTCCCAGAACCACCTGTTCCTGCTTTTGCCATTTATCTTCTCCTTTTAAAATCAGACTTTAACTGTTTTTTTCTTGATGGCAATTGGAGGTCTGCGCCCTTTTCTGGTCCGAGAATTGGTATGGGTGCGCTGACCCCGGACCGGCAGACCCTTGCGATGCCTTAATCCCCGATAACAGCCGATATCAATCAAGCCCTTGATGTTCATCTGAACCTCTTTGCGGAGCTCCCCCTCCACCCGGTAATTTTCATCAATAATTTTTCTAATCGTGGCTACCTGACCTTCTGTTAAATCATTAGCCCGAGCCTGGGGGTCAATTTTTGCCTGCTCAACAATCTCCAGGGCGCTGGCTTTTCCTATTCCATAAATATAGGTAAGCGCCACCCAGATGGGTTTATTGGGAAGGTCCACTCCTGCTATTCTGGTCATTCTCTTCCTCCTATCCCTGTTTCTGTTTATGCCTGGGGTCTTCGCAAATCACCCGAACCACCCCGCGGCGACGGATGATTTTACATTTCTTACATCTTTTCTTAACCGAAGCTGACACCTTCATCCTTCTCTCCTCTATTCCCGGAAAATAATTCTTCCTTTGCCCAAATCATAGGGACTAAGCTCTAACTTTACCCGGTCCCCGCGAACAATCTTGATATAATGCATCCGCATCTTGCCAGAGATATGCGCCAGAACCTTATGCCCATTATCCAGCTCCACCATAAAATGAGCATTGGGCAATAGCTCCCGAACCGTTCCCTCAACCTCAATCGGCTTTGCCTTTTCCTGCCCTTTACTCTTCTTTATCTCTACCATCAGCCTAAATTTAGCCTCAATGATTCTTCCCCAAAATCAGTGGACCCTGCTCAGTAATCGCCACTGAATACTCAAAATGCGCGCTGGGCTTGCCATCTTGAGTAACAACCGTCCAGCCATCATCTAACACCCTCACCTGCCAACCGCCCATATTCACCATCGGCTCTAATGCCAGCACCATCCCGGTTCTTAATTTGGTGTTGGGCTTGGGAACCCCAAAATTAGGCACCTGCGGGTCCTCATGAAGATTCCTCCCCACCCCGTGCCCAACAAAATCCCGAACCACTGAAAAGCCATTGTCCTCCACCCAGCCCTGAACCGCTTGCGCAATATCGCTCAGGCGCTTTCCCGGCTTACATTGTTCCACTGCCCGAGTTAGCGCCTGTTTAGTCACCTCAATCAACTTCTCCATCTCTGGGCTAATTTTCCCGATTCCAACCGTAATTGCGCTATCTCCATAAAAGCCATCATCAATCACCCCAAAATCCAAGCTTAAATTGTCTCCGGATTGTAAAATTTTCTCTTTGCTCGGAATCCCGTGCACCACCTCTTCATTCACCGAGGCGCATAAATACGCAGGATAACCCCGATACTGATAAAACGCGGGCTTCACTTTATGCTTTTCCACCAGCTCCCTTGCCCGCTCCTCTAACTCCAAAGTGCTCAGCTCGGGCTTGCAAAGCAAAGCCAGCTCATTCAAAATCTCCCTTACTATCTTATTCGCTCGGTCCATCCTTTGTATCTCGTCCTCAGTTTTCAAGACCACCATCAGCCCTTCTTTCCTAAGTCCTTTACTAACTGCTCAAAAATTTTCTCAATCTTTCCCAAGCCATTGACCTTCTTAAATAATTCCTGTTTTTTATAATAATCAATCAATGGCTCGGTCTGGCTATGATAAACCTCCAACCTGGATTTGATGGTCTTCTCATTATCATCCTCCCGCTGATAAAGCTCCCCACCGCATTTGTCGCATTTCCCATCGGTCTTTGGTTTGTTAAATTCTATATGGAACATCGCGCCACAATTTTTACAGGTCCTTCTGCCACTTAACCTCCGAACCACCTCCGTATCCGGCACCTCTATCTCCACCACCGCGGTCAGTTTCTCCTTTCTCTGCTCAAGCATTTTATCCAGCGCCTCGGCCTGAGCAATGGTTCTGGGAAAACCATCCAGAATAAATCCCTTCTTGCAATCCTGCTCTTTCAAGCGCTCTTCCACCAGCTCCAGCACCAGCTCATCCGGCAATAATTGTCCTTTACCCATATATTCCTTTGCCTTTAGCCCTAAGGGTGTCCCCTCCTTCACTGCAGACCTCAATAAATCTCCAGTGGAAATCTGGGGGATTTTATATTTCTCAATCAGCTTTTGCGCTTGGGTTCCTTTTCCTCCTCCCGGGGGACCAATTAAAATAATTCTCATCTATCTCCTCCTTCCTCGGATTTTGGGTCCCTTGGGACCTAAAAAGCCGTCATAGCTTCTTGCCAGGAGATGGGATTCTATCTGTTGCGCGGTATCCATAGCCACGCCCACCACGATGAGAAGACTGGTGCCCCCAAAATAGAAGTTCACTCCTGCGGTGTTTATCAAGATTGAAGGAAGGATGCACACCACCGCAAGATAAATAGCGCCGACCACCGTGATTCTGGTAAGGATTTTATCAATATATTCTGCGGTATTCTGACCAGGACGCACCCCCGGGATATATCCGCCGTGTCTTTTCAGATTCTCCGCGACATCTATGGGATTGAATACCACCGCGGTGTAAAAAAAGGCAAAGAAGATAATCAAAGCGCCATAAATGGTGTTATATTCCCAGCTGGTCATATTTAGCGCTGAATTCAGCCACTCAAAGAATCTGCTTTTCACCTGAAAAAATTGGGTAAAGGTCAATGGAAAGCTCAACA
>Ga0172365_10002445_pt1 | contig 13660 bp, 10 predicted proteins | sample LakKivSesite48cm_FD_114535 | JGI IMG/M metagenome (GOLD analysis project Ga0172365, IMG submission 114535) | Sediment microbial communities from Lake Kivu, Rwanda - Sediment site 48cm | ecosystem: Environmental > Aquatic > Freshwater > Lake > Sediment | place: Rwanda: Western Province, Lake...
GAGCCTTCCCGCTGCCGATCTGACCCGCTTCTATCTGGAAGAGGGACCGCACGTCTTCCAGCGGGTCACCATTTGGGAGTGGATCTGGAACAAGTTCGGCTGGCAATATCGGAAGGGCTACCTCCGCCAGCGGCTGGAGGAGCAGTTGGGGGATACCCGCCTGGAGGATCTGCCGGTGGACATCATGCTCACCGCCAAGGACACCGTGCGGGGGGAGACCATTTTCTTCGAAAAGCACACCTTTGGCCGCATGCTCTTGCGCGATGCGGTGGAGGCCAGCCTGTCCGCCCCGGCCTACTTCCGTCCCTTTGGCCGCTACATTGACGGCGGGGTGGGCAGCTTCAACAACGTCTGCTACCAGGCGGTGGTGGAGGCCCTGCACTATAACGCTGACAAGTACAAGCCCGGACAGGTGCGATTGCTCTCCTTCGGCACTGGACGGGGGCTCAACAATATGCGCGAGGGAGAGGCGGAGCATACCTCAGCGCTGGGCTGGCTGAAGTACGTGATCAGTGAGGGGATGGATGACGCCAACGAGCAACAGGTGGCCATCACCCGCCGGGAGTACGCTGATCGAGGTGAGATTGAATTCCGCCGCTATCAGCTCACCTTCACCCAGGAGGTGCTGGCCCGCATTGGGGTCCGACCGCCTCGGGGAGTGGATGTGACCTCCATTGGCCTCGACGATATAGAGATGATGCCCTTTCTGGATGAGGTGGGCCGCCGTTTCGCCGAGTTCCTTGACTTCAGTGACCCGAAGGGAGTGGATCTCCGCGAGCGAGTTCCCCTGACCTTCGACCCCACCTATTTCTGGCAGCTCTCATCCCGGTCATAGTACGCGGGGTGTAGCGCAGGCTGTACCCCATAGGAGCACCTTGCCCTGGACTGGACAGGCTGCGCGCTGATGCGGCCTGTCCTGCCTGCCCTGGGGGGCTGTCCAGGGGCACAAGGAGCAAGCCCCGCTACATCTCGGAGGACTCAGATGGTGTTGGAGCCAGGCGATGGCGGTACCATAGTATGGCCCCGGCCCCGGCGATGCACACCAGGGCGATGATCTGAGCCACAGGGATGGAAGCGACCTTCCAGGCGTCAGGGCGCAGGGCCTCAACGAAGAAGCGTCCAAAGGGGTAGAGGATGAAATAGGCGATGAATACATCCCCCTCCAGGAGCCGATCGCTGTACCTGCGGGCCAGGAGTATCAGTAGGCCAAAACAGAGAAAGTTCCACAGCGATTCATAGAGAAAGGTGGGGTGGAAGCGGGTCTCCAGGGGATAGAGCGTGAGATTGTCGTAAGGGGGGATACGGTGTGCCGCATCAATGGTGATGCCCCAGGGCAGTATTGTCGGATAGCCGTACAGTTCCTGGTTGATGTAATTGCCCCACCGGCCGATGGCCTGCGCCAGGATGAGCCCTGGAGCGGCGTTGTCGGCCCAGCGCAGGAAGGGGAGCTTGTTCCAATAGGTGTAAGCTAACAGCCCCAGGGCCCCACCTACCACTGCGCCATAGATCCCCAATCCGGCGAAGCCACCCCGCCAGAAGGCGATGATGTCCAGGGGATGCTGGCGGTAGTACTCCCAGCCGATGGAGCCGGCAGGGCTGGAGAACACGTGGTAGAGGCGGGCTCCGATGAGGCCGGTGATGAGCACCACGGCCAGCGCATCCCACACGTGTTCGGTTGGATCCCCCTTGCGCCGGGCTTCCAATGAGGCGATGTAGCCCGCCAACAGCGCGCCGACGACGATCAATAAACCGTACCAACGTATGGCCAAGGGGCCAATTCTTACCAGAACGGGATTCATCTCTGCCTCCTCCGTAGGTGATGATCGGATATCTGGCCATCTATTATACCACAAAAGCGCTCTACATCGCAAACTGTTCACTGCGTTCTCCGTCGGTGTCTCTGGTCGGAGCGCTTTGGCCGGAGCCAGGATGTATCCCCCCCACGACCCATCTCGGCACACCACCTGTTCACCTCGCGATGTGTCGCCTCCGGTGTACCGAAGGGGATTACGCTATCTTACGGTGTTGCCAGGGTCGAGAGGGTATGCTATAATCAGCCACAGTGTACCCTCGACCCCCAAGGGAAAGGACGTGGCGTCATGTGGGTGAAATGTAGGGTCTGCGGTGAGGATACATACGTGAGTCCAGCCCAGCAGGATGACTCCTCTGCATACATCTGTCCCATCTGTCGAGAGGCAGCCAAACGGCGGACCAAGGCCCGTCGAGACCGGCTGTTCATGATTGTGACGGCTCTGGTGTTGATAGGGCCTATGATCTACTTGATCAGCCAGGGCGGGGCTCAGGCCATCCAATTCTGTTGGGGTGGACTTTTGCTGCTGGGCGTGGCCTTCTTCTTCACCTGGCGCAGCCGGACCAGAGCCTGAGGTCAGCAGAAGGCACCTTGAGATTCTCAAGTCCCTTTTTTCACCAGCGGAACGGATGTGAAGCCTCCTACAGGTTGCCGTCCGCGGTGCTTGGCAATCCGAATCCCTTGCCGGGGACGAAAGTGTCGTTTTTCTGGGCCTTAAACCTGCAAATGAGTATCTGCCGGCCTTGCTACACAGGTATACTTGTGAGGAATAGCACCGATGACATTTTCTCTTTCGTTGATCTTTCCTCTGGCAACGGGGCTATGCGCTACTGGCGTCGTGGTTTACCTGGTGCGATCGGTCAGCCAAATGGCAGTCCGCTCACCCCGGATGGCTGCGATAGCCGCACACATTGCTACCGGCGCGCATACCTATCTTCGGCGTCAGTTCCGCACCATTAGCTGGGTCACAGCCATCCTGGCTATTGTGATCCTGCTATTCGTGGGGTGGAAGGAGAGCGTTACATTCGTCTTAGGCGTGTGCACCTCACTGCTGACCTCTTGGCTGGGGATGTCCTCTGCCGTACGAGCCAATGTGCGGGTCGCGGACAGAGCGCAGGATTCCATTCCCGATGCCTTTCGCACTGCCTTCCTGGGGGGCTCGATCATGGGGCTGGCGATCACCTCCTCTTCGCTCCTGATCCTCTCCCTGCTCTACTCCCTCTTTGGTGAGGCCAGAATACTCGTGGGCTTCGGCTTTGGCGCCAGCCTAGCGGCGCTGTTTGCCCAGATCGGCGGGGGCATCTACACCAAGTCCGCCGACGTGGGAGCAGACTTGGTGGGCAAGGTGGAGCAGGGAATCCCCGAGGATGATCCAAGAAACCCGGCGGTGATTGCCGACCAGGTGGGGGACAATGTGGGCGACTGTGCCGGCCGGGGCGCCGACCTGTTCCAGTCCTTCAGCAGTGACATCGTCACCGGCCTGATCATGGGCACAGTGCTCATTCCCCGCTACGGGCCACGGGTGGTTTTCTTCCCCATGATATTGCAGGCCCTGGGGATCATCGCCTCCATGGCCGCCATCTTGGCCGCTACGCGGCCGTGGAAGAACCTCTCGCCAACGAATCTCTTCAACATCGGCATCCTCACTAACACGGTGATCAATTTCGCCGGGGCCTACCTAGTAGCCCGCTGGCTGGGTGACACTTCCATCTTCATCGCCATTTGTGCCGGCGTCTTATTGACGTTGTTGGCCTCCTTCACCACCCGCTACTATGCGGGAAAGGAAGGTCGCCCTGTGCACCGTATCGCGGAGGCTTCTCATCGTGGCGCTTCCATCAACATCATCACCGGCCTCTCCTATGGACTCCAGAGCCCACTGCCCTCTATCGTGGGGATAATGGTGGCCATGCCCTTGGTCTATTGGCTCTCGGGGCGCTCGCCACTGAGCCTGGTAGCGATTAACATCGGCACGGACCTGATGATCGCCTACATCATGGCCGCCGATGCCTTTGGCCCCATCACCGACAACGCGGCCGGTATCGCTGAGATGTCCGGTGAGTCCGAGAAAGTGGTGTATGGGCTCGCCGGGCTCGATGCGGTGGGGAATACCATGAAGGCGACCACCAAGGCCTACGCCGACGCATCGGGGACAGTGACCGCCTTTGTCATTTTCGCTACCTTCTCCCGGGTGACCGGGATGCAGGCGGTGAACATCTCGGAGCCCTTTGTCCTGGCTTTCCTGTTCATCGGCGTCTGCCTGCCCTTTCTCGCCTCCTCCCTAGTCATCGGCGCCACATCCCAGGGTGCCCAGTTGATCGTGGACGAGGTGCGGCGACAGTTCCACGAGATCGAGGGGCTCCTTTCCGGCCAGGCCGAACCTGACTACGCCCGGGTGGTGGACATCGCTACCCGCAATGCACTCAAAAGGATGGTGCTGCCAGGTCTGGTGGGCATCATCCCCCCCATAGTGGTCGGGCTACTGCTAGGGGCCGAACCCTTGGGAGGCATGCTGCTCGGTACACTGGCCGTCTCAGCCCTCTTGGGGCCCTTTTTTAACAATGCAGGTACGGCCTGGGACAACGCCAAGAAACTCATAGAGGAAGGGGGCCCTCAGGTGCTCAAGACACCGGTACACGAAGCCGTCGTCGTGGGGGATACGGTGGGAGACCCACTAAAGGATGTAGCCGGCCCCTCCATCCTCATTCTCATGAAGCTGATCGGGATGACTACGCTGTTGATTATGGACTTTCTGTATTGAACTCAGTTCAGGAGGTGTATGGCTTATGGCCAAGCGCATCAACATCACGGCTGGAGAGGTCTCGGCCACGGCGGTGTTGAATGACACCGCCACAGCCCAGGCCATCTGGGATGGACTGCCCATCACCGCCCGAGCCAATACCTGGGGGGATGAGATCTACTTCTCCATTCCGGTGAGGCTGGAGACGGAGAAGGGACAGGAGTTAGTGGAGCTGGGGGACCTGGGTTACTGGTCGCCCGGCACCGCCTTCTGCATCTTCTTCGGCCCCACCCCCATGAGCCGGGGGGACGAGATCCGACCCGCCAGTCCAGTCACCGTTTTCGGACACCTGGAGGGGGACGCTACCCGCTTTCGTGCTGTGCCCGACGGAGCACGGGTGACCATCGAGCGGGCCGAGTAAAGGCAACTTGCCTTTTCACTCCAGCTCTATATACTATTCTGACCGTTGAAGGTGATCTCGGAGAGGATAAGCCCGTGAGGAGAGAGACATAGCTTGGTGGAGATAGGATGTTTGAGAAACAATTGGGGATAGACCTGGGCACGGTCAACCTGCTGGTGCACGTCAAGGGGAGAGGCATCGTCCTTCAGGAGCCCTCGGTGGTGGCCATCTCGCGCAATGACAACAAGATTGTGGCCATTGGCCAGGAGGCACGGGCCATGCTGGGACGCACGCCCGATACCATTGAAGTAGCCCGTCCTCTGAGGGATGGCGTCATCGCCGACTACGTGGTGACCGAGGCCATGCTCCGCTATTTCATCCAGAAGATCTGCGGACGGTTTCGTCTCTTCAAACCCCGCGTCATGGTGAGTGTGCCAGTGGGCGTGACCACCGTGGAGAGCCGGGCCGTGCTGGATGCCGCACTACAGGCCGGCGCCAGGGAGGCCTACCTCATCCCCGGCCCTCTGGCCGCCGCGCTGGGGGCTGGAATGCCCGTCGGCCGGCCGGCGGGGAACATGGTGGTGGATATGGGCGGTGGTACGGCTGAGGCAGCGGTCATTGCCGTGAATGGGATCGTGGTCTCCTCCTCCGTCCGAGTGGGGGGCAACCGGATTGACGAAGCCATTATGACCTACATCCGCAAGAAGTACAACCTCATCATCGGCGACCACACGGCGGAGCAGATCAAGGTGGAGATCGGCAGTGCCCTGTCCCTGCAGGAGGAGATGCACACTCCCGTGCAGGGCCGCGATCACGTGACGGGATTGCCCAAGACCATCGAGGTGGATTCGGAGGAGGTGACGGAGGCCATTGCCGAACCCCTGGCGGCCATTGTGGGCATGGTCAAGAATGTGCTGAGCAAAACGCCGCCTGAGCTGGCCTCCGATATCATTGACCGAGGGATGGTCCTGACCGGGGGGAGTGCTCTCTTGCGCCACATTGACCAACTCCTCACCCGGGAGACGCAGGTGCCCTGCTACGTGGCCGATAACCCCATCGCCTGTGTGGCCATCGGCGCCGGAAAGGCACTGGAACAGTTCGAGGTTATCAGGAAGAGCCTGCCAGCGATGTACATGTAGAGGAGAACATATGAAGGTGCTGGTGACCGGTGGGGCGGGCTTCATCGGCTCCCACGTTGTGGACTTGCTTCTGGCAGAGGGCCATCAGGTCGTGGTGATGGATGACCTCTCCACTGGCCGGGAGGAGAACCTAAACCCCCAGGCCCGTTTCTATCAGGTGGACATCCGCTCGCCAGAGTTGGAGGAGGTCTTCGCTGCCGAGGAGCCAGAGGTGATCTCCCACCATGCAGCCAAGGCCAACGTGCGGGAATCCATGGAGCAGCCCCTCCTTTACGCCGAGGTGAATGTCCTGGGTTCCCTCAACCTCTTGGAACTGAGCCGCAAATATGGGGTCCGGAAGTTCATTTACATCTCCACCGGCGGAGCAGTCTACGGCGAGCCCCAGTACCTCCCTGTGGATGAGAACCACCCCATCCATCCCCTGGACTCCTACGGGGCCTCCAAGCATCATGTGGAGCACTATCTGTACCTCTATCAAGCCCATTATGGCCTGGCCTATACGATTCTGCGCTATCCTAACGTCTATGGTCCCCGACAGGACCCCTATGGCGAGGCCGGGGTAGTGGCCATCTTCACCCATCAGATGCTCCGGAACCAACAGGTGGTGATCAACGGCTCGGGCGAACAGGAACGGGACTTCGTTTACGTGAGCGACGTGGCCCATTCCAACCTACTAGCCCTGGAGAAGGGTGATGGCAGCACCTACAACCTGGGCAGTGGCGTGGGAACCTCCGTCAATGAAATCTTCTCCCAATTGAAGGCCATCACCGGCTATCAGGGCAGTGAGATGTACGCTCCCCCTAAGCCGGGTGAGGTCTTCAAGATATGCCTCGACGCCTCTCGCGCCCGTCAGGAACTGGGTTGGCAGCCCCGGATCAGTTTGGAGGAGGGCCTGAGAAGGACAGTGGAATACTTTGCCGCCACCCCGGCGGGAGCATAACGGTGTAATGGATGCAGATTGCCATCAACGCCGCCTTCTGGGAACAGGAGCACACGGGGAGCGGCCAATACCTGCATCAGTTGGTGGCCCAACTCCGAGAGCTGGCACCTCACGACGACCTTCTCCTCCTGAGCCCCACCTGGGTCACAGGTTCCCCACTGCTGAAAGGGGCTACACCCTTCGATAGCCTGAGCGCTGATCTGGCCAAGCTGTGGTTTGAGCAGGTTGCCTTCCCTCAGGCCTGCCAGCAGCGGGGGGTTGACTTGGCCCACGTGCCCTACTTTGCTCCACCCCTCCATTCCTCTGTGCCCACCTTGGTCACCATCCACGATCTGATCCCTCTTCTCCTGCCTGCCTATCGCGGCTCGGCGCTGGTGAGGCTTTATACCCGGCTGGTGGCCCGCGCTGCATACCGGGCAACCTTGATCCTCACCGATTCCCACGTCTCCCGCCAGGACATCCTCCGCTATCTGCGAGTGCCCTCAGATCGGGTGCGTGTCATTCACCTGGCCGCCGACGCCGCTTACCGGCCCATCCCCCCAGGAGCCCATCGCAAGGCTATCCGGCAAAAATACAGCCTGCCCTCATCCTACTTCCTCTACCTGGGAGGATTTGACCAGCGGAAGAATGTGGACACTCTACTGCAAGCCTTTGCCCGGATAGTTACAAGTTCTGAGCCGTGGTTAGTAGTGGCGGGGAGGCTACCGCAGGGGGATACACCCTTCACCCCCGATCCGCGCCGCATCGTCCAGGAGTTGGGCATCCCTGAGTGGGTGATCTTCACCGGCTGGGTGCCGGAGGAGGACAAGCCAGCGCTCTACTCCGGCGCCCGTGCCTTTCTCTTCCCCTCTCAGTACGAGGGGTTTGGGCTGCCACCCTTGGAGGCCATGGCCTGCGGGACGCCAGTGATCGCCAGCGACAGGGGTTCCCTGCCCGAGGTGGTCGGCCCAGGCGGGATCCTGGTCCCTCCTGACGATGTGGCGGCCCTGGCAGAGGCCATGAACGCGCTGTGGGAGGATGAGGCGCTTCGGCAGGAGCTCAGCGAAAAGGCTCAAGCTCAGGCCGCGCGCTTCAGTTGGACTCGCACAGCTCAGGAGACACTGACTGCCTATCGGGAGGTGATATAGCTCTCACTCCTCCCCCACTGCCTACGGCGGCTTCCCCTCCCCTCTCCCAAGGTTGGGGAGAGGGGAGGGGTCGGGGGTGAAGTGAGGGCCAGAAGGCGATGATGGTGGTTGGGCAAGCCACTGCAACCCTAAAGCGGGAACTACGCCGCCAGGAGCACCTCTGGCTGGGCCTGGGGGTGGGGTTGTATCTCAGTCGCATCCTGGCGGAGAGAGGGACTATGCCCCGTCCCTGGCCTATGGTAGCGGGCCTAGGGCTGGCGTGCGTGGCCCTGGCCATCGCATCACTGGCCTGGGCCCGCCGCTTTCACTCCAATCTGCGTCCCTTGGCTCTCTGCTACAGCTACGCCCTCTATCCCCGGCTGCACCCCCCCTTGGCCCTGGCCGCAGGATTGATAGCCCTTTTGGGGCTGGTGATCGCCAATGGTAGAATTCTCGCACTCAGGTGCCCGGTGCTTGAAAACTCCCAAAGTGCCGGGCACTTCAATTCCACTCTTATCTTTCTAGGGGGGCTAGCACTATACCTGTGCACCTTGGCCCCCACCCTGCTTCCTGCCGACGCCGGGGAGTTTCAGCTTGTGGCCCCACTCTTGGGGGTGGCCCACCCGCCAGGCTATCCCCTCTACACCCTGCTGGGGAAACTCTTCACCTTCATCCCCCTGGGAGACCTGGCCTATCGGGTGAACCTCCTCTCGGCCGTCATCGGCGCGCTGACGCTGGCGCTGGTCAGTTGGTCCATCCACCAATTGACCCCCAGCCCGTGGCCTGGCCTGGCTGCGGCCCTGGCACTGGGGGGAGCAACCACCTTCTGGGCTCAGGCCACCACAGCGTCCATTCGGGGTCTCACCGCCCTCTTCACCGCCCTCATCCTGGCACTGGCCCTGGCCTATGGCCGTGCGCAGGCCCAGCGTTATCTGACCGCGCTGGGCCTGGCCTTCGGCCTGGGGATCTCCCACCACGGCTCATTGGGCTTCCTGATCCTTCCCGTAGGGGCCTACCTGATCGCCACAGACCGGACCCTGGTCGCCCACCCTCGAAAGCTTCTGAAGCCATTGGCCACAGCGATCCTCGGCCTGAGCGTGCTCCTGTACCTCCCCCTCCGCGATGCGATGGGCGCGCCGCTGGCCCCCGGCGATCTGACCACCCTTCGCGGTTTCGCTGAGCACGTGATGGCCAAAGGGTTCCGGGGTGACATGTTCGCCTTCGCCCGCCCCGCCCTGCTGTCCGACCGACTGGCGGTGCTGAGGGACATCCTGCTCATGCAGTTCGAAGGCCCGCTGCTCCTGGCCATGCTCATAGGCGGAGCGCTGCTTCTGTGGCGTAGCCACAGGGCTTTCCTCCTGATCGGCGGGGCGCTGCTGCTTAACGGGTTCGTGGCCCTCACCTACCGCGCCCCTCAGACAGTGGAGTACCTGATGCCGGCCTACGTGTGCCTGGCCCTGCTCCTGGGCGGGGCGCTGGGAGCACTTCTAGCCCTCCCTGTGGCCCGATCAGCCCCCACTGCTCTCGCGCTCCTGATGGCCCTGATCCTCTACCTCGGTACGGCGCAGGCCCTGGCCCACTATCCCAGCTTTGCCCTCCTGCACCATGATCGCTCGGCCCGCACCTACGCTGAGGAAATCCTGCAGACTGCACCGCCCCAAGCCCTCATCCTCGCCAACTGGCACCGCGCCACCTCCCTGCGTTACCTTCAGGTGGTGGAGGGACAGCGCCCCGATGTCACCATCCGCTACGTCCACCCTCAAGGAAGCACTCCCCTCCCTGAGTTATGGCGGGAGGAGATAGATCGGCACATCCAGGAGAAGCCGGTGGTGGTGACCAATTTCTATCCCCAATTTGAGGCTAGCTCCTATCGCTTTCGCCCCCTGGGGGAGGCCTTCCTGGTGCAGAAGGAGCCGACCTTCGCCCCTCCCTCGGGGTTCACCCCCCTCGGTGTGGCTCTGGGCAATGTGGTGGGGTTGATCGGCTATCGTTTGGAGGAGGAGACAATAGGGGCCGCCAGGCCACTGGTGCTGCTCCTGGCCTGGCGGCCCTTAGCGCCGCTGGAGCGGGACTGTTCTTTCTTTGTGCATTTGGTGGGATCCGATGGCGTACCGGTGGCCCAGGCGGACACCCGCCACACCGCAGTCCGCTATCAGCCCCGCGAAATCATCATAGACCGCTACACCCTTTTCCTGCGACCCACCGTGCTACCAGGGGATTACACCCTCGTCGCGGGGGCTTATGTTCCCCTGACCAATGGTGGCTGGGAGCGATTGACCACACCGACCGGTGTCGATCACATGGCCCTGACCCAGGTAGAGGTGCAGTCCTCTTCCCTACCGCCGATAACCCTTTATCCCTGCCATCAGCTCTTCTCCGAAGGAGTTGTACTGGTGGGCGTGGACTACGACACCAGTTATCCCCTTTCACCGCGCGTCTATCTGCACTGGCATCTCGGGGGGCAGGTCCCAGCGACACAGGCTCTGCTTCTGTCCGAGGGTCAGCTTCTGAGTCAAGTTGAGCTCCCAGCGAACCACTCACCAAGCACCTACCTGAGCACGGCCTGCGACATCCCGCCGGAGGTCTCCTCTCTCGAAATGGAGCTGCACCGCGCTGGGGATGGCGAGTTCCTGTCCGCCCTGGGACCCTGGCACCTGGCCGGGAGGGGGAAGATCGCCCTGCCCTCTCTGCAGCCGGGCAGCCGCTACCTCAGCCTGGGGGGGGAGATGGCCTTGGTCGGCGCTCACATCACGCCGGGAGCGCCAGTTTCCCTTCGGTTGGACTTCGTGGCCCTGCAGCCCCTCACCCGCGACTACACCCTCTCCCTGCGGCTTCGCGACGTAGGGGAGCAGTGGCAGGCGCAGGAGGATGGCACTCCGGCCTGGGGGGCCATCCCCACCCTGAAATGGATCCGTGGCACCCGGGTGGCCGATGTGCGGCGCATCAGTCCCCCAGCCGACGCAGCGCTCGACCAGGCCCGGCTGGAGCTGTTGGTCTACGACGCTTTCACCCTGGCTTCCCTTCCCCCGCTGGATGAGCGGCTGCTGGCTCAGGGTCCTCTGACCCCCCTGGGCGAGCTTCGAGAAACAGAACTCAAGGGTGATCACTGACCGCGCAGTGCTTTTGCTCCAATGTCAGTGCGATAGTGCATCCTCTCGAAGTTTATCAACTTCACCTGTTGATACACCCGCTCAATGGCCCGGGCAATGTCGGTGTCCCAACTGGTGACTCCCAGCACGCGCCCGCCATGGGTCACGATGCCTCCATCGCGACGGGCGGTTCCGGCGTGAAAAACTGCCGTCTGGGGATCGGTGATCCGGTCCAGGCCGAAGATGGGCTTGCCCCTCTCGTAGTCCCCTGGGTAGCCGCCCGAGGCCAGGACCACGCATACCGCCGCCCCCTTCTGCCAATGGGCATCCGCCCTCTCCAGCCGACCATCCATGCAGGCTTCGAGGATGGACACGAGGTCGCTTTCCAGCAGTGGCACCTGGGGCTGGGTCTCCGGGTCGCCAAAGCGACAGTTGAACTCCAACACCTTCGGCCCCTCCTTGGTGATAATCACTCCAGCGTAGAGGACGCCCTGGTAAGGAGTCCCTCGTTCGGCCAACCCTCGGATGGCCGGCTCAAGGATGGTGCAGCGGATCTCCTCCTGTAGCTCCGGAGTAACCACTGGAGCGGGGGCATAGCAGCCCATGCCGCCGGTGTTGGGGCCCTGATCGCCATCGTAGGCCGGCTTGTGGTCCTGGGTGGCGGGGAAGAGGGCTAGATGCTTGCCATCACTGAAGGCCAGGCAGGAGGCCTCCTCGCCGTACAGCCGCTCCTCAATCAACACCCGATCCCCCGCGGCGCCGAAGGCCCGCTCCACCATGATCAGCTCCAGCGCCTCCTCCGCCTGCTGACGATTGTCGCACACGATGGAGCCCTTGCCCGCCGCCAGCCCGTCGGCCTTGACCACCCACGGGCGATCCTGCCCTCGCAAGTAGGCCAGCGCCTGCTCATAGTCTTCAAAGACGTGGAAGTCACCGGTGGGGATGCCCACCTCCCGCATAAACTCCTTGGCGAAGGCCTTGCTGGCCTCGATCTGAGCCGCCGCCGTCGTGGGGCCGAATATCCGCAGCCCGGAGCTTTGAAAGAGATCCACAATGCCCAGCGCCAGCGGGACCTCCGGCCCCACCACGGTGAGGTCCATTCCCTCCTCCAGGGCGAAGTCGCGCAACTCCTTCAGATCCTCAGCCGCGATGGGGATGCACCTGGCCAACTCGGCCATACCACCATTGCCCGGCGCGGCAAAGAGCTGCGGATGGTGTAGCGATTGGGCCAGCTTCCAAACCAGGGCGTGTTCCCGCCCGCCTGAGCCAATGACCAGAATCTTCATGAGATAACCTTCAATTCCTCCACAGAGGGCAGATCGCTGATGTTCACACCCGCCGCCTGGATCAGACGGGACGCGGTCCAGTTCCCCCAGCGGGTGCAGGTTTCGAGGGGCTTTCCCCGCAGCCAGCCGAAGAGGAACCCGGCGGCGAAGGCGTCGCCTGCTCCCGTGGTGTCCACCACAGCGGTGGGAAAGGCCGGAATGTGAAAACTCCCCTCGGCGTGGGTCACCCTGCTGCCCATCGCCCCCAGCGTCTCCACCACCACCTCACATCCAGTTCTGCGGAGCAACTCTGCTCCACCCAATAGCTCCGCCTCCATTTCATTCACGAACAGGATAGCCGTCCGTCGAAGTATCTTGGCCAGCCGCTCCCACCCCAGGCGGGCGTAGATCTGGCCTGGGGCGAAGCTGAGCGCGACTCCGGAGGGCAACCGCTCGGCCACCCATCCCTGCAGCGCAAGCTGGGCTGGGCCGACAAAGGAGGCAAAGTGTACCAGCCGCGCTTGGGCTATGGCCTCCAACCTGATGTCGTGCTGACCCAGACAGTTGTTGGCCCCCGGCTCGACGTACAGCGAGCGGCGGCCCTGGAGGTCAACCAGGCCCATCACCCGGCCGCTGGGAGCGCCGGGCTTGATCGTGACCTGGGAGACGTCGACCCCACTCTTCCGAAGGTCAGCCAGCATGGCCTGTCCATCGGCATCGTCACCCACCACACCGACGAATCCGGTATCCACCCCCCACTGGGCCAATGCGCGACAGGTATTGGCCGCCGATCCACCCGAGCTCACAGTGACGCTTTCAATGAGGGTCTCGCCCTCCAGGAGTATCTCCGATACCCGGTAGAGGACATCGCGGTTGAGTGCGCCAAAGCCGAAGACTTCAATGCTCAAAGCTCAAGCCCTTCTTTCACTCCACCCGCACCCCAAACTCCCCGTCGCTCACCCGCACTCCCAACTCGTCTCCCCTACACACCTGACCCACTTGGGTGATCAGTTGTCCTGTCTCCCGGTGGCGCACCAGGGCATAGCCCCGATCCAGCGTGGCCAGCGGGCTCAGGCTCTCCAGCCGGGCCCGGAGCCCTCCCAGCCGCTCCCCTCGCAGCGCCAGCTCATGTCGCAGCCGCGTCTGGGCCCGGCTCAGCAGCTCATCCACCCGC
>Ga0172365_10002448_pt1 | contig 13654 bp, 15 predicted proteins | sample LakKivSesite48cm_FD_114535 | JGI IMG/M metagenome (GOLD analysis project Ga0172365, IMG submission 114535) | Sediment microbial communities from Lake Kivu, Rwanda - Sediment site 48cm | ecosystem: Environmental > Aquatic > Freshwater > Lake > Sediment | place: Rwanda: Western Province, Lake...
AGATTTATTAGGTTCAAGGGTTTGAGAAGAAATTTTGCCCACTTCCGGTTTTATTAAATCGACATTAAAATCGCTACTTTTGAAACCGCTTTGATTTCCCGCTTTATCAAAAGCCATTGAGCTTACTCTACATTTTCCCTGAGAAAGATTATCTTTTTGATAAGAAGAAGAACAAACCCTTCCTTCGCCCACTGGAACATTAATTATGGCTTTTTCACATTCTCTATAATCACTCACCGCCTCTCCTGTCCCCAAATCTCTAATTAAATAACGACAACCTTGTTTTCTTGGAGAAAAAGAAACCAATCCCGAACCAATATCTGAATCATAAATTGTTGCCTGAAAACTGGTATTGTGCCAAGATCCCTCTGGAGGAGATTTAACTAGAGTAAGGGGCGAGATTTTGTCTTCCTTAAGTTCTTCCTCTTCAATTTTAGATTTAACCCCCCCTTTTTTAAAAAAGAAAACAAAATAAATAAAAAGCCCAATTAAAATCAGGGCTAAAATAAAAAACCAGAATTTTTTTGAAGTCCAAAACTTTCTCATTAGTTATCGAGCCCCGCTCTGCGGGGCGAAGATAAAGAAGAGGATAAAGTCCTCTTCGCCCTTCATCGAGCCCCGCTTTACGGGGCGAAGATGAAAAAAAGGATACATCCTCTTCCCCTTTAATCTTTCGGTTTAATTACTTCATCAATTAAACCGTAAGTTTTAGCTTCTTCAGCTGATAAATAAAAATCACGGTCAGTGTCTTTTTCAATTTTTTCTAAGGGCTGACCAGTATGTTTAGCTAAAATTCTATTGATTTTATCTTTTAGTTTAATAATTTGTTTTGCCGCAATTTCCACTTCAATCGCTTCTCCTGAAACGCCGCTGACTGCTACCTGATGAAGCAAAATTTGAGCCGTAGGCAAAGAATATCTTTTTCCTTTTGCGCCAGCCGCTAATAAAACTGCTGCTCCCGAAGCGGCACTTCCGATACAAACAGTAGAAATAGGACATTTAACATACTGCATTGTGTCATAAATAGCTAGAGCTGAAGTTAAAACCCCACCAGGCGAGTTAATGTAAAGCTGAATATCTTTTTTAGGGTCTTTGGAAGCCAAAAAGAGAAGTTGGGCAATAACCGAATTAGCCACTGGGTCAACAATCGGCCCACCCAAAAAGATAATCCTTTCTTTTAAAAGTCGTGAATAAATATCGTAGGCCCTCTCACCGTATTGAGTTTTTTCAATTACCGTAGGAATTAAATTCATATTTAAAACTAGTTATACTAATTATACCAATCTTATTTTTTTTCTTCAATTTTTTCACCTTCTGGGGGCCTGACATCGATTTTCCAACCAGTCAATTTAGCAGCCAACCTCACATTCTGACCTTCTTTACCAATAGCCAGGGAAAGTTGGTCTTCAGGAACAATGGCCAGGGCTTTATTTTTAGGCATTATTTTTACTTCCAAAACTTTGGCAGGAGATAAGGCGTTGGCAATATATTTTTCTGGTTCTTCCGAATATTCAATAATATCAATTTTTTCCCCTCCTAATTCGTTAATCACTACCTGAACCCTTGTGCCCCTTTGACCGACAGCAGCGCCAATCGGATCAATTCCCTCCAAGGTTGAGGCGACGGCAATTTTAGTTCTGGAGCCCGCCTCTCGGGCTATCGATTTTACCACTACTTGGTTAGCTGAAATTTCCGGTACCTCTAACTCAAAAAGTCGAGAAACTAATTTGGGATAAGCCCGAGATAAAAAAATTGTTGGTCCTCTGGGCGTTTCTTCCACCTTTAAAACATAAACTTTTAACCTTTGACCAGGGCGGTAAAATTCACCCGGCACTTGTTCTTCTTTAATTAAAACTCCCAAGGTTTTGCCGATATCTAATAAAACATTTTTTCCTTCAATTCGCTGGACAATACCAGAGATGATCTGTCCTTCTTTTGACTTATATTCTGAGATAATACTTTCTTTCTCTGCTTCTCTGATTTTTTGCAAAATTACTTGTTTTGCTGTTTGGGTGGCAATGCGGCCATAATCTCCTTTAGTTTCAAGAGGGGTGATTATTTCTTCTCCTGGTTTAATTTTGGGGTTTGTTTTCTTTGCCTCATTTAACATAATATGTTTTTCAGGATTAAAACGAACCTTCCCTTTGCCCTCCGGAGCTTTAGCGAAAGAGGATTCTTCTTCCTCTTTTTTCTCCTGTAGTTTCTCTAGTTCTTTTTCAGAATAAATCATTTTTTTATTGACTACTATTTTAACCTGCCAAAATTTAACCTCACCCGAGGTTGGATCGAGTTTAGCTCTAATTATTTGTCCTTTTTTTCCATAATCCTTTTTGTAAGCGGCAGCTAAAGCCTGCTCAATAGTTTCTAAAACTTTTTCTTGAGGAATTCCTTTTTCCTCAGCAATCTGGGCAATAGCTGAAAAAAAATCTTTTAGTTCCATGTTAATAAAAGTATCCGCTGGGGCGGACTATTTTTATTTTAGCAAAACTTATTTTTTAGTCAAGTAATGAATAATTGTTTTAATCCGCCATTCTGGAGGAGAAATGTCGTCGTCATAAATTAATCGATTTTTAATTACCTCTTTTTTTTCCAAAGAAAGTTCTTTTATTGGACTTAATCTTTTAAGAAAAATTGGTAAAAGTGAAATTAAAGTAAAGAGACCAACTGTTTCAAATTGCTGGAATTGAAAAGATAAAATTAAGGCGCAAATCAAAAATAAAATCGTACCAATTGACAGATTCCAAATTATTCCCAGAAGCAAAAAAGGGATTAAAGATGGCCATAAAATTTTTAGTGAAAAGGCTAATAAAGCTCCAATAAAAGTTCCAATTCCTCTTCCCCCAGCAAATTTTAAAAAAATACTCCAATTATGACCAACCACCACCGCTACCCCACAAAAAGCTTGAAAATAAGGGAGAAGACTAGAACTCTGGGCTAATTTTACTGCTAAATAACCTTTTAAAATATCTAAAACACCAGTTAAGGCACCCTGCCATTTCCCAACGTTTTTAAAAACATTGGAACCAGAAGTTTTTCGCCAGCCGATTTCTAAAATATTCTTTTTAGTTGAAATTTTGGTAATAAGATAGCCAAAAGGAATAGAGCCCAATAAATAAGAAAATAGAATATAGAAAATAGAATATAGAATTTCCATACTTTGTTGTTATTTTATTTTTTAATTGCTTTTATAAACTGACCAACTAATTTTTTTACATCTTTGGCGTTTTCTGCTGCTGTTCCTATCTGAACCCAATCAGCTCCAGCCGCCACAATCTCACCAGCTTGCTTTGGTGTTTTAATTCCGCCGCCAACTAAATAAATAACATCAATTGCTTTTCTAACCGTCCTCACCATTTCAGTTGGTACGGGTAAAGGAGCGTTAGAACCCGCATCAGTATAAATTATTCTCTGACCCAGAAGTTGACCGGATAGGGCCAGGCTAGCCGCAATTTTAGGTTTATTTCTGGGGACTAAATTGGCATCGCCAACCCAACCAGCCGTTCCCCCTGGTTCTACTAAAATATAGCCCATAGGCAAGGCCTCTATTTTCATTTTCCCAATAAGGGGGGCAGCTAGAGCTTGAGCCTGGGAAATCCAGTAGGGGTTTCGAGAGTTTAATAATGACATAAAATAAATCGCATCAGCCAAAGGAGAAATAGTCGCAATATTGCCAGGGAATAAAGTCACTGGTACTGAGGTACTTTTCTTAATTCCTTCAATAACTTCATCTAAAAGTCTTCCTTGGGCGCCAATGCTTCCTCCAACAGCAATAATATCCACTCCACCTTTTACGGCTGCCAAAGCCGTTTCTATTGCTTTTTGAGGTAAAGGGTAATCACAAGGATCAATAAGAATAGATAAAATCGCACCTTCTTTTTTTATTTTCTCTCTAATATATTTTTCCACTTTTCCCATTTCCATAGTTAAACTTGTCGTTCAATTAAATAATAAACAAATTCTTTTAATTTATTTTTGGCTGGAGAGGGTTTGAGTAATTTATCTGCCTCTTGCCAGGCCTCGCTCATAATTTTTTTAGCTACTGTTTTGGCATATTCTACACTACCATATTTTTGAATTATTTCTATTGCTTCTTTTCTTTCTTCCATATTGTCGGTGTGTTTATCTAATATCTCAATTAATCTTTTTTTATCTTCAGGGGTAGCTTTTTTTAAAGTATGAATTACCATTAAAGTTCTTTTCCCCTCTTTAATATCATTGCCAAAGGCCTTACCAAATTTCTCTCTTTCTTCACCCGATAAAGCAATATCTAAAATATCATCTTGAATCTGAAAACCCACCCCCATCGCTTCTGCCACCTGGCCAGCTGCCTCCACTAATTCTTTACTTCCTCCAGAAAGAACAACTGCTAATTTAGCGGCCATTCGAGATAAGCAACCGGTTTTATAAGCACACATTTGTAAATATTCTTCTTCGGTAATGTTTTCTGCCTTGCCTTTATGCCAGAAAATATCTGTTCCTTGACCCAAAGCGAGATTAATCATCTCTTGGTTGTAGACCTCAAAAGCTTTAATTACGATTTCTGGTTTAAATTTATCTTTGTTTTTAATTAAAGCCAACAAAGGAAAAAAATAAAGAAAGTTACCGGCATTTATAGCAATATCAACTCCAAAAAGTAAATGGAGACAAGGTTTTCCCCTTCTTAATTCTCCTTGGTCTTCCAAATCATCAACGATTATTGTTCCATTATGTATGAGTTCTGGAATGATGACGAAATCTTTAACTTTTTCAATATCTCCCCCTACCGCTTCCGTGATTAATAAAAATAAAATTGGTCGCCATCTCTTTCCGCCTCGTGAAATAAAATCCCAAACCGGATCAAGAAGGGCTTTTTGAGCTGCTTCTAAACTATAGACATAGCGGGGCTTTTGAAAAACAAACTCTAACCAGTTTTTAGAAGCTTTTTTTGGGAAATATTCTTCAATCACCCGATCAATTTCTGGTTTGAGATTGTCTAAATATTCTTCGAATTTTTTTCTCTGGATTTCTTTTGGATTTGACATATTATTTTTAATAATTAATAATTAGTAATCTATATGAAGAATCCTTATTTTGAAATAATTCGACCCATAACCTCATTTTTAGCCGCCCTAGGGGCGGTTATTGGCGCCATTATTTCTGGCTTGCCTTTTTCTATTTTTTATTTTCTGATCTTTTTTGTTCTTTTTCTCCTTTCTTCGGCCGGTATGGTTATTAACGACTATTATGATATAGAAATTGATAAAATTAATGCTCCCCAACGGCCCCTCCCCTCTGGCAGGATAAAGCGGGAAGATGCTTTTATTTTCGGCCTTTTTTTGTTTACCTTAGGAATTCTTCTTTCCGCTTTTTTAAATATCTATTGTTTTCTTTTAGCCATTTTCAATAGCCTTTTGGAATTTTTATATGCTAAACATTTCAAAAAAGGATTTTTATTTGGCAATATCTTGGTTAGTTACTTTACCGCCTCTACTTTTTTATTCGGCGCTTTTTTAACCTTTGATTTTAAAATAATTTGGGTTCTTTCTTTAATGGCCTTTTTAGCCAATATGGGCAGAGAAATTTACAAGGGCATTGAGGACATGAGGGGCGACAAAAGACTGAAATTAGAAACCCTGCCTATTATCTCGGGTAAAAAATCAGCCAAAGAAATTGCCCAAGGGTTTATTGCTTTAGCCGTTGTTCTTTCTCCTCTTCCTTATCTTTCAGGATTCTTAAATTCTCTTTATTTAAGGATAGTTTCAATTTCGAACATTTTATTTTTATATTCTTTTTCTCAGCCGCCGGTAAAGACTAAGTTTATTACTAAGGTGGCGATGTGCCTCGTGCTTTTGGCTTGTTTATTAGGTATTTAATTACCCGAATTATAATGAAGGGTTAAGAAGAGATTTATCTCTTCGACTATTTAAAAGAACCGGCGTTTTTTTCTAAAATTAAAAAAAGCTTACAGATTTTTAAAAAATTTTTTCTCAGTAAGGGCTTAAATAAAAACCGGGAAAAAACGGGTTTCATTCCCATTTCTGCTAACTCATCCAAAACTGGATTTGGTAAAGAATATAAGATTTTTTGAGCTGAAAGTAAATCAGAACTGAAAAAAGGCAAGGATTTAATTTTTCTTTCATAGAGTTCAACTTCTCCTGAATTAATACACTCGGCTGCTATTTCTCCTGAAATCATCGCATTATTCATTCCGCCGCCAAAAACCGGGTCAACTAAACCACCGGCATCACCCACTAAAAAAGCATTATTTTTAAATAATTTAATCTTCGCCCCTCCCCAGGAAATTACTCCGCTTATATTTTTTAAAAGTTTATAATTGCCAAATTCTTTTTTAACAATCTCCTCCATTAAATAACTAAATCCTTCTTTTAATTTTTTTTCTCCTCCTAGGCCGATATTAGCGGTTTTTTTACCTTTAGGAAAAATCCAGCCATAACCAGAAGGAAACTTCTCTTTATCAAAATAGAGTTTCATTATTGAAATTGGTATCTCTTTTTCTACCTCAACTAAATATTCCAGCGTGGGTAAAAGTGCCAATTTCTCGTCAAAAACCTTATTTCTGACTACTGAAAATGGTCCGTCAGCACCAATTAAGTATTTTGATTTAAAAATTTCGCCTTTTTCGGTTTTTACTTCCCAAAAGCCATTTTCTAATTTCACATCAACCACTCTTTTTTCTAATAAAATTTTCGCTCGAGATTTTGAAGCCAAAAATTTTTCAAAACCCACCCTATCTAAGATAAACCCTAATGTTTTACCTTGAATTTCAATTTTTTTTCCTGCCGGAGAAAAGAGTTGAACAACATCAATGACGGCTGAAATCCAAGCCGGGTCAGGTTTAATTTCCTGTCTTTCCAATGATTCTTTACTGATGCCTTCAGCACACTGAACCGGTTTTCCAATCTCTGTTTTTTGGTCCAAAATTAAGGAATCCTCTAAAAATCTAGCGGCATTTAATCCGCCTGGTCCTGCTCCAACAATAATTGTTTTATATATGTCCATGTGAGTTATTTACCCGTCCTTCTTTGTCTTTTCTCAAAATTTCTAACCGCTTTTTCAAATTCCTCGGAAGTAAAATCTGGATAGAGGGTTTTGGTAAAATAATACTGAGAATAAGTAGTATGCCACATCATAAAACCAGCTGAATTGTGGGGGTCGCCTTGGCAGCCGGTTCTAATAACTAAATCAACTGGTGGCAAATCTCTTGTCCATAAAAAACTCTTAATTAATTCCTCAGTAATCTTAATTGTACTTATTTTTACTTCTTTGGCAATTCTTTTTATTGCTTCCAACATTTCATCTGTGCCATTATAAGCTAAAAGAAAAGTTAATGAAAAAATTTTATAATCTTCAGTTTTTTTCATCAGTTTTTCGATTATTCTTAAAGTTTTTTCAGGTAAAACCTCTTGAAATCTGCCTAAAATCCTGATCCTGACTTCGTTTTCATGAATCCTCGCATCTTTAATTAATCTCTGAAATTCGGCATTGATTAAAGTAATTAAAAAATTTACTTCCTCCTGAGATCTTTTTATTAAATTATCGTAAGAGGCGGCCCAAAAAGTTAAATAGGGAATTTTTAATTCCAAAGCCTTTTCAAAGATTTTTTGAGTAGTTTTGGCGCCTATTCGATGACCTTCATTAAGTGGTACTCCTTTTTCTCTTGCCCATCTTCTATTTCCGTCCGGAATAATGGCGACATGATTTAATAACATAGATTTCATTCAAGAGGGGTCCAGCCCACAATTAAAGTTCCCGGCCCCGTCGCCGCACCAATTAATGGCGGAGCTAAATTAATATAAGGGATTTCGACATTTATTTTCTCTTTTAACATTTTTTTTAATTTTGTTGCCTCCTGAAGATTATCGGCGTGATTAATTATGGCTCTAATTTTTTTTCCTGCCCTGACATTTTTTTTACTTTCTCTTAAAACCTTTTTTAAAAGAGCCTCAGCAGGACTTTTGGCAAAAACTATTCCACCCTTTTCAACCTTTCCCTCTTTTAATTCCATTAGTGGGTAAAGTCCTATTTTATTTATTCTTCTTACCCAATTGGCTTGAGATTTAGTTATTCTACCTATTGACTCTATCCATTTGGGATCTTCAAAAATAACATAAACATGAATTTTAGGAATCAAATTTTTAAGTTCTTGAATAATTTCTTCAATTTCTCTTTGTTCTTGGATAAGTTCAATAGATTTTAAAACTAAAAGGGCCTCTCCGGCCGCCCCAGTAAAAGAATCAAAAACAAAAACTCTTTCTGGAGTTTTTAAGGTTTCTCTTGCCTGAATAGCTGAATTATAACAGCCAGAAAGTTTAGAAGTGATGGTGAGACATAAAACCTTATCAAATTTCTGAAGCTGTTTTTCAAAAACATCGGAATAAGATTTAGGATTAGCTTGAGTAGTTTTAATAGTGACTTTTAATCCTCTTTTTTTTGCCTCCCTTATTTTTTGGTAAAGATTTTCCCCTGGCAAATCTTTTTCTTCTGGCCATTCGTATTTTGCCTCAACCATTTCTATCTGGTATCTCTCAAGAATTTTAGGTAATAACGTTGCCACATTATCAGTCACCATTCCGATTGAAACTTTTCTCACTGACTCTTCTCCAACTACTTCTTTTGCCATATCCTCAACTCTTATTTCCGAAATCCGGCCAAATTGTCTTATTACATCCCTGACTTCTTCTGGATAATCAGTGTGAATGTGTAATTTTATTTTCTTTCCAATTTGAACTACATCTATTGAATTACCCAATCTTTTTAATCTCTCTTTAATTTTTTCTTCAGCCAAACTCGAATTTTCTAATAAAGAAACCACTTCATAACGATGAGAAAGAACTTGGACAAATCTTTTAATTTTTTCTGATGGTTTTTCTTCGCCCTCTTTTGCTTTAGCAAAGGAAGGTTCTAGGGCCTCCAAATAGCTTTCCAAAATTATTAAAAAACCTAAACCTCCAGCATCAACCACATTGGCCTTTCTAAAAATTTCCATTTTTTCCCTGGTGGCTAGTAATGCCTCTTTTGCTTTTTCCACTGCCATTTTAAAAAGGATAATAATATCCGATTCTTTTTCTACACCTGTTTTTAAAGATTGGCTGGCAGCATCAATTACGTCTAAAATTGTTCCTTCCTTTGGATTTTGGATACTTAATCTTGCCTTTTGAGCCCCTTTTTCAAAAGCCAGAGCTAGTTTTTTAGCATTAACCGGATTTTTATTAAATTGAGGCAAAAAACCAGCTAAAAAGCCGGTATAGATAACACCGGCATTTCCCTGAGCCGCAGCCAAAGCCCCATCTAAGAGTGTTTGGGAAATTTCACTTAAATTTTTAAACTCTCTTCCTTCAATGGCCTTTTTTATTCCAGATAGGGTTTTGGCTAAATTAGTACCAGTATCTTGGTCGGGGACGGGGAAAACGTTAATTTTATTAATCTCTTCCTTTTTTTCCTCGATTTTCTGACAGGAAAGGAGTGTCATCTCTTTAAACTCCTTTTGAGTTAAATACTCCATATTTTTACTTTAATTTCTCTTCTAATTCCTTAAGGATTTTAGCCGCCAAATCTTTTCCGCCCAAACCAAAAGCAATGCCGAAAGTAATAACAATTAAAGCCACTACTCCAACAAAAATGGTCGAAATTAAAGTAGGAACTATTTGTAATTGATAAAGAATAGCTAGGGTCGCCAAAATCCAAATTGCCCACTGGGAGATTCTTCCCACCAATCTCGAATAAGTGATTCTCTCTTTTTCTAAAGAAGCAACAACAATTTTTTGGGAAAAATCAGTTAAAAATATTGCCAAGATAAAAATTAAACAGGCAATAAAAATATTAGGGAAATAAGCAAGAACATCTCTTAAGGTCTCACTAAACTGGACTAATCCCAGAATTTCTGTTGAAGCAACTAAAAAAAGAATGATGAGAAATAAAGTAACCACCCCACCAAAAACCTTAGGTAAATTTAATTTAGTGTCGATTTTTGAAAAAGCTTCTTCCCACCCTATTCTTTTTGCCGCCTGATTAATTCGAGTTTTTTCTAAAAAACGACTGACAATATTACCAACCCATTTGGAAATAAAGAAACCCAAAAAGAAAACTAAAGCTGACCAAAGAATTTGAGGTAAAAGAAAGGCAAGGTTTTGAAAAAATGGTTTAAGAAATTCTTCTAACATATTTTTAATTATAATTTACCATTTAGCTTTATTCAAGCCCAGTTCATATCCTAGACGATTAAAAACAACGTGGAGAAAAAAGGTCAAAATTAAAACAGTTAGCCAGATGGCTATTTCTATTTTAAAAATTGGTGTCAAAAAAAGCCAAGTACCTAAGACATAATTTATTTGGTCAAAGGGTAAAAAGGGAGCACCGGGTGTTAATTCTAAGCGTCTTTTGATAAAAGCAAAAAATAAATCGCCAAAAACTGCCCCCCCAGAGAGTAAAAATCCAAAGAGAAAAATATTAATTTCTCGATAATTTAAAAAACTGATTTTTTGAATCAGCGGAAATTGATATAACGAGGACTGAACTAGAACCGTCAAAATTCCGATTAAAATTCCGCAAACAACTCCTCGCCAAGTTTTATGAGAACCCAAAAGAGGTTCACCCTTAAAGGTTTTTCCAAAATCAACCGGTTTATCTAAAAATTTAAAAAACCCAAAACTTCTCATTAGAGGAGGAATCATATTAGTAAAATAGGCGGGAAGAAAAAAATAAAAACAAGATAGCAAAAATTGGAAATTCATATTAAAATATTGTAATGAAATGTGACCTTCATGTCCACACCAGTTATTCTTTTGATAGCACGAGTTTACCAAAAGAAATGGTGGAGGCAGCAATAAAAAAGGTAATTGATTGTCTGGCGATTTGTGACCATGACGTAATCGGCGGTGTCAAAGAAACCATCCTTGCTGCTCAAGGGAAACCAATTTTAATTATACCCGGAATTGAAATAAAAACAAAAGAAGGAGATATTTTGGGTTTAAATGTTACTAAAGTTATTCCCAAAAATTTTTCAGCCAAAGAAACAATAAAGAGAATAAAAGAGGCGGGCGGCATAGCCATCATTCCTCATCCTTTTGGTTGGTTTTGTTCTTTTAAAGGAGATTTAGAAAATTTAATTGATAACATTGATGGTCTTGAGGTTTTTAATTCATCAATTTTTGGCTCCGGAAATAAAAAAGCGATAGCTCTAGCTAAAAAATATAATTTACCTTTTACCTGTGGTTCTGATGCTCATTTTCCAAGCTTTGTTGGTCAATGTTATTTGGAAATCCCCGGCCAAAATCTTTCTCTTGAAGAAGTTTTGAAAAAGATTAAAAATAGGGAAGGAAAAATAGGAGGTGAAGCCGCTAACTTTTTTGAAAAAATAATCGACCACTCAAAAAGAAATATCGCTAAAATTTTTTATTATCTTCGATGTTAGAAGAAAGAAGAGAAAAATTTGAAAAAATCGAAAATATTATTGGTAGGATTTTTTCTAAATTATACTTAAGCCCCAACCAACTTACTTTGAACTCCTTAATCTTTGCCCTTTTTGCCTTTTGGTTTCTCTTGGCCAAAAATTTAATTTTATCTTTTATTTTTTATACGATTTCTTTCTTTTTAGATAAAATAGATGGAGCAGTCGCCAAATATTTAAAAATGGAGACAAAAAAAGGCGCTTATTTAGACACTATTTGCGATCGTTATGTTGAAGGAATAATTTTCTTGGGTTTTTTGTTTTTACCCCTCAAGGATTTTTTCTTTCTACCAGCAAAAATTTGGATTTTTTTGGCCTTTTTTGGTTCTTTAATGACTACTTATTCAAAAGCCGCAGCTAAAGAAAAAGAATTAGTGAAAGAGGAATTAAAAAAAGGTTTTTTTGGTCGGGCAGAAAGAATAATTTTAATTTTTATAACCTTGTTTTTGGGTATTTTTAATCTTTCTTGGATGATTTATCCAATTATTATTTTAGCCATTTTAAGTAATTTTACTGCTTTTCAAAGAATCGTTCTTTCACTCAAGAGTCCAGCAGCTTAAATTTCATACCAAGCTAAACCTACCACTCCTGGACCGACAATACTACCAACAACTTTATCAATTAAGTTGACAAAAGCTATTTCGGTCTCAGGTAACTCTTTTTCAATCATCTCTTTTAATTCTTGAGCTCCCTCTTCGTTAAGACAGTGAATAATTGCTACCCTGATTTTTTTTCTCATTTTTCTTGCCCCTTTGGTTTTGGCCACCAATTCCTGAAAGAGTGCCTCTGAGATATTTTTAACGCCAGTTTTTATTCCCACTGCTTTAACCACTCCCTCTTTTACTCCGATTAAAGGCCTGACTCCTAATTTAGCCATCTTCCTTATCCAGTTAGCGATGGTTTTTGATATACGACCTGAATGTTCTAACCATTTTGGGTCTTTAATAATCGCTCGAAGCTGTATTTTTTGGGTAAATCCTTCTAAATCTTTGACAATCTCTTCTATTTCCCGAGCCTTAGCGAAGGGAGAAGAAGAAAGCTTGCTTTCTTCGCCCTCTCTTATTAAATCAATTGCTTTTAGAGCTAAAAGTCCCAGGCCACAACTGGCATTAAGAGAATCAACAACAAAAACTCTTTTTTGATTTTCGGGGTCTAAAAAGTTTTTGGCCTGAAGAGCTGAATTATAAGTCCCAGATAATTTTGAGGTGATGGTAAGACAAATAATTTTTTCCCATTTTTCCAATTCGTTTTTAAAAATATCAAGAAAATCTTTTGGCGAAGGTTGAGAGGTTTGACAAAAGAACTTTAATCCTCTTTTATCGGCTTCAGCCATTTTATGGAAAATAGTTTCCCCTGGTAAATTTTCTATTTCTGGGGGCCAGATTACTTTAAGAGGAACTACTGCGACCTGATATTTTTCTATTATTTCGGGAGTCAAATCAGCTCCCTCATCAATAATTAGACCAATTTTTTTAAAATTATTCATAACCTATGGCGTTTTCAAAGTGAGAGACCTCGACCTTTTTATCCCCAATTTTAATCGCAATAACATCAATTTGCCATTTTGAATTTAAAGGAATTTTCTTTTTCATTAACCAACTTTCAGCTGTCATTCTTAATTTTCTTTGTTTTGAAAAATTCACCTTTTCTTCCGGATCAATAGAGGATAGCCCCCTAATAGATTTAACCTCTATAAAGGAAATTATATCTTCCTTTTTGGCGACAATATCAATTTCTCCTTTTTGAGGGCTTCCCGGAATTCTAAAAATATAATTTTTATCTAAAATTTGATATTTCTTTTTTCTTAAATAATTTTCGGCAATTCTTTCACCCAAATTTCCTATTCCTCTAGTATACATATATTATTTATGGACCCGGGCGGATTTGAACCGCCGATCTCTCGCATGCGAAGCGAGTGTTCTACCACTAAACTACAGGCCCTCGGGCTGTCCGGATTTGAACCGGAACTAAATTCTCCCGAAGAACTCGTGCTACCATTACACTACAGCCCGTAAATTTATGTCACCCAATATTTTTGCTTTGTCATTTCGTCTTTTTTCATTTCAATTTTCTCTCTTTCTTTTCTGGCCGCCAGAGCTAATATTCTTAATTTTTCTTCTCCTAATTTTCCTAATTCCTGAATTTTTTCTTCTAAAATTTCCTTTTTATTTTTTTGCGGATCTTCTAAAACATGGCCGAGTAAAATAT
>Ga0172365_10002449_pt1 | contig 13653 bp, 6 predicted proteins | sample LakKivSesite48cm_FD_114535 | JGI IMG/M metagenome (GOLD analysis project Ga0172365, IMG submission 114535) | Sediment microbial communities from Lake Kivu, Rwanda - Sediment site 48cm | ecosystem: Environmental > Aquatic > Freshwater > Lake > Sediment | place: Rwanda: Western Province, Lake Kivu...
CGTTTCTGACCGTCCAATCTCCCCCTCCATTCACACCGCCGCAGCCTCTCCCCCTCTCCTTGTCTCCCCCTCTCCCCCTCACCCCACCCCCGCCGCCAGCATCTGCGAAATCACCACCTTCTGAATCTGGCTGGTGCCTTCGACGATCTGCAGGACCTTGGCGTCGCGCATCCATTTTTCGACGGGGTACTCGCGCATGTAGCCGTAGCCTCCCAGGACCTGGACGGCGTCGGTGGTGACCCGCATGGCCACGTCTGCCGCATAACCCTTGGCCATGCTGACCTGGACGTTGCAAGGGAGCCCCTGGTCTGCGCGCCAGGCCGCCCGCCAGGTCAAGAGGCGCGCCGCGTCAATCTCCGTCGCCATGTCGGCCAGCATGAAGCGGATCGCTTGCTTGGCCACGAGCGGCTTGCCGAACTGGACCCGCTCCTGAGCGTACTGGAAGGCGTACTCGTAGGCCGCCCGGGCCACGCCCACCGCGCAGGCGGCGACGACGGGCCGCGTGTGCTCGAAGGCCTTCATGGCGATGGTGAACCCCTGTCCCTCCTCGCCCAGGCGGTTCTCGACCGGCGCCCGCACGTCCTCCAGGATCACGTCGCCGGTGTGGCAGGCGCGCATGCCCATCTTCTTCTCCTTCTTGCCCGCCGAAAGGCCGGGCGTGTCCCCCTCGACGAGGAAGGCGGTGATGCCCCGGTGGCCCAGGTTGGGGTCCACGGTGGCAAAGATGGCGTACAGGTCGGCGATGCCACCGTGGGTGATGAAGCGCTTCTGGCCGTTGAGCACGTAACAATCCCCCTGGCGCACGGCGGTCGTGCGGAGCGAAGCCGCGTCGGAGCCAGCCTCCGGCTCGGTGACGGCGAAGGCCCCCAGCCGCACCTTTTCCTGGTCGCAGAACCAGGGCAGGTAGCGGGCCTTCTGTTCCCCGGTGCCGGCGATCATGATGGGCACCGCCGCTAACCCTGCGCCGACGATGGCGGTGGCGATGCCCAGGCAGCCCCAGGCCAGCTCCTCGACCACCAGGCAGGCGGTCAGGATGCTGGTCACGCCGCCGCCTCCGTACTCGTCGGGATACTGGTAGGAGGTCAGGCCGACCTGGGCCGCCTTCTGGAGCACCGGCCAGGGGGTCTCCTCGCTTTCGTCGTACTCAGCGGCGAGTGGGCGTATCTCTCGCCCGGCAAAGCGGTGGGCCAGTTGGCGCATCTGTTCCTGCTCTTCGGCCAGTTGGAAGTCAATCATGGGGGTGAACTCCTGTTGCGTGTTACGTGTTGCGTGAAACGTGAAACGTGATGCGTGAATGTGCTGTGGCGTGCAGAGCATGATTGTAGCCAGTTTCCGGGCTGGCGTCAAGTCTAAAGCCCGGCCAGATGACCAGGCTCCAAACTCTCCAGTTGGCCGGTGCGCCCGAGGGTGGTTTGTGTTACACTTGGGACAGTGTATAATACCTGCGGGAGGATTCAGGAGGTGCGAGGATGAAAAAACGCCATCTCTTTCCTTGGGTCACGTGGCTTGCCACGTGTATGCTGATTGGCCTGCTCGGGAATAGCAAGCCCGCTATGGCTGCCCGGCTGTCCGAGCCGGGGGCGTGGTGGGGCGATTACTTTGCCAATCCCACGCTCAGCGGCGCCCCTGCGCTGAGCCGCTACGACGACGCGATCCACTTCGGGTGGGGCGACGGTCGCCCGGCCGCGGGCCTCCCATCCGACAATTTCTCCGTGCGCTGGGTGCGCGACGAGTGGTTCGCCGGCGGCACGTACCGCTTCAAGATCCTCTCCGACGACGGCGTGCGCGTGTGGGTGGGCGAGCAGTTGGTCGTGGACGAGTGGCGCGAGCGGTGGGCGGAGCCGCTCGACGTGGATCGGTACATCCCAGTTGGCACCTACCGGGTGCGGGTCGAGTATTACGATCACACCGGCGAAGCGACGATCAGCGTCGCATGGGACCGGCTGGTGGGGGGCGCAACCTGGCGCGGCGAATACTTTAGGAACCGTGAACTGGAGGGGAGGCCGGCGCTCGTGCGCGACGACGGCGCGATTGACTTTGACTGGGGCAATGGCAGTCCCGATCCATCCCTCCCGGCCGACAACTTCTCGGTACGCTGGACGCGCACGCTGGGCTTCACCGCCGGCGCCTATCGCTTCCTCACCAGCACAGACGACGGCGTGCGCGTGTGGGTGGACGGTGCACTGGTCGTGGACGCCTGGGCAGATCAGAAACTGCCGAACACCCACACTGGCGAAGTGCGCCTGGCGGCCGGCCAACACACGATCGTGGTCGAGTACTATGAGCACGGCGGCGAGGCCCGCGCGCACGCCTGGTGGCAGTCGCGGGAGTCCTTTACCGGCTGGCACGGCGAATACTTTGACAATCCCCGCCTGGTCGGCGGGCCGGCGCTCGAGCGGGACGACGCCGAGATTGCCTTCGACTGGGGCGTGGGGCCGGTGGTGGACTGGATGCCCGACGACAACTTTTCCGTTCGCTGGACGCGCGTGGTGAACTTGACGCCAGGTTACTACCGCTTCGTGGTACAGGCCGACGACGGCGTGCGGTTGTGGATTGACCAGAACGACAATTTCTCTGCCCGCTGGACGCAGCAGATCGTTTTCCGCGCCGGCACGTATCGCTTCACGACCTACACTGACGACGGCGTGCGGCTGTGGGTGGACGGCCAGTTGTTGATTGACGCCTGGCGTCCGATGCGCGGGTACCGGAGTGCGACGGTGCGGCTGAGCGAGGGAGCGCACGAGGTGCGCATGGAGTACTTTGAGCGCACCGGCGCAGCGCTGGCGCGGCTCACCTGGCAGCGCATCTCTGGATAAAACATATTCGGGCCATCCACATGGAGAGGTGATGTCGTCGCGCTCAAAGCTCCTAACCGGAATGCTCCTGCTCGTCGGTCTCGTGGTGATTGCGACTACCAATCGTGCGGCTATCTTGATCCCGACCCCTACGCCCACGCCAACGCTACCCCCGACCTTCACGCCCACGTTCACCCCGTCGCCCACTGCGACGCCTACCGCCACCGCAACGCCCACCGCCACCCCCACGCCAACCTTCACTCCCACACCGACCTGGACTCCCACGCCGACCCCCACACCTGTCCCGACAGAGACTGCCACGCCTGAGCCCACGCTGCCTTCTTCCCCGTTGCCCACGCCCGACGCCAGTGGGGCGGGTGACGCCCCCACCCCCGAGGCCGGGCCGGGCGACAATCCTACACCTGCGCCGGCTTGCTCCGGGCCTGCGGCACCCCCGTCGGCCATCGCCGGGCGGCGGCTGGTGGCCTACTATGGCGTCCCGATTGGGAGAGGGTTAGGCATCCTGGGCGCGCACGAGGTCACGACCACACTCACGCTCCTGCGCGAGCAGGCCGAGGCGTACCGCCAGATGGACCCGTGCACGGAGATCACGCTCGTCTTCCACACTGTGGCGACGATTGCCGACGCTTACCCGGGCGAGGATGGCAACTATAACCATCGCCTGTCGGCCGAGACCTTGCGCTGGTGGCTCGATACGGCGGCCGCCCAGGGGGTGTGGGTGGTGCTCGACGTTCAGCCGGGCCGCAGCCCAATCGCGACTGAGCTGGACTTTGTCGGGCCGTACCTGGCCGAGTCCAACGTCCACCTGGCCGTTGACCCCGAGTTCATGGTTGACGACACAGGTATCCCTGGGACGAACCTGGGCCGCATTGACGGAGAGACGATCAACGCGGTGCAGGCCTGGCTCAACGGGATCGCCGAACGCGCCGGGCAGCACAAGATCCTCATCATCCACCAGTTCGACAATCGCATGATCGTGAACAAGGAGGCCATCCAGGATTACCCGCTGGTTGACCTGGTGTGGGACGCAGATGGTTTTGGCGGAGCGGGGGCGAAGAAGGGAGACTATAACCAGTATCGCGGGGAGGCAGGGTTTGAGTACGGCGGGATCAAACTGTTCTACGACTATGACACGCCAGTGATGACGCCGGCGCAGGTGATGGCGCTCCAGCCGCCGCCAGCGTACATCGTCTACCAGTAATAAAACGTGAAACGTGAAGCGTAAAGTGCGCCTCACGTTTCACGCCTCACGTTTCACGCCTCGCGCTTCGCAACCTCACTGCCCCTTAACGGTGAACAGCCCTCCGTCGCTCCGGCCGAACACCTCCGGGAAGTACATCTCGTAGGCGTGGGTAGGGATCACGCGGTACTCGCCGGGTAGACTGGCGCGGATGAGATAGGTGTACTCGTACGTGCCGCGCGGCAGATAGGCGGCGAAGAGCACGGCCTTCTCGTCGCGCAGCTCGGAGTGGCTGAACCACCACCAGCCATAGCCGCCGCCCCACGGATCGTAGCGGTCGGTGCGGGTGAACTCGGGCGCTTCGCCGACGACGCTCGTCGTCTTGAGGCTCTGGTCTACCCCCTCAGCGCCGGCCGGGAAGGGATCCTCGACCACCACGTAGTGCAGGTCGTTGGGGGCAATGATGGTCAGCTTGACCTGGATGGCGTCGCCCACCTGCGCCTGGTCTATGGCCTGACAGTCCTGTTGCTCCGGGTCGCAGTCGGCCATTGTGTACTGGCGGCTGACGATGATGCCACGGTTGAGCGCGGTCACCTCCTGCACCGGCTTGAAGTAGCGCAGGTACATACTATAGTACAGGCGGCCGGCGCCCGTGTCTTGCCCCTTGGGCGCCGAGCGCTCGATGACGACGCGGTTGGCCTCGTCGGCCAGCAGTTGGGCGACGGCGATCTGCAACCTGGTCGTCTGGTCCACGTTCTGGCGGGACACGCTTCCCTCGCCCAGCGCCTGGCCGTTGACGACGACTTGCCAGTTGTATGCGCCTTCCAGCTCGCGGGTGGCGGCCATCCAGTCGGTGAGCGCGATGATGGCCCAGGCCGTCTCCTGCGTCGTCTCCCAGTAGCCCTCCTGGCGCACGGCCATCAGCCAGCGCACGGTGTTGGGGGCCAGCGCGTTCTTGGGATCTAACCGCGAGAGCGCCGCCAGCACGATGGCGGTGGAGCGCGTGTCGGTGTTCATCGCATAGTAGTCGGGCTGCGCCTCCTCCCAGTGTGCGCCGGTGGCGCTGACGAGCGCAGCGCTCGTGATGTTGGAGAGCAGCGTGTCCACGCGCGTGCGGTTGTCCGGCTCCAGCAGGTTGAGCGCCATGGCCAGGTAGGCCTGGCCGAAGGTGTCCAGCACCTCACGCCTGTCAAAGAGCGTCACCGTGCGCCCCAGGTCGCCATGGCCGGCCTCGGCCAGCACGTACAGGATAAAGGCCTGCCGGTTGACCTGCCATGGTTTTGCCAGGTCCCGGGGTACTCCCAGGCTGCTCCGCAGGCAATCGGCGGCCCGCTTCATTACGCCCTCATCTACTACAAAGTCGGCCCGCTGCGCCTCGACCAGCCCGAGCAGGACGTAGGCGGTCAGGTAGGGGTTCGACTCGTCCTGGACCCACCAGCCCCAGCCGCCGTCGTAGTGTTGCCCGTTGTAGAGCCGCTGCAAACCGACGCTGACCAACTCCGGCAGCCTTTGTTCAAGGTCAGGCCGCTCGAGCCCCAGTTCCTTGAAGGCGCGGTAGGTGACGACGTTGGGCAGGAAGCGGCTTACCGTCTGTTCGGTGCATTCGTAGGGGTAGTGCTCCAGGAAGTTGAGCCCGTCGGCCATGCCGGCCGCCAGCGAGGGGTCTATGTGCACCGACAGCTCGCCCTGGGTGGGGTCGTAGCTGGGGGGCAGGACGACCGCCTCCAGCCGCTGCCCGTCGGCGTCGAACAGGCCGGCGGTGGCGACGACTTCCGGCGTGCTGTAGCGGTAGACGGGCAGGGTGATCTGGACGGCGTCAGAGAGGGAGGGGAGGAATGGAGAATGGAGAATGGAGAATGGAGAATGGAGAATGGAGAATGGAGAATGGAGGGAAAGGTGGTGAAGGCTGACGGACTGACCGGTTGCCCTGGCGCCGAAAAGCAGCGTGACTTCGGACCTGTCCTCGACCGTTACTTGCCACGTCAGTTTTACGTTATCATTGGCAGGGATGGTGATTTGCTGATTTGCCGATTTGCCGATTTGCAGTCCCTGGGCCTCGAACGCAACCTCCACTTCCAGCGGCTGGGCCGTGTTGTTGTGGATCACCGCCGCCAGCTCCGCCTGGTCGCCGACGACGAAGAAGCGGGGAGTCACCGGGCGCACCAGCAGGTCTTTGGTGCTCACGACGTCCACGTCGGCCTGGCCCACGAGTGTGTCGGCGGTGACGCCGCGGGCGCTCAACGACCAGGTGGTCAGGTTGTCGGGCAGTTTCACGCTGACCGTCGCACGGCCGTTCTTGTCGGTGTGGAGGCTGGGGTTCCAGTAAGCCAGGTCGGGGAAGCGGCTGCGCACGGGGCCAAATTCCTCGCCGCCGCCGCCGCCGCCCAACCCCTTGACCTCGGCCGCCACCTGTTCGCTGAGGCGGTTTCCCGAGAGCGTCAGCCCGTTGGCCGTGCTCACCCCCACTCCCCGCTCGCGCCAGAAGTAACCGACGATGTCCGGGCCGGGCCGGTCGGCCAGCGTCAGCACGGCCTTGTCCACCAGCGCGAGCGCCAGTTCGGCCTCGACGGGATGGCCTGCGCTGTCGGTGACGTTGACGTCGTACGTCACCGTGTCGCCCGGCTGGTAGTGCTCGTCGGGCGACCGGTCGGGGGTCACGGCGATGTTCAACTGCTTCTCTACGGTCTGGATGGACAGTTGGACGTAGCCGACTTTGAAGTCAGCGCGGGGGGTCGTTTCGTCCATGCCTTTCACGATGACGACCGAGACGAAGACGTTGGGGATGAGATCCTCGGTGATGGGGATCTGCAGTTGCTCCGAGTTGGTGGCGAGTGTCTGCACCCAGTGGCGGTAGATGTGCCCGCGCTCGATGGTGACGAGCGCCTGGACGGGGCCCTGGTATGGGTGGGGGACGAGAATCGTCGCCGTGTCGCCGACCTGGTACTGTCGCTTGTCGGCAACCAGCTCAATGCGGTCGTTGTTCTCCTGCCGCCAACTGACGTACTCTCTGCCGCTGACCCACACGTAGGTCGAACTGCGCACCCCCCCTTTATCCCCCCCTATAGGGGGGGGCAGCTCGCTGGCGATCACCTTGTACGTGCCGCCTTTTTCGGGAGTGAAACCGACAATACCTTCCCCTTTGCTGTCCGTCTTTACTGTCGTCGTAAAGACCGGCACGTCCTCGACGGCGCCTTCCCAGTAGTAACTGCCGTCTTCGGCTAACTTTTGGACGCTGTACCAGTTGTGCTCGAAGAAGACGACCGTCAGCTCCCGGTCGGGCACGGGTTGGCTTTCCCAGTCCACGGTGATGACGTTGACGCGGGTGTCCTTTCCGACTGTACCGACGTACCGTTCGGGCCGCAGCCCGATGTAAAATAGCCCCTTGTGGACGACCGCCTCGGTGCGGTTGGAGACCTCCTGGTTGTTGACGTCGGTGACAGTCACTTCGAGCGTGAAGCGCTGGCTGGCGACGTACCTGGCAATGTCAGCCTCGACGCTGAAGGTGAAACGGCCTTCCGCGTCGGTAGTGCCGTTCCCTTCGGCGATCAGCTCGCCATAGTACCCACCGCTCCAGGCGCGGCTGTAGTCATAGTCCACAAAGTCCCACCAGCCCTTGCCCTGGTAGTTGAAGAAATAGTCGGCGGCGAGGACGCTATAGTGCACCCTGGCGCCGGCGACGGGGCCGCCGAAGAAATAGGTTGCCTGGGCAGTGACGTTGATCTTGTCGCCCTGGACGTACTCTGGCTTGTCGGCCTCGACCGTCACCTGGAACTCGGGCTTGCGGTATTCGGCCACCTGGAAATTGGTGTAAAAGCCCCAGTCCTGGTAGGTCGCCTGGATGGAATAATTGCCCAGCGCCGCCTCTTCACCCAAGACCAGTTCGCCATCCAGTGTACCCATATCGCCGACGGATAAGTTGTCCTCGAAGACCTTGGCGCCCTGCGGGTCCCAGATCACGACGTTGACCCTGGCCTCGCCCGTGGGCAGCGAGTAGTGGGCGTCGTCGTCGCCACGCACGACGCCCTTGAAGTAGACCGTCTGGCCGGGGCGGTAGATGGGCCGGTCGGTGAAGAAATAGGCCGCGTATGGGTTCTGGTAATCCTCGACCGGCAAGTTGAACTCCCAGGGCGAGATGCCCGAGCTCCACTGGTTGATGGCGGCAGCAAAGTTCTGGCCAGGGTGTTGCGGGTCGCCGGTGAAGACGAACACGGGCGTCCAGCGGTCCAGCGCCACGAGCTCGCTGCCAGCGAAGACGCCGTCGCGGTCCGTCGTTCCCTGTGCCAGGATCTCAGCGTTTTCGTCCATCACGACGACGGGCAGGCCCGGCAGTATGTCGCCAGGGCGCAGGTCGGTGGCCCAGGCGAGCGCCTCGGTGGCGCTCGTCTTCAGGCTCAGGTTATAGCGGGAGACGACCAGCATCTCCTTGTTGACCCTCCCGGCCCTCCCTGTAGAGGAGGAGGAGGACAACGGCAGCGCTTCAGGGTAGAGCGCATCGGCGTCGGCCCACACCTTCAGGAAGTATAGTCCGGGTTCTAACGGTCCCCCACCCTCGCCGGACAGGTTGGCGCCGTAGGCGCGGCGTTGGTTCAGCGGCGGATTGACGTCCAGCGACCACTGGCGGATGAGGTCCTGGTTGTTGCCGTTGTATCCGTTCCAATAGTCCCACGAATCCGACCCGTTGGCGCGCATAAAGTCAGCCAGCGGCATGCGGTAGAGCGCAAAGTTGACCCGGCTCACGTTGCGGGCGGTCACGTAGACGACGGTATCGGTGTAGGCGTTGTAGGTGCCGACGCTGCCAGGGCTGTGCAGCGTTACCAGCGGGTCCAGCGCACGGGTGCGCCAGCGGATGGTCGTATCCTGGCCTAACGGCTGCCCGTAGCGCCCCCGCACGTCGCCGCTGATGGTCACCGCATAGTCGGTGTTGGGTTGGACGGGAAAAGAGATCTCGAGTTGCGTGTTGCTGTCCCACCAGTAGGTAAAGACTTGCGTCGCCGAGACGGGCGGGCTGATGGTAAAATTGTCATTGATGGACTTGGGGTCCATCGGGCTGGAGAAGGAGACGTCCAGGCCACTCGCTGTTGGATCGGTGCGCTGCTCGCCATCGGCCGGGGTGGTACTGACGATGCGCGGGTACTCGATGGTACTGAACGCCCAACCATAAGGCTGGGACGTACCAACCCCTCCCGTGGCCCCCTGGGCGCCGGCGGCGATCCGCGCCTGGTACCTCGTGCTAAAGTCGAGTGGCTTACCTGGCGTGAAGCCCATCGTCTCCACGCCCACGCGCGCGGGCCCTGCACCTGAACTCCACGACCACTGGTAAGGTTCATAGTAGGAGGTCTTGCCTTCCGGCAAGAGTAACCCCTGGGCGTGCCACTCGAAGGCGCCCTCGATGACCTCGCCGGTGGCCTGGCTCTTTAGCTCGAACGCAGCCTCGGTCGAGGCGTGGTCCATCGGCTGGTTGAAGGCGACGTAGATGGTCGGCTCAGGGCTGACGTAGAGAGTGTCAGGCCCGGGGTGCGTGGCGACGACGGCCGGCATGATGGTCGTGAACTTCCAGGTAAAGTCGTCGGCCAGCACGCCGCCGGTCGTGTCGGTCAGTCCTGCCGCGACGCGCGCCTGGTAGGCGGTGGCGGCGGCAAAGCCCTCGTCGGGAGTGAAGACGTAGATGGAGGTGTTGAGCCATTGCCCCTTGCCGCGCACCGGCGGGACGAACGTGAGCGGCTGCGGCAGGTTGCCCTGGTCCTCGATGGCGGTCAGTGCCACGACGGGGCGGTTGAAGAGAACGGTGACAGTGGCGTTGATGGCGACTTCGGCCGTGTCCGGGGCCGGCTGGACGGCCGCCACCTCCAGGAAACCGACGGTGGTGAAGTGAAATTGTAGCGGGGTTTCCAGGGCGAGGCCGGCCTGGCTGCGCGCGTTTTTCTCGAGCGTGACGATATAGCGGGTGGCGCGCTTGAAGCCGGTCCCGGCCGGCTGGAACTGCACCACGCGGGGGCTGGGCCACTCGAAGTCGCCGCTGACGGCCGGCTCGATGGTGAAGGCGGCCTCCACCGACGGGGCGTCCATGGCCTGGTCGAAGACCAGTTGCACCGGCGCGTCGAGCAGTTGCTCCTCGCCGCGCTCCGGCATGGCCTGGACGACCTGCGGCGCGAGCGGCGGGAGTGCGGTCGGCGTGGGCGCTGGAGTGGGCGCCGGCGTCGGCTTGAAAAACCAGGTTGGCGCCTGGCACTGGCACGCCAGAAGCAGAATGCTGATGATCGAGAACAACGTGATGAGACGTTTGCTAGTTTTCATGGGTGAACCTCCTTTGATTGGAGATTAGAGATTGGAGATTGGGATGGTGAGTAACCAGTTGAGGTCAGAGTCAGTGAAAAGGGGGGATGGCAAGGCATCAATTACATACTCTGTGGTTGGTTCACGCACGGTGTTGGGCTGTTTGGAGCTGCTGCTGCGTTGTTCTTTGATGCTTGCAGCAAATGAGTTCAACTGGCGGGCGATTTCGGTCAGGTGAGAGGCATAGTCTTGCACATGGTCAGGTTTCATCAGATTCCGTGCCAGGGTCCGGTTGAGCCAGTATTTGGTTTCGAACAGGCTGCCACGCGCGTAGTACAGGAATTGGAGTTTCTCCCCGTAGTGGAAACGGCCGTATGCTTCGGCAATGTTCGCCCCGATGGAATCGGCGGCGCGGGCGAGTTGTGTTCCGACGACGTCGCGCGCAAGCAGGTTCCACTGCACGACCTGCTGCCAGGCCGCATCTGCCACCGCTTCGGCCTCCTGCAGTACTCGCAACTCCTCCAGCGTCGTCGCCATCCTACCCTCCAATCTCCAATCTCCAATCTCCAGTATTATACTCGCTCTGGCCTGTCAGGGCAAACCACCTGGCAGGTCCAGGCTCCGCCGCGCGGCGGAACGGCCGGCGAGCCAGCCGGTCGAGAAGGCGGCCTGCAGGTTGTAGCCGCCAGTGTCGGCGTCCACGTCCAGCACCTCGCCGGCGAAGTACAGCCCCTCCACCAGGCGCGAAGCCATCGTGCGCGGGTCCACCTGGCGCGTGTCCACCCCACCGGCGGTGATGATCGCCTCCGTGAACGGCCGGTACCCGGTCACTTCCAGCCGAAAATCCTTCAGCCACGTACGCAGCCGCTCGCGCTCGAGCGCCGTGATCTGGTGCCCCACTTTGTCCGGGGGGATGGACGTCAGATCCATACAGACCGGTATCAGCCTGGCGGGGAGCAAGGCCTTGAGCAGCGTGCGAAACTGGCGCTTGCCGTGCGTGTCCAGGTCACGCAAGAGACGGGCGTCGAGTTTGTGCTCGTCGAGCGCGGGCTTGAGGTCAATGGAGAGGGTCACGCGCTGGCCCTGGCGCAGCGCGTCCACGACGAGCCGGCTCAGCGAGAGGACGAGCGGGCCGGAGACGCCAAAGTGGGCGAAGAGCATCTCGCCGAACGCTTCGGCCTGTCGCTTCCCATCCACCCACACGCGCACGGCCGCGTTGCGCAGGCTCAGGCCTTGCAAGCGGGGGGCCACGTTGCCAGCGGTCTCCAGCGGCACAAGCGCCGGACGGATTGGGACGATGGTGTGCCCCACGGAGGCGGCCAGCCGGTACCCATCGCCGGTTGACCCGGTGGCCGGGTAGGACGCACCGCCGGTGGCGACGATGACGGCGTCGGCGTAGTAGGCGGAGAAGAAACCAGGTTTTTCAGAAAAAACCTGGTTTCCATTTTCGGAAGAAACCTGGTTTCCAGCGACCTGCACCCCGACCACCCGGCCTCCTTCGACGAGCAGTTGCTCGACGGGCGAGCGGGTGCGCAGCGTGACGCCCTGCTGGCCCGCCCAGCGCACGAGCGCGTCTGCCACGTCCTGCGCTTCGCCACTGGCCGGAAAGACGCGCCCGCCGCGCTCGGTCACGGTCGGCACGCCCAGTTCTTCGAGGAAAGTGAGCAGGTCAGAGGTGAAGAAGCGGGAGAACGCCTGACGCAGGAACTGGCCGTTGGGCCCAAAATGGGCGATAAAGTCGGGCAAGGGGGCGACGTTGGTCAGGTTACAGCGCCCCTGGCCGGTGATGCGCAGTTTGCGGGCCGGGCGGTCCATCTTTTCGAGGAGGAGCGTCGTGGCTCCTAGGCCGGTGGCCTGCCCGGCCGCCATCAGGCCGGCGGCCCCTCCCCCGACGACGATCACCTGATATGCTGGCATAGCCTCACGCGAGAGGGTACCCGCGCCACCCCAGCCTCCAGCCCGCTGTCAGGCCTCAGCTATCCACGAAAGCCCACCCACGCCACAGGCGTCGGCGCGTGGCTATCCTGACACCGTGTACTGGACCCACAGCCTGTCTGGGCTGCGATCCCAATCGAGTTGCTCGATGAAAGCCTGCCACTCTTCCTCAGTGATCTTTTCCGGCTTCTCAGGCGGCTCGTTCCCTGACGGGATTTTATCCGTGCGGATGATGCGGCCCCTGGCTTTCTCTGTGAGCCGGTCGAGCAGTTTTTCGGCCGGGTGCTCCCAGCCCCCCTCGTTTGCCCACTTTTGATCTACAGGGATCATGGCTACCAGGTCGGCGCTCTTCATCATCTCCAGGCCCTTCGAGCTCAGCGTGGCATTTCGGCTGCCGTGGTGCCCGACCTTGTAGAGTACCGTACGCCGGAGGAGGTCCTCGACAGTCACTGCCGGGCTACCCTGTCCCTCGCCAGGCCAGGACAATTTGTGCCAGGAGAGCCAGTTGCCCACCTGGGCATCCGCGGCGAAAAGCAGGACCTTACGTGGCTGCGTCTCCGTCAGCTCGATGGCAAGCACCAGGCTCGTGTTGTTCGTCTTGCCGTTGATGTCCAGGGCGAGTTGCTCAGCCGCGGCCAGCCAGTCAGTGTCAATACGGCGCCAGGCGGGGCCATGTCCCCTTTCACCCGAGAATCCATAGGTTCTACGGAAGAATCGTCCGTAGCGTGAGTGGGCGGGCGCCCTGTCCTTCGATATCTCGGAGCGCTCGTCGGACTTGTCAAAGGGGCGACTGCGCTCGATAAACTCCTCGTCCTCACCTTCCCGGGAGTCGGTTCCCCCGGCCGCAAGGGCCGCTGCGGCGAAAGCTCCTACCTCGTTCATGGCCGTCAGTTCGGGGTACAGCTCGCTCTCCTTCTGCAGCTTCTTGATCAAGTCTACATCTTTCGGCGGGCCAAGGACATACACCTTGACTCCCTGCACTCCAGGCAAAGTGAGCGGTGCTTCGCCCGGGCAACGATAGTCCTCTGGCTTGTGGAGTTTCTTCTTGCTCTTTGCCCGCAGGTACTCCAACTGAGCGGACTTGCCGCCCGTGGCGGCCAGCGCATCCGGGAACTCAAAGTCCAGCACCCCCTGCAGTGTACCGGCCAGCGGTGCATTGGCCAGCCTGAGCTGGTTGACGGCCGCGGTGAGCGCTCTGATTCTCAGCCCATAGAGCTGCTTCAACTGCTGGGCAACAGGGTCGGTGGGGTCCTCGGTCCAGGCCAGCCAGAGGTCGTCTATCTCGACGTCGTCCAGGATCTCCTTACCATATTTGAATCCGTACAGGTGGTCGGTATGCTCATGCGTGGCCACGACGACGTGCAGGCGATGGGCAGTTGCTTTCACGATGTCCCTGGCGAGCAGTTGTATTCTCTCCTCACGGCCAGGGTACTTGTGGTGGACGCCGAA
>Ga0172365_10002453_pt1 | contig 13647 bp, 8 predicted proteins | sample LakKivSesite48cm_FD_114535 | JGI IMG/M metagenome (GOLD analysis project Ga0172365, IMG submission 114535) | Sediment microbial communities from Lake Kivu, Rwanda - Sediment site 48cm | ecosystem: Environmental > Aquatic > Freshwater > Lake > Sediment | place: Rwanda: Western Province, Lake Kivu...
AAGTTTTTTAAAAAAAACTGGTAAATTTACGCTAGGGAGGAGATTTGAACTCCTGCGGCGACAAGCACCAATAGCTCTCGAGGCTATCGCTTTAAACCAGGCTTAGCTACCCCAGCAAATAACTTATTATCGTGAAAAGTTTAATCAAAGACTTTTTTATAATATTTTAGTAGAATCTCTCCTTCTTCGAGCGAGATATGAAGAATAGTTTCAGTTATCCTCCAAGTTACTATAAATATTCCTGTTGGTATATATGCATCTTGTGGCTACGAAAACTATTAAGGCAAAGGTTGTTTCTCTAACAAAGCATAAAAAAGATTTGCTTGAAACAGAGTATAACAATCTGCAACATTTCTTACAGACTGGAGAAGATTGTGGAGTATATTCAGCAAACAAACAACAAGCATTACAATTATATAAGACAATCAAGTCAAATAAAGAATATCCTATTTCTTTAAGGAAAGATCTTATAGAAATTGAAAAGCAAGATACATGTATTGCAAAATATTGGTATAGAATAAGAGTAAAGGGTTGCAGAAAATTATGGGTAGCAATCAAACCACATCAAGAAATACCAGAGAATATAGAATTTTGTGAAAGTAAAATAATCAGAAGAAAAAAGGAATTTTTTGTTCATCTTACAGTTAAAAAAGATGTACCTAAGATTAACCCTCGAAATGTTCTTGCCGTAGATCTTGGAGAACGTGTGATAGCAACTGTCTGTGGCAGTTTTGACAACAAAAAACCACATTTCTTCGGTAGGAATATTCGAGGAATAAGAAGACACTATAGTTGGCTGAGAAGACGTCTTGGGGAGAAAAAGGCATTAAAAACAATTAAAAAGATAAAAGATACAGAAAAACGGAAGGTAGATGATCAGTTAAATAAAATCTCCAGAAGAATTGTTGAACTTGCAAAAGAACACAATGCAATGATTGTCCTCGGAGATTTAACTGGAATACGAAAGCAGAACAAAGGCCGCAGGATGAATCGCATCGTCTCAAATATGCCATACTTTAAATTATCTCAGATGATAGAATACAAGGCAGAGTGGTATGGAATTCCTATAATAAAAATACAAGAACAAGATACATCAAAAATATGTTCGAGATGTAATGAATTTGGTGCAAGGCAGACACAAGGACATTTCAAATGTGATAACTGTGGACGAATAAATTTCAATGCTGACTACAATGGGGCATTAAATATTTTGAAGAGAGCAATATCTTTCATAGATATTGCTGGGGTTGTGAGTGAACCAACCCAAAATCGAACCGAAGAAAACCTGAGTTCGAAAATCATTTAAATAAATGGTAGTTCACATGGGTATCGATTCAAATGAAGATAAAAGTTAGGATAGCAAAAACAAATACTACAAAAGACATCCAAGTAACTAAGGAATCTACTGTTGGAGATCTATTAGAACATCTAAAGATTAGACCAGATGCTGTTATAGTGATGAGTAAAAACATGCCTGTACCAGTTGATGATACTTTAAACGAAAATCAGGAAATTACAATTATCCAAGTCGCTTCAGGTGGGTAAAAATAGATTTTAGCTCCCGTAGTGTAGCGGCCAATCATGAAGCCCTCTCGAGGCTTCGACTCGGGTTCAAATCCCGACGGGAGCACTAAATTTAAACTTGCTTAATAACAATGATCTCTGCGTTTTCACCATCGTAAACTACCGATTCAACAGTAACCTCCACTAATAACTTACTGTCATCTTTTTTCAAAAACACAGTTTTATAAGAACCGGAACTCACATCTTTTAATCTACGGAGATAATGTTTTTTAACTTCATCTATACCATCTGAAGCAATAAAAGCAAACAAGCTTTTATTAACGAGTTCTTCAGGTTGGTAACCCAGCATGTTCGCGAAACAGTTGTTAATCTTCTTCAATATGCCCCTCTGAATAATAGCAACACAATCAGTTTCATTGTCGATAATTAAATTATCTTTGATCTTTTCTCCCAAGATGACCTGATTTTCATCAGAGGTTTTTCTAAAACTATCTTTAACAAGAGGAACTGATTTTTCAGTAGATTCAACATAAGATTTTAGGTAATCCTTAAACAAGTTTTCCTGTTCAATTAATTTTTTCCTTCTTTCCTCTATATTATTTTCTAAAACTTCCAGTTTTTTTGTTTTTAACTGAAGCTGATCAAATAGAGCTTGTACATTTTTAATGAGTGCTGCGGATTCGTCTTTTACTTCAAAATTTTTACTGGTTGTTGCAGTAATTATTTTTGGTTGTTTATAGCTTGTTTCATATATTGGAGTGACATTTTTAGTTTCTAAAAATGAGGGTGTTTTCTTTTCCAATATGCTTCTATCCTGCTCTTTTTTAGGTGATACTGGTAATGTCAGGATGCGCCTATGGTCTATAAGAAGAATAGCTAAGAAAAAACCGAATATGACATAATGTAGAATATATGATGTATTAATCTCATTCAACATCATACTCAAACCTAAACCTGCTAATACCAGAATTGTTGGTAAATATGAATAGATTAAATTTCGTCTTGTAGCTTTAACATGAAGATAAGTATCAAAAAGTATTACTAAAAGTGATAGAAATATCAGCTGTAGACTGTTTATTCCAGATAAAAGATGTAATGGTGTCATTTCAAATATGAAAGATGGTTCATAGGCTGCTTTTAAAAAGAATATGAAAATAAATTTGACAGAAATAAAGATGGAGAGAAAAATGAAAAAGCAGCATGTGAAGATCCATGAAATATCTTTATATCTCTCCATGAACAACTCTTCTTTTTTCTAAAATTCCTTTTTTCTTAAGATAATATATCATGCCAGAAAATGCGATTATAACCGCTGTAATATTGAGTATATATGGTGGTGTTTCTATTGTTATTGTACCTCCAAAACCTGGTATAACTATGCTATTACTGCTTCTCATTGTTTCTTCTGTATTATAGTATATATATGCTTCTGCTGGATCTGACCCTTGTCTATCTTGTATAAAAACATGTATGCCGGTGAACCATGTTTTTTTGAAAACAAACCTTAATTCTATATCGCATCGTTCATCTATTGTTTCTTTTTTGTTTGATTTATTGTATAAACATTTTTCTTTTACTAACAGGTTGTTTTTTTCAGGTGTTTCACTGAATTCATTTATTTCTACATAAGATTCTAAACTTTGGTATTGTCTAAAAATAAATTTAGATGCTTCTTTTTCATAATTGTAAAGGGTGATACTAACCTCATATACATCACCCCATGAATTATAGTCGGAGATTGTTAGGTAAACACGTATAAGATCATTTTGTTGTTCAACACGTATGTAACCGTATTTTGGTGGAACGTTTATTACTCCTACACCTGCCTGACCAGCATTAGCTAGATCTGAAAATAAAAGACTTAGAACGAGTAACAATAAAAACAGCAGGATGAGGGTTTTTTTCATTTGTTTGTTTTACCTCCGTTTATGTTTTAAATAAGATAAAAACATGTAAATCACAACAACTATCACAAGTATTATTACAATGATTTGTACGATGGACAAAGACATTGTGAAAGATTCTGTGTTTTGTGACGCAGGTGGCCCAATTTTCACTTGGGTTGTATAAGTTTTAGTCACTCCACCTGTTGTAAGTCTATAAGTTATTGTACCTGTTTTGCCTTCACTAACCGCTTCTATTTTCATAGTAATTGTGCGCTCTGAAGAAATTGTTGAAACAAATGTAATTGGTGAATTTTTTTCGGTATTGCCATCCATTAATTTTAGCAGTTTTACGTTTTCTTCATCAGCCCATATTTCTAAACTCACCGGGCCATCGCCTGATACATAAGCTTTTAAGTCTTTTATTTCTCCCTCGTTCATGTTAATATTTTCTAGATATTGAAAAGTGATATCTGTGTCTTGAATTTCTTCTATCTTGTAGTTGCTATGCCCGACATAGATTTGTAAAGTTGGAACGTCTATTATAAAAGAGTTATACAAAGTAACAGTAGCATTTGTGTCTAAAAAATATTCTTGGGGATACGAACCGTCTAATTGTACATTCATCTTCATAACGCCCGGCGGCCAGGATTCAGAGTTAAGATTTACATAAAGGGTTCTTGTTTCATCTGGTAAAATTATGCCATTTAAATTTGTTATTTCTATTATACCATATTTAGTGTTATCTATACTAATATATAATGGTATATTGCCCCTGTTCCCTATTTTAAAAAAGTTGTCACCTATGACTCTCATCTTTGTAAATGGGTCAACATTAAATATTATTGATGATGGTTTGCTAACGGAAGGCCCTGTTTCTGGTTTTTTAATAACAACGTCCTCAGAACGTAGTTTATTTCCATTCTCATAAACCTCTATAGTCCAGTTTTCATAGTAACCAACAACGTTTGGAAAAGTATCTTTTATTCCTACGCAAAAACTGTAAACGTTGCCGTTTTTAGCACACCTGTCAATGTCTATATAATCTATGCCGTACCCGCTTATATCACTCCAAAGTATAGCATTATTTTTATCGTATTTCCATTCGTAATAATTTGTTTCGTTTCTATTAGTACTACTCGGAGCAAAGTATCCTTTGTATAGCCTGAAAGTAAATTGATTTATGTTTTGATTTAATCCAGATAGATTAACGTAATGCCAGACTCCTGCAACCAATGCTTGTTTGTTAAACCGTGTCTGTTCTTCTCCACTCAACATACTTATTCTTATGGTTACATTATCAGCAGCTATTGTATTTAACAGAAAATGAAACAAGATTGTTACAACTATAAAAAAAACTATAGCAATAAATTTAGTTAATCTCATCCCATTCACCTCTGCATGTGAAGTTGTATTGCATACCCATCCGTAATTCTTATCTATATATGTGTATTAAAGTTTTTCTTTTAAAGGTTTCATTAAAAAAAGAATTTTTATTGGAAAAATAGAGAGAAAAGATTTTGTTTTTTTATTAATCTGTAGTTAGATGATAGCGTATTGTTGCCCTGTACTCTCCAGACATTTGACCAAATGGTATGTTACATTTGTATTGAACATCGTTGGTTGTTACGCCTGTGCCGTTGGACTCATAGAGATGATAAGTTCCGGCTGATCCATAGAAATAAATATCGCCACTTATAGCAGTGAAATTAGCAAAATCATCTAAGTCACCACCACGCACCCAAACTTTGTCTCTAGACATATTGGCAGTAGGGTGTGTGTTGTGCGTCAGATTATCAACATCAACAGATAATGAATAGTTGCCGTTAGATCTGGTAACAATAGTTATATTGCTAGCCGCTGTAGCATTTTCACCGGGGTTACCAACTATAACAGGCCAACCAGCACTTACTATTTCACTATAAGAATATACGCCGAATTCATCGTTTATCCAAACTATACTTTTTTGCGCAGCACCTTCGCCACTATCTGTAACTGTTATGTTGAAGTTCCATGATAGGATATCATCCGTTGTATTGTATGTATTATCCCATGCGCCATCGCCAGGGGCGTATCTAAATTGATAGCTAGGTATAAATGAGAAACTCATGTTACGACATTCTGTATATCCATAACTGCCGTATTTATCGTATACGGTGGTCTCCATGTAAGTTCCTTCTGTTACTTCGCCGTTATGGGGCCATAACATTCTCCAAACCGCAGTACCAGTTGTATTTTGATACTGGAATCTTAAGTTCAGGTTACCTCCTAAAGTTTGATTATATGTGCTAGCTTCGTCACCATCGTCGTACCAAGCTGTGATGTTAACATACTCTATATCATCCCAGCCCTGGTCGCTACTAATGTTAATTATAAACCTGTATTCGGCGCTATTGTTTACATCGATCTGATCATTAAGTTTAGAGACCCAGTTGCTACCCTGGCGGTACTGGAAGCCGTACCAATTAATCCTTGGCGGGATTTCTAGTACGCTCACATTTAATGTGGTTGAGTTATACCAAGTATTGCTTATATCGCCGGGATTGGCTTTACCAGTCATTATTATAGGTCCTACCAAAAATAGATTTGTTAAAAGAGAAATGATTATAGTAGATACGATTATAGTTGAAAATAATTTTATTTTCATCATTTTCACCGTTTCTCCTTGTTTCATCAATCGTGATATGATAATACATATCACTGTCACTATTTTAAAAAAAACAATATATAAACCTATCTAGGGAAAAAGTCAAAATGTAAAAATTACGTTCTTGGCTTTTTGTTGTTATAAAATAAAAGTTTTAACTTAACAAAACAAGAATTATATCTTTAAAAAAAATCGTTTGATTTGTTTTTATCTAAAATTATGATGTAGATAAATGGTACTTTATAGTAGCTACGTAATCCCCAGCCATTTGACCAATGGGTATATTACATTTATACTCTACATCATTTGTTGATAAACTCGTGCCATTTGCTCGTGCAAGAGCAGTTGTAACAGCAGAACCGAAGAGATAAACTACGCCACTAATGGCAGTAAAATTATCAGAAGAAATTAAACCACCGCCACGCAACCATATTTTATCCCTAGAGATATTTGCATTTGGATGAACTCTATGAGTTAAATTACCTACATCAACAGATAACGAGTAGTTACCATTTGAACGTGTGACAAGTGTGATATTAGTTGTAGCTGTAGCATTCTGCCCAGGGTTACCAACTATGGTGGGCCAACCCGCGCTGATTATCTCGGTATATGAATAAACCCCGAATTCATCCTCTACCCAAGAGACATTACCACCATCGTCAGCAGATATCCTAAAGTTCCATGACTGAAGATCATCAGTAGCATTAGTAGCGTTACTCCAACCACCATCGCCAGGAGCATATCTAAACTGATAGCCTGGTATAAAAGTAAAACTCAAATTATGACACTCAGTGTAACCAACAGCACCAAATGGATCATACTCAACTGCCTCAGAATACTCTCCCTCAGTAATCTCGCCGCCAGAGGGCCATAACAAACTCCAATTAGCATTACCCGTAGTATTTTCATATTGAAGCATAAAATTCAAATTACCGCCGAGAGTACTATTGTATGTACTAGAGGCGTTGCCTTGGTCATACCAAGCAGTAATGTTAATATATTCCACGTCAGCCCAGCCCTGATCGCTGCTAATGTTAACCACAAATCTGTATTCTGCACTACCATTAACATCTATCTGAGCATTACGCCTAGAAACCCAAGTGCCAGATAGATTAAATTGAAAATCATACCAATTAATCCTGGGAGCGATTTCTAAAACAGTTACATTTAAAGTCGTAGCATTATACCAGCTCTCGCTAACATCACCAGGATTCGCACGAGCAAATTTAATAGACATAGGTCCAACAAAGAACATAGTAGTAAAAAATGATATAACCAACATTACAACAACTAACGTTGGCAATATTCTCTGTTTTCCCATCTCTCCAAACCTTACCTGCTCTAATCAAACATTCTACTAATTGCAATTGTAGAGTGCGCAAAATAAAAAACAAATATCATATTAATAAAGCTTTGGTTTTTGATATTTACCTCACTCCAATTTTTGTTTAATATATTAACCTTTATTATTAAACAATACAAAGGCATCTTTAGTTACGTTTGATTTTAGTAGCAACTCGAGCAGTATACTTACCCCACGGCGTACCAAAAGGTATGTAAACATTAAATTGAACTGATACCGTTTGACTAGAGTTATTTTTGCTAAATATACCTGAGTTATTGAAAATATCTATAGAATTTGCTTCCCCTATACCCAAAAACATTTTATCAGCTAAGATATCATCATTAAGATCAGCATTTGCAAGGATATATACATTGTTCGCAATTGGGATAACACCGCCAGAAGTAGCATTTGTAAGATTTCCCTCAAAGTATATGCTCATGTTAAAATCATAATTCGAGGAATATGTTATTGTTACAACATTCGATGTATCGCTAAGCCCAGGTGGAGCTATTATATCCACCCAATTCTGCTGAGGTAAAACAGATGCGAACTTGTAAACCCCATATTCATCAACCACCCATGTATTTAATCCTGTTTGATCGGTTACGCTTATATTAAAATTCCAAGAATAATTATCATTTAATGTATTTTCAGAAGTATTCCAAGTATTGTTACTTGCAGCCCATCTAATTTGACTACCTAATTTGAAACTTATATTAATTATTCGAGTATCAGAGTCTATAACCTTTTGTGTGCAGTTTGCTGCTACAAGCTGTACTTCATCGTCAGGCCACAACATTAAAAACTGAGCTGTACCTGTCGTATTCTTGTACTGTAAAAAGAAATTGAGGTTCCCGCCTAAAGTTTGGTTATATGTAGTATTGTCATCGCCGAAGTCATACCATGACGTGATATTGATATAGTCGATGCTAGTCCATCCATCGGGATCTGTGATGTTGATTGAAAAACGATATTCTTTGTTGACATCTAGGACTCCGGTAACGTTATCGAGTTTTGACCCAGTATTGTTGCGTAGATCGTATGTGTTAATCACAGGAGCATTTGCGGTAGAATTATAATAACATATTGCATCAGCTGTTGTTGGCGCAGGTTCATCAGACGATCCGGTTTTTTTACCTATGCTATAGAATTGATAATATCCAGTTCCGTTAGGAAAAACAAAAGTCCAACTCCAAGGTGCTACAATGTCAGGGTTGGTCGCATCGTTCCATTCCATCCATCCATGGCTACTTTGTTCAGTTCCTGTAGTTAAAAATGATGTGACATTGTTTTGGTTTCGGTAGCTTGCATTAATCCAACTGGTATTTCGTATAGTGCTTGAGATTCGTACTTCATCGATCATACCATCGAAATATATGGCTCTCCCTGGTCTCAGATCTCCGATAGTGAAGATATCTGTAAAGCTTGTGCCATCTGCTGTAAAAGAAAGCCTCTCGACACCGTTTACATAGACTTTGGCTGTCGAACTTATAGTTGCTGTTGCGACTATATAGAATCTATCTACGGTGTTAAGATTCGCACCATTTGTATTAGAACCAGTCACACTTGAAGTAAATGCTCTGAAGGTAACTTCTGTACTGCCCCCTTTCCCGACAGTGAGCCATAAAGGATATCCCTGTCCATTAGTTGCTGATGCCATGATGGTATTTCCATAAGTATTTAGATCTCCGGCGCCACCAAGTGCATCTGCCTTTATCCAACATTCGGCAGTGTAGGCTGTAATAGGTCGTAGGTCTCCACAGCTTATCTGATCGCTACTAAAGTCTTGGCCTTTTGATATTTTACCTGTAGTTTCAGCAGGGTTATTTGCTGCTCCTTTTGTTCCGTCATGATTATTAGATGTGCTATCAAGAATAGTTGAGGTTGTATCATCTACCATATGATGTACCATCTCAAAATTACTATCCCATACGTTGGTTGGATTTTGATTATCAGATGCACCTGAATTATTGTAATACATAAAAAAGGCAGTATCCTGTGTAGATGAGATATATGTTACATTTACCCAGACATAGCTATCGCCACCACCACTCCATTCCTCGATTTCATAGTAGTATTCAGTTGAGCCATCTGAACCTATGAATCTGATGCTATCTCCATTATCACATTTTGCGCCTATTGTAGAATTGATCTTTACGAGAACGGGGAAATTAACAAGACTTGAATCTATTTTTGTATAATCAATAGTTATAGTTCTGCGGTAATTCCAATCGTCATCCCACCACCAGCTATTGTTGTCTGAAGCGTAGCGATACCAAAGTGTTACATTATCTAGACCTGATGAGCCTGATGCACTAATCGTTTTAGGGGAAATAGAGACTTCATATGGCACAATTGTGTTTACAGATGTTTGTATCGCTGTGGTTGAAAAATAATACCATCTGCTAACATTATACGACCCATCATCAACGAAAACCTTCCAATAGTATGTAGTAGAAAATTCATCGAAATCAGTAAATTGATATGATATAATATTATTTGGAGAAACACTGTTATTAGTATGTTTATTTACCCATAATCCGCTAGAATTTGTAGCCCAAGTGACATCCAAAAGTTCGCCATCATTGTCATCAGGTCTTATTTTACATATTGTAAATATATCTTCGTTTGAAGACCCATTGGGCGAAGGATCTATAAGTGTGATTGTAGGTTGGTAATTAGTTGTGAATGTGTATGTTTCGTTTGTCCAAATTATCCCGTCTGTAACGTTTGCATACCAGGTATAGGTTGTTCCAGGAGATAACCCTGAAATAGAACATAAGATGCTACCATTGTTTGCATTAACACTAGAGTTGTCACCTATGTCTGGTGATGTTTCTATAGACCAGTCCATGGGGTCTCCATCATCGTCTATTATTGTAACATTTATAGTAGCTAACGATGTAGAGATGCCGGTTGATGCATGGGTTGGGTTTTCATTGATTAGCTCTGGCGGATTATCTGAAGATGTTGTAAAATAATATATTTCCTCATCATAGCATCCCTTTCCATCAGAAACATTTACTTTCCACCAGTATTTGGTATCATACAGTGTCGCGTTGTTGTATTTATCCCATTCAACAAAAGTTGGGTTTGTAACGTCTATGTTGTTGTTGATTTGCTGTAGAACCCAACTTCCTGTTGTGTTTTCATAGAACCGTACAGTTACTGTACCACCGTTTTCATCTGACACTTTAACTTTACATATGGGTGTTATAGCACATATACTACCGTTGTTTGGAGTTGGGTTGCTGATATCCGGGGGGATACTAGTGGTGAATGTATATGTCTCATTTGTCCAGGCATATCCGTTTGTTAAATTCACGCTCCACCAGTATTTTTTAGAGCGAGAAGTAACCCATGATGTGTTTGTCGCAGTGTATGTCCCGTTTCCCACACCAGTACCGCCCCCTGTTGTAGTATTGAATGTTTTCCAGCTGCCAGTGGCATTTGTTCGCCAGGTTATATTCATATTATTACCATTGGGGTCGTTTATCGTTATATTAAATTGACTTGGTGGAATTGCAATATTCGTTGCGCCGTTGCTTGGTGAGGGGTTACTAACTTCCGGGGAAGGAACTTCTTCTTCACCAATGGTAATGAATGCCGTTGGAGAGTGAATTGTGTTATACGTAGTACTAATCCAGCTAGCATTTCGAACGACATCTGATACCCGTACCTCAGTCATTTTTCCCTCATGCCAATAACCATTGCCCCATGCACCTAACCATAAATCAGCAGTGGTAGTTGGGAATGCGGCTACTTGACCACCAACAGGGCTGTTTGCATCCTCAGAACCATCTAAATATCCTCTAAGTTGTCTATTATTACCATCGAATATCCCTGCAAAATAATGCCAGTTAGTATCACTGAGAGAGTTACTAGCCAGTTCTAGTCTGGTACCAGTACTAACAACAAATGACATTGTATTAGTTCTTCCTGAACTAGAAGCTGTCTCATCTCTCCATATAAGAGGCGCGTAATCTGTATTTGAACGGCCAATGAGCATGTCATCGCTATTTGTCCCATCGCACTTGAAATATATTTCAAATGTTACGTATGTTTTACCCTCAATCGAGTTCATAGCCCCGATGTTAACATAGTCAGTATTTGCTTCAACAAAATCCAATGCATAACCAGCAACCCCTAATTCTACTTGTTCGCATCCATCGTTGGTTCCATCGTTGTTATTTGATGTAGAATCATAAACTGTGTTACTACTAAGGTTCATATGCCATACAGCCAGATAATTAGAATTCCAGACACCTGTTGGATTCTGCTGATTACTACAACCACTATTGCCATAATACATCCATAACTTAGTATCAACAGCAGAGCTAAGGCTAGTGACATTCACCCAAGCGACCAACTCCCCAGTTGTACCATTAAAAAGTTCAATCTCATGATTCAGTTTAGTACTATTATCACTATAAAGAACAAATGCTATATCATCACCATCATCCTGTGCCTTACTGGCAAGATCGCTATCGGTAATATTCACCAGAATAGGAAAATTAATAAGATTCCCATCAACCAAAGAAGAGTTAACTGTAACAAGCTTACGATAACTCCAATTCATATTCCACCAGTTACCAGCATCATTAAAAGCATAAGCAATATCATCACCAAACTGGAACTTGAGAATATGAATACCAGAACTCAGCACCTTAGAAATCTCATAACCAGTTTCATTAGACGAATAATTCTCAACAAAAACAGAATTATTTAGCCACCGATGATCTAAATATGCATTGCCACATTTTAACTCCAAAAATCTAAGATCACAACTATTATTAGAATTACTCCAACTAGTGCCATTCACAGCACTGATTGTAAGATCAGCACACCCCATAGTAGTAAATTTGACAGCCCAAGTACCACCAACAACTGGATAACTCTGAACGTTAATAATTGTAATATCTGCATTGCCAATATTATTTCTCGGGGATATCGCCATCGATGAGATACAGGATAGGATCAAAAAAATTGCTAAAAGTATAACAAAAAAATTCTTACAAAAACCATTTTCCCCACCCAATATTTTATCAAAAAACAAAGAACCTGTTGTATGAGTTTTTTCCTTTAGTTTGCTTCGTGGATATGTAAAAGCAGTTGATTTTACTAGCTCATCCTTTGTTAAAGTGGTATCATTTAAAATAGAGAAATCCAATTTTTTTTCATTTGTTTCTTCTTTTTTTGATGGATCTTCTTTTTTAATAAGAATATCATCAACAATCCCATCAATATTTTTTTCTGATACCAAAATTATTTTTTCTCGATCATTGCATATCAAATCTTTCTCAACTAGAAAATTCTTATTTTTAATGCATGGCTGAAATATACCAGCTATTGCTGAGAAGAAAAGACAAAAATCACCGATTACAATATTCAGAGAATTTGATGAAACTTCTTTATTATCAACAAAAATTTTAATAGTCCAACTACCAGGATTAACTTTTTTAGAGATACCAATGTAGAAAGAGTAGGTGTTATTGGTTTTACTACATCTATTGATATCTATATAATTAGAATCATGACTGCTTACATCGCTCCAAACACCTTTATTGTATTCCCATCTATAGTAGTTTTTAGCGGAACGCATATCAGATTCTGGTAGAGAATTCCCACTGTATGCAACTATATAGATGTTTTCGCTTTCAAAATCCAGTGTTATATTTAGATAATGAAATTCACCAGGAATAAGAACCGAGTCTTTTAAAAATGCATGCGGTTTTGATTCTAATTTTCCAACTGATGAAGCTTCTAAACAGGTTAGACCAACAATTAGAATTGGCATTATGATTAATATTAAAACTGCTTTAGCTAAATTACGCAATTGAGTATCCCATCCAATATATCAATTTAAAAATAGAATACCCAATACAAATATTTATCTATCAAGTAGGTTAATAGATTAAAAAAATTTGAGAAGAAAGCATTAAAGTAATGCTTCCTTACATCTTTTATTTTTGATTTGGCAATTGTTGTTTTTAATTAAGACTAATTGCCGATGAGGATACTGTGCTGCCCATTGTTGTGCTGCCGAGTGTTTCACTGCCAGATACTAAGAGGTCACCACTTGATTCTGGGATATTTTCACCGCTTCCGGCGTATAGTATTCCTATCGTTTTTGTGTCAAATACTTGCCCTGCGCTGATAGCTTTTATTTCGATGATTGCAGCATATTCTCCTTGCTGAATTTGACAGTTCGGATCTATATTTGCATGTATGTTTCTTAATGGCGTTGA
>Ga0172365_10002455_pt1 | contig 13645 bp, 22 predicted proteins | sample LakKivSesite48cm_FD_114535 | JGI IMG/M metagenome (GOLD analysis project Ga0172365, IMG submission 114535) | Sediment microbial communities from Lake Kivu, Rwanda - Sediment site 48cm | ecosystem: Environmental > Aquatic > Freshwater > Lake > Sediment | place: Rwanda: Western Province, Lake...
GAACTCTTCGAGTTCTGGTTGCATGGATAAAACCTCCTTTGCAATTGTTCACCCCTCTCCCCTCGCCAACCTTCATCATTGATAAATCAAGGTACTAAAACTAAGCTTATTTGAACAGCATCTGGCCAACTAGACAAAAATATAAATACTCCATCGTTCCCTCGTTTGAACACGAGACCCCCTGAGCTGCTTTCTATATCCTCGTTTTCCTTTGTCCACCCAAGTTCAATCATTTTGAACTTGGGCCACGACGCAATTGTAGGTACATCTTGCGTGCTGTTATACACGCCTACCTCTATCGCAGATGCCCCCATATTTTCTAAACCTGCTTTAGCTAGAGCAGTGCCTTCTGTATTCTCCACGGCGCCGGGGTATGCGGGTAAACCACCTAGTCCGCCACCGCCTTGAGTTACCACATAGACACCAACACCAACGATAACGACAGTAGCGACGACAATAGCCACGATAATCCACGGTGGTATTCCCTTTTCATTTTATACTTATAGTTGATGTCTGCATCGCCCCACTTCAAGTGCCACGAAAGGGTTAAATGTTTACTTTTGTAAAGTTAGATTTGACTTTTGGTGATAACAATGCCGGAGAAAGTGGACATGACCGAACGACAGCTCTCAATACTGCGCAAGCTGTTCGCCGAGAGCAAAGTTTTCAGGTCCCGGCGCATCGAGAAAAACCAAAGCACGCTGGCGGCGGAACTCGGGATCACGCGTCAGGCGCTGAGCGCCCACTTCAGGGAACTCCGCAGGCTCGGCCTATTGAGGACCGGCAGGGGTTTCATCGATTTGACCGAAAAAACTACGAGGATTTTGGGCGAGCCTCAGAGCCAAGCGTTCGTGCTCGTCAAGATAGAGCCGCGGAAGAGGCGCGCCGCATACGAGGAGATAAAGAATTTGAACGTTCAGCAGGCGTTTCGCGTCACCGGTAGCGTCGATGTCATCGTGCTCGCGGACCGTTTGAAGCTGAACAAGCTTCTGGAGGCGCTTTCTAGGGTTCCGGGTGTAAAGGAGACGTCGGCGCACTTGGTCCTTGCCCCGCTCGTCAAGGAGTAGCGCCTCGCCCTTGAGGTAAAATTTTCTTCAGCTTCAGCATGCGCTCTTCGATGCGGCTCTGAATCTCTTCCAACCCCCCTTCTTCACGAGCGAGCGAGGCGTAATCCTGTAGGTCTTGTGACACGATGTCTGCGATTTCTGGGTCGAGGACGCTTGCATACATGGCAAGCTCGAGGGTATAGAAGGAGCGCATGATGGTGTCCAAGCCGCGGCGCCATCTTTTCCACGCCCCGGGCCTCTGGATGCTCAATTTTCGCGCTAGATCTTCGAACGTCGTGCCTCCGCTCCAATAGTAGAGCAGCATCGTCTTCAGCTCCTCGCGGCTGAGGTCGGATTTCTCGAGCAAAAACTGGGCGAGCCTGTCGCCTTTCAGCCATTTTTCAGCTTTTAACTCATCCCTTGGTTCCGGCATTTCGTTCACCTTTTAGTTTCAAACGGACTATTTCTGTCGGGACTTAAATCTGTTTCCTAGATTGAGAAACGAGATAAAATACTTCTGCGACTCCTCTACACATCGATTTGTAGGGTTCGGTGGATTTTCACGATTGTTGTCAAATAATAAAATAAGGATAAAATCGAGTTTTTTATTGAAAAAAGGAATTTAAGAAGGAAACACTAGATTTAAAGCTATTTAATCAATGCTTTTCTCCGAAATCGGAACAATCGAGCCCAGAAACTTATCCGGTTCGCTCGCTTCACGATATCTCTGTCGATATTCTTGCCTTCTTTTCTAGCCAGCTCGAATGCCTTGCTGGTGGCCTTGAGGGCAGTTCTGGGCACGCCCTTCGATAGCCTATAAATTTCGTCAAATGCGTCATCGCTTATGTAACCTTCGACGTCGTGCGTTTTCGCACGCTTCATCAACATCTCTTTTAACTCGTCTCTGGTCATCTGTCTGAGTTCGATGATCGTCTGGATGCGGTCCCGCAACGGGGGATTGAGGTCAAGGAATTTCTTCATGCGCTTTGGCTCGCCGTTCAGCACGATCGCAATATTCTCGACGTCGGCGAGTGCACGCAAAAATTCACCCAGCTCGTCGACGTTGGCTCCGCTCTCGCTCGCGTCGTCTATGACCGCCGCCAGCTTCTCCTTGTGCTCCTTCGGCCAGGATGTCAGGATGTTGAAGAGCGCGACGCGATCTCTACTGGCGTCGAGCGCGAGCCCCTTTATTATCCCCTTCAGGAAGTCGTCTGTTTCTCTGTATGCGGACCCGCTGAGGTAGACGGGCACGATCTGCTTAAAAATATCGCTAGTGCTGAGGCTCTCGTTCATTAGCTCGTCCACTATGTACCTGCATAGGGATGTTTTTCCGATGCCAAGGGGGCCGGTTACCACGGCGACCCTGCCGTTCGATATCGCTTGTTTGAGGGCCGCAATTTCATCGGGCTGGGCGCGAACGTACGTATCCGGCCTAATGGGTGCCACGAGGAAAAATGGATCGTCGCTCGGCCAAACGGGGACAGTTGGTACTTCGCTCATCTAACTAGCCTCACTTTTAATGTGTAGCGGTCATTTTCAAGCGAAGCGAGGTTTTTGGTCGTGAGGCGGTCGCAGAAGTTTTTGATCGTCTGTTCAGGGTAATTTGACCGCTCGATGAGTTGTTTGGATGTGAAAGTTTCAAGCATAACTGCAGTGGCGAGCAGGTCGTTGAACGCCTTTCGCATGGGCAGGCTCTCCGGCGCCATTCTTTCAATTATCTCGAAGTCAGGGAGTGCCTGAGGTGGGAGTGTTGTAGTAGGTATTGGTTCAGGTTTCTTGAGTTCTTCCTTGCTCACGGGCATTATGGGTGATTCTTCGCGCAAAACAACCTTTTTCTTTGGTTTTGTCCTTAATGTCCTTTTTGTCGCTTCTGTCTTTATTTGAGAAGTTGGCTCAAGACCCATCTCCTTTTTGAGCCTGAGGATCTCATTTTCAGGGGCACGCCTTCTTCCACCGGGTGAAAGGACACACCTCAGGCCACCGGCCAGATGCTGTCGCTGGAGAGTGCGGACTGAGCAGCCGAGGATTTTTGCCGCTTCCTTCATGCTGAGGATTTTTTCATCCATGGCATCTGTCCTTAATGTCTTTTGTCCTTTATGTCATTAGTGTCCTTTCTGTCTTATAAACCTTTGCAACTCCCCGGTATAACCCCCCAGTTTAAACTCCCCGGTTTATACTCCCCAGTTCAGGCACGCATAAACAAATTCGTTCCTGAAACTCAGGTTCAAGCTCAACAAATGCGGGGGGCTGGGTCGCCGATCGGTGATTCAATCAACCGGCTACCGCCAACTACTGTTTTTAGTATAACTTCTCTAGGATGTTTTTTTATTATTTCTCCGATTACGCATGATTTTTTGCCATATTTCGTTTTTTTGAGTGCACGCAAAACTTTTTTATAATATTTTTGTCTAACGGTGATTATTGCCTTGCCCTCATTTGTTATCTGTAACGGATCGATCCCCAGCATCTCACTGACCGCCCTTACCGTCGGAGATATAGGCAGTTTGGCCTCGTCTATAACGGCGCCGACCCCCGCTTTCGAAACCATCTCGTTCAGCGCGGCCGCCACCCCTCCTCGCGTTGGGTCTTTCATCGCAGTCACACCGCCGGCTTTCAGGGCTGCTTCGATGGTCCTCCATATTGGGGCGACATCCGAGCGCAGATCGACATCGAGATTTATGCCTTCTCTGTGTGCTAAAATCGCTACACCGTGGTCCCCAATCGTCCCGGTCATTATTATCTTGTCCCCAGGTTTGAGCCCGCTATCAGAAATGACCTTTTTAGCCACGCCGACGCCGGCGGTCGTTATCACCACGCCGTCGAGGGAGCCGTGCTCCATCACCTTTGTATCGCCGGCTATCACCGGCACGCCCACCTCCCTGCTAGTGGCGTCGATCGAGCGGCAAATTTTTCGCAGGTCCTCGATCGGGAAGCCCTCCTCTAGCACCATCGCGCACGCTATCGCGAGCGGTTTCGCCCCCATGACCGCGAGGTCGTTGACAGTTCCGGATATCGCCAGCCTGCCGATGTCGCCGCCGGGGAAGAAGATGGGCTTTATCGTATGGCCGTCGGTCGTGAAGACGAGCGTTTTCCCGCCAACGGCGATGGTCGCGCCGTCGTCCAGCTCATCGAGCCCAATTTTTCCGGCGCGCCTGAGCGAAAGTTCCTTTAGTATAGTTTCCTTTATCAGCCGCATCATCAGCGCGCCGCCAGAACCGTGCGCGAGCGATATCTTTTCATCCGCCATGTGGCTTCAACTCCTGCAATTTTACGTCGATTATCTCCAGTTCACGTCCAGAATTCAGTTTGATATCGTGTTTTCCGCACCTCGGGCAGGCGATTTCCAGCTCCGGTTCGGGTGAATGAGTGTTGAATGTCGATTTGATTTTTCCCTTGTACCCGCATGAGCATGAAATTTCGATAGGGACTGAAGTGATGTTGAATTTCGTGTCTTTGAAATCCTTTTCGCCAAGTTTTTTCAGCCACAATTTCACCCCTTGCGGCTCGTTGATCATCCCGACGCGCAGGTTTACCTCGAGAACTCTAGCTTTGTGTTCGGCGGAAATTTTTTTGAGAGCATTCAGTATGCGGGTAGCCATCTCCACTTCATGCAAGCCCACCACTCTCCGCTACCTCTTTCCGCGACTCAATTTTCTGTTTTGTCATTTCATCAACTGCAATAGGTTTTGCCCCTAGCTTATTGATTTTTTGTTTTTCCGATGTCTTTAAACTGTGCCCGCAACCTTTCTATGAGGAGATAATCGTGCGAAAGTTCGACTTTCATACCCACACCTTGTACTCGGATGGCGAGTGCCTTGCATCCAGTATCGCCGAGGCTGCGGAGGCAAGCGGCTTGGCGGCTGTCGCGATCACCGACCACGGCCCTGAACTGTCCGTCGGCATAGATCCCGCCAAAATACCTCTGATGCTCCAGGACATCGAGAGCGCACGCGAGGACGCGAATATCCCGGTGCTCGCTGGCATGGAGGCGAATGTCATCAATGTCAACGGAGCGATAGACTTGTGCGATGAGGTGATCAAAAAACTCGATATTTTGATGATAGGCCTGCACACTTTAGAAGGAGCAACGCAGGAGGAACTAGCTAAGAATTATTTTTTGGCTATAATGAATGCTATGAGGAATAATAGAGTTGATGTTGTGGCGCACCCATTCTGGTTGCACAACAACCTTGCCCCATACCTGTCTCCTGAGGACATAGACGAGTTCGTGGAACTAGCGGCAGAAACGGGGGCCGCGATCGAAATCAACTCCAAATATCGCGTGCCAGACGAAGAGTTCCTGCGCGCATGCTTGAGGGAGGGCGTGAAATTGAGCATAGGCACTGACGCGCACACGACTGCCGAGGTTGGCATGGTGGACTGGCAGATGGCGGTGCTCAAGCGGATCGGCGCAAAAGAGGATGATTTAATTTTGAGCAAATTTTTGAGGTGAGTTGGTGCCATTTGATATTTCGTCCGTTTTCAAAGGCATGAGTCGAGTCGTGATCGTCGGTATAGGGAGCGAGTTTCGAGGTGATGATGCTGCGGGGGTCCTCGTCGCCAGAAATTTGAAGAAGCGCGTGAAATCTCCGAACGTGTTGGTAATCGAAGCGGGCGTGGCGCCGGAGAACTTTACCTCTGAGGTCAAAAAATTCAGGCCATCGCACATCATCCTCGTCGATGCAGCCGATTTCAAAGCCAAGCCCGGAACTTTTATTTTCACGGATTCTGGTGTCGCGATAGGACAATCTATTTCGACGCACAAGTTGCCGCTTTCGATCTTGTCGGATTATTTGCACAATCAAACTTCGGCTGAGGTTTTTCTGGTAGGAATTCAACCTGCTGAAGCGGGGTTGAGTAGCGAGATGTGCAAAAAAGTGAAGGATGCCGTTAATGAGGTCGTAGACGCGTTGGCCAAAAATATGTGTTTTCTCTGAGGTGGTGTTCAAATGGGCTCGGCCGTGGCTCGCATGCGCGATTTTTCGTAGTTAGTAGTGAGACTACTAACTACAGGTGCCCGACGAAGTTTGCCAGTCAGCCTCAAATGACCGCGAGTTGCATGAGAGCTTTCACTAGTAAAGAAGTTCTCTCACACGGTCATCGCACATTCATCACCCTTTTTCGTAGTTAGTAGTGACATTACTAACTACAAAACTCGATGTGATTTAGAGACAGCAAAATCTTTTTTGAACAGCATCTACTCCGAAATGGCTTTGTACTTATCGTATGTGGCCAGCTCGAATTCCTTGCTCATCGTGAAGACTTTTCTGGGGCAAAGCTCAGCGCAGCGTCCGCACATCATGCAGAGCCCCATCCATATGCGCGGTTTTTTTGTCTTCTCGTCCAGGGTTATCGCGTTGTCCGGGCAGATTTTGACGCAGAGTCCGCAGCTGATACATTTCTCCTTGTCTATCACAGGTTTCCCGCGGAAGTTCTCTGGCAGCTCCCTCCTTTGTTTGGGATACTTTACAGTGGCTGGCTTGCGGAACAGATTTTTGAGCACGTCGGGCAAGATTCTGGGCATTAGGTCACCACCACCAAGAACAGGCTTATCGCCGCGAGCAACGTCGGGAAGGTCCAGAAAAACTTCAGCGCTTGGTCTATGCGCAATCTAGCGGCGATGTTTCTGATCACAGTTGAGAGTACGACAATCCCGAAACACTTGATGAGGAAGCTGACGACGCCGGGGATGTAAACTCCGCCTATCGTGTGTGGGACAGGGCCGCCGAAGAACAAGTTGACGACGACGGCCGCGACCACGAATAGCTCGATATTGTAGGCAATCCTGAGGATTGCTAGCTTCGGCCCGGAATATTCGGTCAGCGAGCCATGAACAATCTCAGATTCAGCTTCGGGGATGTCGAAGGGCACGCGGAGAAGCTTGCCTTGAGCGGCTATCAGTATCGCAATCGCCGCGGGTATGAGAGCTACTTGGGAAACCATCCAGCCATTTTGAGCTTGGTAACTGACTATGGACGAAAGGCTGAGCGACCATCCAACTTTTGCGGCGACAGATAGAGCTGCGGTTATGAAAGCCAGCTCATATCCGAAGAGCTGCACCACGTATCTGCTCGAGCCGGTGGTACCGAAGGGGCATCCGCTGGCGTACCCGGCGAGCATCATGCACACGGCGGGAATATTGAGCAGGTAGATGATTACTATCAGGTCCGCCACGGAGGTAAGCACCGGTTGCGATGAGTTAATTGGCAACAGCAGCATGACTGCCGTGACCGCGCCGAAGCATAACAGTGGGGCGCAGTTGAAGACGAACGAGTTCGCCGCCGCTGGGGTAATGTCCTCCTTGCCGAAGAGTTTTCCAACGTCGAGGAATTCTTGCCAGATGGGTGGGCCGATGCGGTGTTGCATGTGGCCAGTGAGCTTTCGGTCGATACCGGCGAAGAGCAGACCCACCGCGCTCGCGAAAAGTATGCCGGGGAACACGAAGAATGCTAGTACGTAGCCGAGTGCCTCGATCACCTTCGTAACCTCCTGAGCTCCTCCTTTGTCATAATTCTAAATTTTCCGGTTTCTGCGTCGACGATCGTGACACGGTCCGTGCAGCTATAGCATGGGTCTATGCTCGCCACGACGATTGGAATCTCAGCGATGGTGCCGCCGACGAGCATGGGCTTGGCGGATGGCCAGTTTGCGTAAGATGGTGTCCTTATTCGCACACGTTCGGGTTTGTTTGTCCCATTTGAGCGCACGTAGTACATCAGTTCTCCCCGCGGGGCTTCCGTGCGCCCCACGGCCTCGTTTTCGGGGACGTTTTCTGGGAACTTTGTGCGGATCGCCCCTTTTGGCATGGCGTCTATTGCTTGACGAATGATCCCTATCGATTCCAAAATCTCGCGGAGCCTGACGACAACCTTCGCAAGCACATCGCCGTCTCGCTCGACGATGACATCGAACGATATTTCGTCGTAGGCAGCGTATGGATCGTCCCTCCTTATGTCGAAGTCAACGCCAGAGGCGCGAGCTGTAGGCCCAACGGCGCAGAGTTCGAGAGCGTCCTTCTTCTTCAAAACTCCAACGCCGCTGCACCTCGCAATGATTGTCCTGTCGGATGTGCAGACATCGATGTAGTGTTTGACCGATTTTTCAAGTTTAGCTAAAGTGCGGATGAGCTGAGGAATGTCCTTTTCTTTGATGTCCACCCTCGCCCCGCCAAGATAAGTGCCCGAGGCATAGATTCTGTGGCCAAACAGGAGTTCCCGCATGTCCAGCGATAGCTCTCGATCTCGCCAGAAGAGCATGAATAGGGTCGTGAAACCTATCTCGTGCGCCGCGATGCCAGCCCAGAGGAGATGGCTGTGGATGCGCTCAAGCTCGGCGTCGATTACCCTTATGTAACGGGCGCGGTCTGGACACTCGATACCAGCGACGCTCTCGACAGCTCTAGTGAAGGCCAAGCTGTGCGTGGAGTTGCATATGCCGCAGACGCGCGCCGAGAGATAAAGTCCATGCGCATATGAACGATCGCTTAGCGCCTGCTCTATGCCTTTGTGGTTGTAACCCAGACGCAGGTCCACGCCGACTATCTCTTCGCCTTTAACCTCGATCCTGAAATGAGCAGGTTCTTCGAGCGCGGGGTGTTGCGGGCCGATCGGGACGATGAAGGTCATTTCTTGGCCTCCTTCCTGAGCGGGAACTTTCCGGCTGGCCAATCGTCCGACAAAAATAGCCTCCTCGGGTCCGGGTGCCCTTTCACCTGCACGCCGAGCATCTCCATGAGCTCGCGCTCGTACAGGATTGCGCCCGGAAATATGTCGGTGACGGTTTCTATCTCCAACGCAGTCTTTGGTATGGAAAGCTTCAAATTCAAAAGCGATTCACCGCAGTGGATATGATAAATGACATCGACGATATCCCCCCTATCTACGCCCGTGATCGTCGTGAGGTGTTTCAGGTCGTTATCTCTGAGTGCCGTCAGCGCCTCTATGTAGCGCTCTTTATCGGTGACCGCGAAAACGTGTCGCGCGCCGACGATTTTTACATCGTCAGCGTACTTTTTTATCAACCGTGCTACTTCATCGACGTTCATTTTTCCAACCTCGGGATGGCTTTGAGCACTCCATCGATTATTGCCTCCGGAATCGGCGGGCATCCGGGAACGTACACGTCTACTGGCATATGTTTGTCGAGTGGCCCGACGACGTTGTAGCAGCCGTTGAAGACGCAGTTGGATATTGGGCAGTTCCCGACCGCCACGACCACCTTCGGCTCCGGTATCTGTTCATAAATTCTGAGGAGCCTATCCTTAGATTGCCTTGTTATCGCCCCAGTGACGAGCAATACGTCGGCATGCCTCGGCGAACCCTTTTTCACTATCCCAAGACGCTCCACATCGTAGCGTGGCGTGAGCGCAGCGACCACCTCGATGTCGCAGCCGTTGCACGCGCCGGCGTTGTAATGCAAAATCCATGGCGATTTTCGTCTGAAATAGTTCAAAAGCCCCATTTTTTCACCTCAACACCAACGCGATCGCCACCAAGAGCACGACGAAGCCGATGACCACCCACAGCAGGTAGGTGTTAAGTTTTCCGCTGTGCCCCGGCTGGATGTATCGGTAGAACGGTTTGAAGACCCTGCGGATGGGCGAGTAAAATTGCTCGCTGTCTGCGGTCACTTCTTCTGGTTTAACCTCCTCTCCGCAGCCATAGGTACTGCGCTTCACTATGCTCGGCCTCACCTTGGCGATCCTTCTGCTGCCTAAAAGCATGAGACAAGCGAATCCCGCGCCCAACAGCATCACAATGGTTGCGATTATTGGTCCCCAAAATCCAGGTCCGAACTCCATTCAGATGCCTCCAAGGACCGCTTGAATGTAGCCGTGTTGATTTGTGAGGGCATTGTACGCTGGCGAAACGATATTTATGCCGAGCGATGGTAAAACGCCCAAAACGATGCAGAGGACGGCCAAAAGCATCATCGGGAATAGCATCGTCAGCGGCGCTTCCTTGACGTTTTCGAAACGCTTTGGACGTTGACCCAAGAATATAGCGTTGACGGCTTTCAGCAAGTAAGCAAGCGTCAGCACGCTCATGATTATCGCTAGCAAGGAGAAGAAGGCTTTTCCTGCCTGTATGCCAGCGATGTAGATGGTCCACTTGCTCGCGAAGCCGTTGAATGGCGGCACCCCCGAGATTGCGAGAGCACCTATCGTGAAGAGACCCGCAGTTATGGGCATGTTTTTGCTGAGCCCACCGAGCTCATCGAGGTTACAGGTGCCGACGCGGTAGAAAATCGCGCCCGCACACATGAAAAGGAGCGCTTTGTAGATTGCATTGTTCAGTAGATGGAAGAGGCCGCCCTCAATGCCGAGTGCTGTCCCGAAGCCGACCCCAAGCAGTATATAGCCCACCTGCGAAATTCCGGAGTACGCGAGCAGACGCTTCAAGTCACGCTGCACGAGGGCCATGAGGGCGCCGACCACCATAGTGACAGAGCCAAGTACGATGAGCATGGCGCCGAGCGCCGCCACGCCGAACAAGATGTAGACCACTCTCAACATCATGTAGACGCCGACGGTCGTGGTACCAGCAGCAAGAAGCACAACGACAGCCGATGGAGCAGCCTGGTAAGCATCTGGCATCCACGCGTGGAAAGGAACCATGGCAATTTTTATGCTGAGGCCGGTCATCAGGAGCGCCAAGATCAAAATTAGGATTGGCGGTAGCGGATTGGTCCCGATGATTGAGATCTTTTGTGCGATGTCGGCGATGTTGAGGCTCCCGACGAGGCTATAGATGAACGATATCCCAAGGAGGAAGAGCGATGCGCCGAGCGAGCCCATGACCATATATTTGATGCTGGCTTCGATGGAGTCCCAGTTGCGTCTGAAGGCGACTAGGGCATACGCCGCGGTGCTCATGATTTCGAAAAATACAAACATATTGAAAAAGTCGCCAGTGAGGGTCACACCCATCATGCTGGCGAGGATGAGCAAAAGAAGGGTGTAGTATTTTTCAAGACCGGTGTCGTTTTTCATGTACATCAATGAATATATCGACACCAGCACAGCGATGCCAGAAACTATGAGTGCGACCATAATATTTAGGCCGTCGATGGCCAGGCAGATGCCCCACGGCGGGGTCCAGTTGCCCAGCCTGTACACGATTATGTTTCCGCTCCAGACGGTCGGGAGCATGTGGAGCACGAGAAGCAAGGTCACGATGACGATTGATACGACGAAGAGGTCGCGAATTCGGTCTTTTTTATAGCGTTTCGTCAAAATGCTGATCAACGGAGTCAAGAAAGACCCCATCAAAGGTATAATTATGACAAGTATCGGCGCGGCTTCGATCAACCCTTCAACCTCCTGAGCTCTGACATGTCGAGGGTTTTGTAATGTCTGTAGGCATGTATGGCGAGCGACAGCAGCATGGCCGTGACGCACACATCGATGACGATTGAGGTGAGCACAAGCGCCTGCGGTAGGGGATCAACCCCCAGCGTAGCTACAACAGAGGCTGGGTTCACGCTCGTCACTATCGGAGCGATACCGCCCTCGCGATATCCCATGCTTATGAGGAAAAGGTGGATGCCGAATGTCAGTATCTCAAGCCCGATGACCATCTTTATCAAGTTGCGCTTGATCAGGAGGCAGTAGAGGCCGAATGAGATCATGAGCATGGCGACAATGTAGTCAAAGTTCATTTCTCTTCCTCCTCGAAAGCTGTGAGCATAGCGTACAGGATGACCGCTAACCCGGCCGCCACTTTTATGCCGACGCCTATGTTCAGCGGGATCAAGAAACCCGCGCTGAAGAGGTTACCCGTGGTGCCCAGCGGAAGGGCGTTCTTCATGAAGTTAAGGCCCACAAAGAGGCCGAGTAAGCCGGTTGCTACGAGGATCAAGGACCCAATGTTCTCCGAAACCGAGGCTTGAAGTGGACTGAACTTCACCTTTGCCACCTCGGCACCGTATCCCAGGAGCAACATCACTATCGCAGCGACTATAATAACCCCGCCCGGAAATCCACCGCCCGGCGTGAGGTGGCCGTGGAGTACTATGTATATGCCAAAAACCAGCACAAATGGGAACAACAGCCTGCTCGCTGTCTTGACTATGAGGGTCATGCCTGCCATCAATCTCTCTCCTTGGCGGCCCTGAACAGCATGGCCACGCCGCATACCGCCGTGAACAGTATCGTGGCCTCGCCTAGCGTGTCGTAGCCCCTGTAGTCCCAGACTATGCTCGTGACAACGTTCGCCGAACCCGCGCCTCCAGCCCCAGCTATGGGGGCGTTTTCTAGGTAGACCTGTGCGACGCTCTGGTTTTCAAAATTTTCGAACTTGCGCTGCGGGAATGTGCCGAAAGGTAGCAGGTAGTTCGAGACCGTGAATACGAGCAGGGCGCCGATCGCGCATACGAGGCCTATGGCTAGGGCTCGACGCATCATTCTTCCCTCCTAGTCCTGCTGATTGTGACGATGTACAGCACGGTGGCTATCCCAGCGTCGACGGCGGCCTGGGTTATGGCGATGTCCGGAGCGTGCAAGATGTAGAAGAGCGCCGCGATCACGGCGGCAGCACCGCAGAGCATTATCGCGGCGTATAGCAGGTCTTTGACCTCGATGGCGATGATGCAGATGACGAGCAGGAACACCAGCAAGAAGTAGTGGAGCATCATTTCCCAGCTCATCTTCCCTCCTCCTCGAGTTTGTCCGTGACGCTTTTTGCCCAGAGCTTGACTCCGGACTTGTGCGCTGCGCGGGCTATCGCGTGCGAACTAATTGGGTTGGTGAGGAACAGGAAGGCGGCTATCGTGAGGGCTTTGAGGGTGTAGACGCTGAGCCCTGTGTACAGGCATAGGCCCAGAAGGGACAGGACACAGCCCCCTATGATGGCGACGGTTTGGGCGTGGATGCGGTTGTAGACGTCCGGAAATCGAATGAGGCCGATACAGCCGATCAAACTGCAGGCGGCGCCGACGATCAGGATGAAGTTGAGGACAATTTCCACTATCTCGTTAATCATGTTTCTAGCCCCCGCCCCTCGAGGTACTTTGCTAGAGCAACTGTCCCCAAAAAGTTGAGGAAGGCATAGATGAGTGCGATATCTAGGTAGATGCTGGCGCGGTAGTAAACGCCGAGCAAGGTGAGGATTAAGACCACAATTACCGTAAGGGTGTCGATAGCGACCATCCTGTCAGGTGCCGTTGGCCCCAAGACAGCGCGGATGACGCAGAGGATGCTTGCCACCCCGAGAACACCGAGGATCCAAGGTAGGAGGTCTGCGAAAATCATCCGAATATCCTCCTCAGGAATATCTCGAATGGTTTGGCTATCGCCGCCTGCGTTTCCTTTGGATCGGTCGTTTGGACATTGATCCAGTGGACATAGAAGCAAGGTTTCTTTTCATCGATCTCCACGCTCAAGGTTCCGGGGGTCATGGTAATTGAATCGGCCATACCCGTGAGGCCGAGGTCGGTCCTCAAGTCGGTCGAAACCTCCACGATGCCCGGCTTCATCGGCATCTTGGGGTGGACGATGCGGTAGATCACGTCCAAATTCGATTTTATTTCGGCCCAGACGTACGCGGGAAAGTAGGCTATCGCGTATCCCCAGCGTTTCGGCTCAAACTTATCCTTCACAC
>Ga0172365_10002456_pt1 | contig 13643 bp, 12 predicted proteins | sample LakKivSesite48cm_FD_114535 | JGI IMG/M metagenome (GOLD analysis project Ga0172365, IMG submission 114535) | Sediment microbial communities from Lake Kivu, Rwanda - Sediment site 48cm | ecosystem: Environmental > Aquatic > Freshwater > Lake > Sediment | place: Rwanda: Western Province, Lake...
TTCAGATGGCTTGGCATATTAGCCCCCGACTTCAGTCGGAGGGCGTCACGCACGGTCCTGCCGCCCTCCGGATAAATCCGGGGGCTACGGAAGAGCAAAGCTCGCTCACGCGAGCTGTCTCACGCGGTGACTGCCAAGGTATTTTGTTGATGACCATCAAACTCTCCCCACCCCAGCATCCGCGTTCGCTACTTACCCATTTTCTTCAAGCTCTTCAGGCACTTATCCACGCATTCCAACGGCGGGAGCGCGTAGGTTTCCTGCTCGACAATGTACCACTCCGTCTTGCCGGTGGTCTCGCAGAGCCTGAACACTTCCCTCCAACGCACGTCGCCCTCGCCGATGAGCGCCTTGTCGTACGACGCCGAGTGCTCCTTGAGGTGCACGGTGGTTGCGCGCCCAGGGTACTTCTCCAGGAGCGGTATCGGGTCCGCGCCGCCGTGCAGGGCATTGCCCGTGTCAAGCTGCATCACCACGTCCTGCGTCGTGTTGCCGAAGAAGATGTCCCAGGGCAATGTGCCGTCCATCGGCTGGAACTCGACCACGTGGTTGTGGTAGCCGACGCGCATGCCGTACGGCTTCACCTTCACGGCCAGCTCGTTGAAGAGCTTCGCCGTCTCAAGCCACGCCTTTGCGGAGTTGCGCCGCTCTTCGGCCAAGCCAGGGACGATGAGGAGCTTGTTGCCCAGGGTCCGGTTGAACTCGACGGTCTTCTTGAGTTCGTCGCCGAGCAACGTATCCAGCCCGATGTGCGTGCCCGCCACCTTGAGGTTGAGGTCGTCGAGCATCTTCCGCAGTTCGCTCGCGCTCCTCCCGTGATACCCGGCGAACTCGACGCCCTCGTAGCCCATCTTCGCCACCGCTTTCAGCGTGCCCCCGAAGTCTTTCGCGCAGTCATCTCTCACCGAATAAAGCTGGAGTGCAATGGGAACCCTTGCCATGTCGTCGTGCTCCTTTTGTCAAGCGAACTCGCAGAGTTCGAACGAACTCGAAGAGTTCGCAGGTGTAAACTCATCGCTGGGGACGCGCATACCGAATAGAGAGAAGTCAGCGCGGCTCAATCTCAGGTAGAATCTACCCACGAGGCGCATACCGGCACAAGCGCGGTCCGCCCCGGTCGCCAAGCGAAGAGTCCTTGACGCGCCGTCGCGTCAGATTGTACGTTACACGATGTCGGCGCACTTCCGCACGTGAAGTAGTGCCTCTCCTGTCCAGAGTGACGTTCCCATGAATCCGGCACTCGCGGAACTCCTCGAGCGAACTCGTAGAGTTGGAGCGAACTCGTAGAGTTCGAAGGATATTCGCGCACATGGGTGTGGGACGCCGCGCGCCAGTCACTCCGAACACGAGACCCAGCCGGTATCCAGCATTCACATGGCCCTTCAAAGGCTCCCTGCTTTGGGGGGAGCGCACGATGAATCTTCCGCAGGAACCTACGGCATGAGAATATACCGAGAGGGGTTAAGCGACGTCACCCGTTACATTGACAGCCGCCGGGGACTCCGACTTGAGGAGAAAGAGCCTGAATATCAAGCCCTGATGACGTACCTCAGCAGGTTCAAGACGATTGATGAAACCACGAAAATCCTGGAGATTGGGACCGGCACCGGATGGTTTCCGATCCTCTGCAAGAAGAACGGAATCCCCTGTAAAGGGCTGGAGATCAGCCCGCAATTGGTGGAGTATGGCCGTGAGTTCGGTCGGAGATGTGGGCTTGAACCGGATATCAAGCTCGGCAACGTGGAGGACACCGACCTGGGCACGTCAGAATACGACGTGGTCATCGCAAGTTCCGTGTTTGAGCACGTGGAATACTGGCAAAAGGGGATTGACAACGTCTTCAGGGCGTTGAAGCCCGGCGGCGTGCTCTATTTCTGCTCCACCAACAAGTTCAGCATTCGATCCGGTGAATACGCCTTCCCGCTCTATGGCTGGCTGCCTGACAAATGGCGATATGCGCTCCGCACACGCCGCCAGGGCGCGGACATCATGAAGCTGGGCATTGACTTCCATCAGTTCACGTATCCTCAATTGAGACGCTACTTCAAGAAAGTGGGTTTTTCGCAGGTCCTCGACCTGGTCGAGTTGCTGAATCCGAACTATCTCCACAATCCCAGGCGCTGGAAGAAAGTGGTTCTGAGGGTCCTTAAAGGTTTTCCGCCTCTTAGGCATAGTGTGCTCTTGTTCTCGCACATGACGACGTTCGTCTGCATCAAGTGAGACACGAGCGCTGGCAGTGGGCAAGAAATCGCGTGATTGGCGATATTATAGGAGGTTCTTCGTCTCGTTCTCACGGGGTGTACCTCATTTCCTTGCACGGTGTCCTCCATGAGTCCTCATGTGATCGTCCTCCGCGCCGCAGGCACTAACTGCGACGTGGAAACGGACTATGCCTTCCGCCTTGCTGGAGCGACGACGGAGCCGCTTCACGTCAATCGCCTCGCCGAGAGGCCGGAGGTGCTCCACAAGGCCCAGATTCTCGTGATCCCCGGCGGCTTCACGTACGGCGACGACGTGGGCGCGGGGAAAGTGCTCGCCAACGAACTCACCACGCGCCTTGCCGAGCCGCTCCATCGCTTCGTGGAACGGGGAGGGCTTGTCCTGGGCATCTGCAACGGCTTTCAGGTGCTCGTCAGGACCGGGCTTCTGCCCGGATGGGACGAAGAGGCGCCGTCGTTCACCCTCACGGACAACCTTTCGGGGCGCTTCGAGGATCGCTGGGTCCGGCTTCTCCCGACCAGCCCGCAGTGCGTCTATACCAAGGGCATGAGCGAACCGCTCTACCTGCCGGTCGCGCACGGAGAAGGGCGCTTCACCGCCTCGCGGGCCGACGCGCTGGACCGGCTGGAGCGGCAGGGGCAGGTGGCGTTCCGCTATGTCGCGGCGGACGGCGGCAGCGTCAGGTATCCCGACAACCCGAACGGCTCGGACCGGGACATCGCAGGTGTGTGCGATTCGACGGGCCGCGTGATGGGACTCATGCCGCACCCCGAACGCCACGTGCACCCGACGCAGCACCCGCAGTGGACGCGCCAGCGAACTCACGAATTCGATGCCCTCACGGGAGAAGGTCAGGGGTTGGCGGTGTTCCGCAATGCCGTGCGGGCCGCCACCGAACTGGGGCTTTCGTCATGAATTCCTCTTCCCGGCGTTCGCTTCGAGGAAGTCCGGCACGGGAGCAGACCCCACCCACGCGCTCCACCCCGGACCCGCCATGACGCGCCGCACGCACCGCCCGCCCGACGACGCGCACCAACTGCATCGGCAGATCGTGGATGCGCTCAACCGGCAGCGCAAGGCGATTACGCTCACGCGCCTGGCGTCCTTGCTCGATCTTTCGGAGGGCGATGAGCGGTTCCTCGATGCGGTCCGCCAGCTTCGGCGCGAGGGCCTCATCTACGCCGAAGGCGGCGCACGGTACGCAAGCGTCTCCGGTATGTCGGCACGGATGGGGAAGATCAACATGTCTGAGCGGGGCTTTGGGTTCGTGCAGCCCGACGACGGCGGCGAAGAGATTCACATCCCGGCCCGGAAGACCGCCGATGCGCTCGACGGCGACCTCGTGCTCGTCGCGCCGGTGCGCTCTCGCGGGCGTGAAGGTCTGCACGCCGGGCGCGTGCTTGGCGTCGTCGAGCGGCCTTCCCGCCCGGTGGTCGGCACGCTCCATCGCGGACCCGGCTTCTCCTGGATTCATCCCGACGACCCCGCGCTGCCCAATATTCAGGTGTTCGGCGCGGCGTCGTTCGGCGAGGAGGAGCGCGTCAGCGACGGCGACAAGGTGGTCGCGGTCCTTGAGCCGATCACCCTCACCTCCACCGTGCCCTCGGCGCGGCTGGAACGCGTGCTCGGCAGCCCCGCCGACCCCTGGAATGACGTTCAGGGCATCATCTACCAGTACGGCCTGCACGAGGGCTACCCTGCCGACGCCGAACGCGAGGCCGCCGCGCTGCCGCCGGAAGTCACCCCGGAGGACGTGCGCTCCCGCCGCGACCTGCGCGACTTGGAGATCATCACCATTGATCCGCCGGACGCCGCAGATATAGACGACGCGATCTCGCTCACCTACGACCCCCAGGGCCGCGCCGTCGTCGGCGTCCATATTGCCGACGTATCGCGCTACGTCGCCATGAACGAAGCGATTGACCGTGAGGCCGCAAGACGCGGCACGAGCGTCTACCTTCCGGGGCGCGTGCTCCACATGCTCCCGCGCAAGCTCTCCGAGAAGCGGTGCAGCCTGCAACCCGGCGAAGACCGGCTCACGGTGAGCGTCTTCGTGACGCTCGATGCGGACGCGCAGCCCGTCGGGGCGGAGTTCGTTCACAGCGTCATTCGGTCGCGGGCGAAGCTCTCCTATGAGGATGTGCAGGCTGTCCTCGACGGGAGAGAAGATGGGGAGAACCCGGCGAAGCCCTTTGCGGAGATGCTCGCGAGGCTCGCCGCGATCACGGCAAGGATGACCGAGCACCGCCTCCGGAACGGCGCGCTCGATTTCGACGTGCCGGAGATCAAGGTCGAGGTGGATGCGGAGGGCCACGTCGTCGCGCTCCACAGGCGGGAACGTCTGACGAGCCACCGGCTCATCGAAGAGCTCATGCTCCTGGCAAACCGCACCGTCGCGCATCACCTCGCCGAGCACCACTACGGCCTGCTCTACCGCGTGCACGCCGGGCCGGACCCTGCCAAGCTCAGGGAGGTTGCACCGCTTGCGCGTGCGGCAGGGCACTTGATCACCCCCGATGGCAGAGCGCCGACGGTGAGGGAATTGCAGGCGCTCCTCCGGGATGTGGAAGGCCAGCCGGTCGCGCCGATCCTGGAGACGCTCATCATCCGCAGCCTGCCGAAAGCCGTCTATCAGCCGGATAACATCGGGCATTTCGGCCTTGCGACGGAAGAATACGCGCACTTCACCTCGCCCATCCGCCGATACCCCGATCTCGTCGTCCACCGTCAACTTGCTCGCCTGCTCGCCGGAGAACCGCCCGCGTACTCTCCCGAACAGCTTGGTGCGCTCGGTCGGGCGGCATCCGAAGCCGAGCAGAAAGCCGAAGCCGCCGAGCGCGAGGCGATCCGGGCCAAACAGGTGGAATACCTTGCCGCCCACCTCGGCGAAGAGTTCGAGGGGACTATTTCCGGCGTGCGGAAGTTCGGGCTGTTCGTCATGCTCAACGACTCCCTCGCCGAGGGGCTTGTCTCGGTGAACGACCTTGACGACGACCTCTACCGCTACGATCCTTCGACTTTGAGTCTCACCGGACGACGGCATCGCCGTACGTACCGCTTCGGCGACCCCGTCCATGTGCAGGTCGTCAAAGTAGATACCGCCGCACGGCAGGTGGATTTTCTGCTCGTGGATGCGCCGGAATCCGCGCGGAAGAAGAAGGCGGAACGGCCCTCGCGGAAGAAGGACGCTGCCTCACCCGCACGCCGAAGCGGCCGGTCGAGCCGCCCCCACGAGCGCAATCATCGGGCGCGCCGTCGGCGGAGATAGGTGCAAAGCTAGTGGAGTGTCAAGACAGAGATGACATGGCTCTGTATGGGCAGACAAGAATGTCTGCCCCCACCGACAAAAATCCTCATCCAAGGGTGGGGCAGGCATTCCTGCCTGCCAGGGATGAATCCGTCACGACGATGTTGACAATCCACTAGCACCCCGACGCCGTGTATCGCAGCATCCTTGTGCGCTTTTCACTTAAAGACTTCCTATCATGTGGTGTGTAGGGGCGAGGCATGCCTCGCCCCTACAAGGTATTGTTAAGACTCATCTTGTATGGGCAATTTGCCTGCCGCTCCTGTATTCATAATGGCAGGACATTTCCAACTCGAAGACGTAGTATACCATGCACTCGCCTTCCCTTGAAACGAAGAAGCCGGGCCTCCGCGCAGAGGAGGCGCTTCCCATCTCTCTGCGGGCGGCGCGTCCGTCCCTCGTGCACCGCTTCGGGGACATGCTGTTTCTCTTGCGCCCGGTGCTGCTCGGTCCGGTGTGGACGATCTACGGGGTGGGTGCGTTGCGTGCGGGCGGCAGGCCAGGCTGGGACCTCGCCTTCGTATCGCTCCTCGTCGGTGGCGTGTACGTCCATAACCAGCTCATGGACGTGGAGACTGACCGCGCCAACGGAAAGCTGTTCCTTCTGGGAGACGGCCACGTGAGCCGGTCTGCCGCGTGGGCGATTGCCGCGCTCACGTGGGTCGCCGCGCTTGCCTGGGCAGCGACAGAAGGAGCGCGATTCTGGCTCTACCTCGTCGCGTTCGCGCTTGGGCTGGCGTACAACGGCAGACCTGCGGGCGGGGCGTCGGCAGGTGGCTGGTCCTGCGGCTGGAAAGCCCGTCCCTGGGCTGGGCTGGCGGCGAACGTCCTCGCGCACGGCCCAGTGACGTTCCTCGCGGGCTGGACGGCGGCAGGCGGCGCGTGGAGTGCGGGCATGGTCGCCGCGCTTCCCTACGGGACGGCGGTAGGAGCGGTCTATCTGGCGACGACGATTGTGGACCGTTCCGGCGATCTCTCCGCCGGGAAAGTCACGTGGGCAGTGCGCTATGGGCCGGGCAGGACGGCGCAGATGATCGGCGCGCTCGTGTGCACAAGCGCAGTTGCCGCCGCTCTTCTCGGCGACTGGTGGATGGCGGCGGCGAGCGCGCTGGCGATTCCCTGGGCAGTCGCGCTCGTGCACAATCCGGTCCCTGAAGCGGCGCAGCGCGTCGCAAAGCTCGCCGTGACGGTGCTTGCGTGCGCGGTCGCCCTCCGGTGGCCGCCGCTTTTCGCGCTTGCCGCGCTCACTTTCGTTGGGGCACGCCTGTACTACCGCCGTCGCTTCGGCGTGCGCTACCCCAACTTCGGGCCGGATTAACTCGCGTATGGCTCCGCGATACGCCGTACAGAAGTAGAGGCACGGCGCGCCGTGCCCCTACGTCCCGATTAGACGATTTTCTCTCGCTACTTCGCGCCTTTGCCCTTCTCTTCGAAGGCGGCGTCGAAGGCGATCTTCGATGGGGCGAATTCGAGCTTCTTGACGAACTCGCACGATTCCTTCGCGCCGTGCTCCCGGTCCATGCCGCTATCTTCCCATTCCACGGAAAGCGGACCCTGGTAGCCAACGTCGTTGAGCGCACGGATGATCGCCTCGAAATCCACCGTGCCCCGACCGACGCTGCGGAAATCCCACCCGCGACGGTAATCGCCGAAGTTCAGGTGCGAGCCGAGGATGCTGCCCTTCCCGTCGAGCTTCACGATGGCGTCTTTCATGTGCACGTGCCAGATGCGCTCGCCGAAGGTGTGGATGAAGTCGGCGCTCGACACGCCCTGCCAGTGAAGGTGGCTTGGGTCGAAGTTGAAGCCGAACGCGGGATGATTCTTGACCGCCTTGAGCGCGGCTTGCGCCGTGTAGATGTCGTAGGCGATCTCCGTCGGGTGCACCTCCAGGCCGAACTTGATGCCGTTGTCGGCGAACACGTCGAGGATCGGCTTCCACTTCCGGGCGAAGTCCTTGTATCCCGCCTCAACCATGCCCGGCGTCCAGGGCGGGAAGCTATAGAAGGCGTGCCAGATGGACGAGCCGGTGAACCCGTTCGCCACCGACACCCCCAGCTTCTTCGCGGCCTGCGCCGTCAGCTTCATCTCCTCGACGGCCCAGTCGCGGATTTTCTTCGGCTTGCCGTGCGTTTCCTTTGGGGCGAAGGCGTGTGCGCGTTCGTCGTTCGGGTCGCAGACAAGCTGCCCGGCAAGGTGATTGGAAATGGCCCAGACTTTCAGGCCGTGCTTTGCGAGCAGGGCTTTCTGCTTGTCGCAGTAGCTCTTGCTCGCCGCGCCTTCCTTGACGTTGAAGTGGTCGCCCCAACATGCAAGCTCAAGCCCGTCGTAGCCAAACCCTTTTGCTTTGGGGGCCAGGTCGGCCAGCTTTAGGTCCGCCCATTGTCCCGTGAAAAGTGTCACTGGTCTCGGCATTTGATCCCTCCTCGCTTATGAAAAAACCGGGGCGTATGCGGGGAAAATCACCCCAGAGTGAGATGGTTTATGGTGTAAATGTCGGATTCCTGCGCGCCAAAGGCAACGGGGAGATTCGTTGTCGTGAACGATTCCGTGCGGGCGCACGCTCGCACACGCCGTGCGTTCCTGCGGAACCCGTTCGTTGCGCCGACCGGACATTCTTGCGTACTCTTACTAAAATCGGTATGCACGCCGCTCCTCATGCCTGTCGTTGCGCCGCAAACCTCGTATCCGCATGTGCACGATACGCCGTAATCCACCAGTAGACCCACTCAGAGCACACCATGCGCTATGTCCTCATTGACATTGATGGCACGATGACCGCCGGAGGCGAAGGCGGGGGCGCAGGTTCGGCTGCGCTCAACCTCGCCTTTCAGGAGTTGTTCGGCATCCCGAACGGCTTCGACACCGTGAAGAAGGCCGGGAAGACTGACCCGGTCATCGTACGCGAAGCATTCGACCTGCACGGCATCCCGCTCGCTCCGGAGGTCGCCGAACGCTTCAAGGGACGCTACTTACATCATCTGGGCGCTCAACTTCAAATTCCCGCACGCAGGGCGCGTGTCCTTCCGGGCGTGGTCAACCTGCTCGACGCGCTCCGCACGCGCCCGTCCGAGGCAGTGGTGGGCCTTCTCACCGGCAACTGGATGGGCGGCGCGCGCATCAAGCTGTCGAGCGTCATGCTGGACGTTTACTTCGACGGCACAGGCGCGTTCGACCTCGGCGCGTTCGGGGAAGACGCACCAACGCGACCGGAGCTTGTGCCGGTGGCATGGCGGCGCTTCCGCGAGAAGATGAAGCGGGAGATCGCTCCGGAAGAGACCGTCATCCTCGGCGATACGCCGTTCGACGTGGAGTGCGCCCGCGCCAACAGCGTCCGCGCACTCGCCGTTGCGACGGGGCCGTTCGGGCGCGACGAACTCGTGGCCGCCGGAGCCGGGTTGGTGCTGCCGGACCTGAGCGACACGAGGAAGGTGCTCGGCTACCTGCTCGGCTGAGGGGGCCGATGCTTCTACAGGAGCGGTAGTAACGCGACAGTCTGATTATACTGTGAATGAGCGCGAGAGAGGACGCACACCGAGGAGGAAGTATGCGGAGGTCTTACCGATTCATCGCGTTTCTTGCCGTGTCGGCACTCATCGCGGTTGCCGGTTGCCGGTCGAACGCCAAGCAGGACGCAACAACCACCGTCGTAGACGCGGCGCACCGTGTCAGCATCGCCAGCTTACCGGCCCTGATCGTCGGGGGCTACGGCGAGGGCGACGGCCAGGTGCTGAGCCTGGGGCCGGTGGCCGTTGACCACGAAGGGCGCATCTGGATCGCCGACAACCGCCTCAAGCGGCTTGTGGTGATCTGCCAGACTCGCGGTCCACAGGGCATCCGGTCGTACAGCCCTGCGGATGCAAACCCCATCGTGCCCGGCGATACGCTGCGCGCCGTCCAGGCCATGACGTGGCATGATACCACGCTCTACCTCGGCGCGGGCGACGTGGTGTGGGCCGTAAGCGGCGATCAGGCCCGCAGGGTCGAGCTTGCAAACCTCGGCGGCTCCATGCGCGATCTCGCCGTCGGCCCGAACGGGCGAATCCATGTCCTCACGGAAGACTACGTGAAGGTCTACGACCGTACCGGCGGCGCATTCGTGGACAGCATCGGCTTTGACGACGGGAGCGGCTCGCCATACGCCCGTGCTTTCGCCGTCGGAACGGACGGAAGCATCTACGTGAGCGCCCGCACGCAGAGCCAGGTGCTCGTCTATGGGCCTGATAGGAAGCTCCTCCGGCGGGTAGGGTCACGCGGAGCGGGGCCAGGGCAGTTCAAAGGACAGGTGAAGGGCATCGCCGTTGACGCCTATGGGAACCTCTACGTGCGCGACGACGGCGAGAACGCCGTGAAGGTCTTCGCCGCAGACGGCAGGTACGTGACGACGGTGGGAAGCCGCGGCTCCCGACCGGGGCAGAGCCTTTCCGGCGAACAACTGCTCGTGGACGACGGACGGCATCGTCTGCTCCTGCCCGATGCGACGAACTACCGCATCCAGATATACGACCTGACCGGGAAAGACGCTCAGGCGGAGGACCGGACGGTCTATAGCCCTGAGCACAAGCGAACCTATCGCCCGGACCAGATCGTGCTCACCCTCGGAGATAACCCGGAGACCGAGCGGCGCATCGCCTGGAAGACCGACCACCACACCACCGGCACGCAGGTCGTCTTTGTGCGGGTGGACGGAGCCAACCCCGCCTCGGTTGATTGGAACTCGCCGTCGGTGAGGAGCGCGGAAGGCTCCAGCGTCGAATTCCATTCCAATCTCGGCCCGTACCGCGCACACGAGGTCACGCTCACCGATCTCCTGCCTGGTGCACAGTATGTCTATCGTGTGGGCGACGGATCGGCGGAAGGATGGAGCGCGCCCGCCGTCTTCACCGTCGCCGCCACCTCGAACGAGAGCATCATCGCGGTCGTCCTCGGAGATTCGCGCAACCGGATGGATGTCTGGCGGAATGTGGTGAGCGCCGCCGGGGGGCGCGCTCCCGCGTTCCTCATCAGCACGGGCGATCTCGTGCGGGATGGCGAGGATATGAACGACTGGAACGCCTGGTTCCATGAGGCCCGGTCCGTGTTCAGCACGGTTCCGTTCATGCCGTGTCTGGGCAACCACGAGCGCCACTCGCCGAACTACTTCCTTTCCTTTGCCCTGCCGAAGAACGCGCCGCCCCAGCTTGAGGAGGAGTGCTACAGCTTCGACTGCGGTCCGGCGCACTGGGTGGCGCTCAACAGCGAGATAGACCTCGAAGGGCAGGCCAGATGGCTGGCGGACGACCTCAGGAGCACCCTGAAGCCCTGGACCTTCGTCTTCTTCCATCGCCCTGCCTATGCCGGGCATCCTTCGCGGGGCGACGGCAACAAAGACGTGCGAGAGACCTGGTGCGATCTGTTCGAGCAATACGGCGTTGACATCGCCTGGCAGGGGCACGACCACTACTACTTCCGCACCAAGCCGATTCGTGCGGAAGAAGTGGTCGCGTCGGGCCAGGGGCCGATCTACGTCACCACCGGAGGGGCCGGAGCGCCGCTCTACCCGATTCAGAAGAACAAGTACGCCGAGGTCGCCGAGAGCGTTGACCATTACTGCGTCATGACGGTGAGGCCGAACCAGTGTTACGTGGCCGTATATCGGGCCGATGGGAGCATCCTCGACAGGTTCGCCCTCGCGCCGCGCCTGCCCGGAGCGCAGCCGGAGAGCGAGCCACCTGACGAGGAGTCCAGGGAACTCGACAAGTTGGAGACCGGCGAGTAGTGCGGCGTTCGGGCGCGAAATGGAATGCAGTGGTGCGGCACGATGGTGCGCATATGAGGGCGATTTCCATGAATCCGAGTGAGAAAGCAGTCGTGGAGAGGTTTAAGGCATTGCTTCTGGAACGAACTCAATTGCACAAGATGATTCTGTTCGGTTCGAGAGCCAGAGGCGACGCCGATCCGCATTCCGACATGGACATACTCGTGATCCTGAACGGCCCACCAAGTGCTGAGGCGAGGAACTGCGTGAGCGAGTGTGCCTGGGAGGCGGGTTTCGAGCATGGCATTGTGGTGGTTCCGGTAGTGTTCACCCGCGACGAATGGGAGCACGGCCCGGAGCGCTATTCTCTGTTGGCACAGGCCGCCGAGACGGAAAGCGTACTTCTATGAAAGAAGAGATATCCGACCTCGTCAGGCTTCGTTTGAAACAAGCCAGGGTCGCCCTCCGCAGAATGACCGACGGATGACGAAAAGCAGAGCGAGGCGCGTTCTTCGAGAGGCAGCGGATCTCCTTCCGATGTTCGGGTAGGCTCTCACCATCTTGCCTCTCCGGGGGTGAATTGTCCCCGCGCCTTACGGTGAGTACCTTACTCATTCCGACGGTAATCCTACCGTGGGAACGCACCCGTTCACAGAGCGGTCTGGGGACGAGGGGTACCCGTCTTCATGAAGAAAGGGAACGACCTGTGGCCAAGATTCCTGTTGCACTCCAGATGTACACCCTGCGCGGTGAATGCGCGAAAGACTTCGTCGGCACGCTCAAAGAGGTTGCCAAGATCGGCTACGCCGGGGTGGAATTGGCTGGGACATACGGCCTCTCAGCGAAGGAACTGAAGAAGGTTCTGGATGATCTGGGTCTCAAGCGGGCTGGCGGGCACGTCGGAGTGGAAGGGCTGGAGAAGGACCTCAACAAGATCGTTGACGAGTATAAGACCATCGGCAGCGCCTTCGTCACCATTCCGGGGCTACCCGGCAGCTATACCGCCGACGCCGAAGCCTGGCAACGCACCGGCAAACTGCTCAGCGAGATCGGCACGAAGCTGCTGAAGGAAGGGATTCAGCTTTCCTATCACAACCACAACCGCGAGTTCCAGCTCTACAACGGCAAGTACGGGCTGGATATTCTCTACGAATCGAGCGATCCGAAGGCGCTGCACGCCCAGATTGACACGTACTGGGTGCAGTACGCCGGGGTTGATCCCGCGAGCTACATGAGGAAGGTCGCCAACCGCCTCTCGCTTGTGCACATCAAAGACATGGCCGACGACGACGTGAAGTCCTTCGCCGAGATCGGGAACGGCATCCTCGATTGGGACAGCATCTTCGCCGTCGCCAAAGAGGCGGGGACCAAGTGGCTCATCGTGGAACAGGATAGCTGCGCCCGGCCCCCGATTGAAAGCGTCCGCATCAGCTTTGAGAACCTCAAGGCGATGGGAGCCGTCTGACGGAAAACGCCGTAATTGCGCGGTGCGTCTCTGAGAGTGTGTGTGAAAAGGCGTGTAACGGGCATTAGGGAAGAGTAGATTTCGAGAGCCGGGTGAAGGAGCTTCTCTCATGCCACGCAAAGCCTATGCAAGCGATTTGACTGACGCGCAGTGGTCGCTGATTGCACCGATGCTTCCACCCGCCAAGCCAGGTGGTCGCCCGTGCAGCGTCGACCAGCGCGAAGTGATCAACGCGATTGTGTATCTGGTGCGCACCGGCTGTCAGTGGTGGATGCTTCCTCACGACTTTCCGAACCATAACACGGTCAGCACCTATTACCATAGGTATCGTCGTGAGGGGGTATGGCATCGTATTCATGAAACGTTGCGCGCCGAAGTAAGGCTCGATCAAGGCCGTCAGGCAAGTCCCAGCGCCGCCATCCTTGACAGTCAAAGCGTCAGGACGACGGAAAAAGGGGGCCACGTGGCTACGACGCAGCCAAGAGGATCGTCGGGCGCACACGTCATCTGGTCGTGGACAGCCTGGGGCTGCCGGTGGCGGTGACGGTGCATCCCGCCAACGTACAAGACCGTGACGGGGCGGTGGCGATATTCCGTCGGATGCAGGGACGATTTCGCCGGTTGCGCCTGATCTGGGGCGATGGCGCGTATGCCGCTGAGCGGGTCCGTCAGGCCGGTGAACGGGCCGGGTGGACCATCGAAGTGGTTGAAAAACCCCGTGAAGGGAAGACATTCACTCTGCTCCCAGTTCGCTGGATCGTCGAGCGGAGCTTTGCCTGGCTCGGCAAACACCGACGTCTCGCGAAAGATTACGAGTTCTCCCCACACAGCAGTGAAACCATGATCTACATTGCCATGACCAATCTCATGATTCATCGCCTAAAACCCGATTAGATGCCTTTCGGTACACACTCCAA
>Ga0172365_10002459_pt1 | contig 13635 bp, 13 predicted proteins | sample LakKivSesite48cm_FD_114535 | JGI IMG/M metagenome (GOLD analysis project Ga0172365, IMG submission 114535) | Sediment microbial communities from Lake Kivu, Rwanda - Sediment site 48cm | ecosystem: Environmental > Aquatic > Freshwater > Lake > Sediment | place: Rwanda: Western Province, Lake...
GGAATTTGGCTCCGGGAACGAAAAGTAAAAATGGTGGGTATCGATCATCATTTCCACCTGGGGAAGTCGATCGACAAAACTCGGGCATTTCATGAAATATTGATGGCGAAAGACGTCTTGTTGATTGAAGGCCTGGATCATTTAGACCGGGTAGCGGTGGTTCCCTTTGTCTTCTTGGCTTTTCCTTACCGTGTTGAGGGAATCGATAGCAGTTTCGCTCGAGCAGTCGCATTTATTGGGAGGTGAAGGAGATGCATATTAAAAAAATCGGAATACTAAGTGCTGGCGGTGATTGCCCGGGAATCAATGCAGTGATTCATGCCGTCGTGAAAAAAGCCATTCTAGATCACCAAATGGAGGTGGTGGGAATAAATGACGGCTTTGAAGGATTGGTCGAAGGCAGGTGGAGGGCTCTTCACTACAATGATGTATCGGGGATCATGCCATTAGGCGGAACTATTTTAGGAACCTCCAACAAAGCCAACCCCTTTAAATATCCCTGTACCGAATATGGGAAGCTCGTCTTTAAAGATTTATCAAACGAAGTCATAGACAATTATCACGCTCTGGGATTACAAGCTTTGATCGCCATCGGTGGTGATGGGACTTTTCATATCGCGAATGGTTTTGCCGATAAAGGGTTGAATGTAGTGGGTGTTCCCAAAACCATCGATAATGATTTGAGTGAAACCGACCTGACCTTTGGTTTTGATTCGGCAGTCCACGTTGCTACTGATGCTATTGATCGACTGCATACCACCGCTCAGTCACATCACCGAGTCATGGTGGTTGAAGTCATGGGTCGCTATGCCGGATGGATAGCACTCCATGCTGGTATTGCTGGTGGCGGTGATGTAATTCTCATTCCTGAGATTCCCTTTGATATCGCGAACGTGTGTCTTTTTATTCGTAAACGGATTTCTGCTGGGAAAAGGTTCAGCATTGTGGTGGTTGCCGAGGGCGCCAGACCCCAGGGGGGCGATTTTACCGTTTTGCGTAGAGTTGAAGAGAGCCACGATCAGATTCGGTTAGGTGGAATCAGTTATGTGATCGGACAGGAAATTGAAGAACGGACTGGCATTGAAACCCGGGTGGTTATTCTTGGGCATTTGCAGCGGGGCGGTTCACCCACTCCCTTCGATCGGGTGTTGGCCAGCCGTTTTGGTGCCGCTGCCGTTGATTTAGTAGTGAATGAACAATTTGGCTACTTCCCGGCACTCAAAGGGAATGAAATCGTCCCGGTACCTATCAAACAAGCCATCTCTTCACTGAAAACTGTCCCCCTGAATAATACCCTGCTTCAGGTCGCCCGATCAACCGGAACCTGTTTGGGAGAATAGAGAAAGGGAGCGAATGATATGTGGCATGACCGCTTAAATAGAGCTTTAGACGTAGTAAAAAAAGCTGGAGAGATCGCTCAACAAAGGCAGCAATCAATCGGATTCATCGAAGACAAAACCAGCCCGATGGATATCGTCACCGATATTGATCGTGAGACTCAGCATATGATATTAAATACCTTGAAGTCATATTTTCCCGAAGATGAAATCTGGGGAGAAGAAAGTGGTTATCCGTTGCAAGATTTTTCCGCCACCTGGGTGGTTGATCCCATCGATGGAACGACGAATTATGTGCACGGTCTGCCCCTCTATGGTATCTCTCTTGCCTATTATCATCACGGCTGGCCGGTGATTGGGGTGATTGACTCACCAGCTTTCAGAGAAACCTTCTGGGCAGAAAAAGGCAGTGGTGCTTATCTGAACGGAAAACCAATCAAAATATCCCAGGTTACCGATATCCGCCGTAGTCTGGTTTCAACCGGCTTTCCTCACGAGCAGAGCCGGTGTGATATTGTTATTCCGGTTTATCATCGTCTTCTCTGCCGAACACAAGCATTGCGGGCAATTGGTTCGGCAGCATTAGGAGTAGCCTATGTCGCCTGCGGTCGTTTTGAAGCGTACTTTCAATTGGGAGTATCTTTCTACGACGTTGCTGCCGGAGTGTGCATGTTAGAGGAAACTGGAGGAGCTGTTCTCCAGTTGGATGGAAAAACCTGGGGAACGGCGAGCCGTTCCATCGTTGCCATTAATCCGCTTATTCAGCAGCAATTTTTCGATGAACTCGCCGATTTCCATCTGGAGGAACCGAAACATCGGGGATAAAAGCTATTATTTTACTTTTGAAGGAGGTATAGAAATGGCTTTTCAGTATGGTTTATCAAAATTTATTCCTTTCCAAGATCGAAATGAATGTGAACGGGTCCGAAAAATCAAGAAAGAAGACATTACCAAGCACCCCAATTCTGATTTTAAAATTAAGGTCATCGAAGACCCAAACCAGTTCTATTTTGAATTTGCTTTGGATCTGGTAACACGAATTAAAAAAGCGGTTGAAAAGAATGAGAAATTAGTTCTTATTCTCCCGGTTGGTCCCATGCCCCAGTACGATATTGCTGCCCGGTTGATCAATGAATTTAACCTTTCAATGCAGCATATCCATACCTTTAATATGGATGAATATGCCGATGAAGACGGAAATACCGCCCCGATCGATTGGCCGGGTTCATTCCAAAAGGCAATGTGGGAAAATTTTTTCAATAAACTTAAACCAGAACTTCGACCCCTCACCAAAAATATCCACTTCCCCACTAAAGAAGTTCTCCCCGACTACGGGAAGATGATTGCCGATCTCGGCGGTGCTGATTGCTGCTATGGCGGTGTGGGTTGGTGCGGACACATTGCTTTCTGGGAAGCTCATTTAGGATTTGAGTTTGGTGACGATCTGGAAACGTATAAACAACAAGGACCACGGTGTGTCGAACTCCATCCGATGACCATCATGCAGAATGCGCTTCATTCGTTCAGTGGCGACTGGTCCTGGGTTCCTCCCAAAGCGAACTCCATCGGACCAGCCCAGATTGTGGGCGCTAAAGACCGGAGCTTTTGGCTGGATGGATATATCGGCGGCGGAGTGAGCTGGCAACGTTTCATCGCCCGTTTAGCTGCTCATGGCCGGGTAAACACCCTGGTTCCGGCTTCTCTGCTTCAGACTGTGCCTGGTACTTACACCATCATGGGTGGTGTAGCCGATAACGTAGAAATCCATATGGCGTAAAATATATAATCCAACTGATTTTTCCAAGGATAACAGAACCAAAAATGAATTTTAATTATATACCATCCGAAATTCCCCACTTTAGCAAAAGGCGGTGAAAAGTAAAATGTGAAATGTAAAAGGTTTAAAACTGGAGAAAAATAAAAGACAAAAAGATCGAATCCCTTTGTCCAAAGGTAGAAGCCAACGGAAGGGAGACGGAATAATTATCAAAATATGATTGCTACGAACCACGCTTGAATACTTTTTCTCAAGCGTGATATTTAATTTTTTCACAATTTCATTTGCTTGCCGTAGGCTGACAGTATCGCAACGGCAGCTTTTTTAATTTTTTTTTACGATTCACGACTTACTACTCACGATTTACGGTATTTTCAAATACAAGGGAGGAATTATCATGTCAGCACAATTAGCAATTTTTGGTGGAGAATCAGTATTTAAAGAAAAATTTCCAACGTGGCCCAGCTTTTCAGAAAAAACGAAGCAAGAAGCCCTGAAGCCACTTGAGACCGGACAAGTCAATTACTGGACCGGACACAAGGGAGTGGAGTTTGAGGAAAAATGGGCACAATATTGCGGATGTGCCTATGGAATATCAACCTCCAATGGAACTTCTGCTCTTCATACCGCTCTGGCAGCCTGTGATATTGGCCCGGGAGACGAAGTCATCGTTACCTCCTATTCCTTTATCGCCTCATCGTTTTGCGTTCTCCAGGCGGGAGCGATCCCGGTGTTTGCCGATGTCCGCAAAGAAACCCATACCATCGACCCTGCTTCCATTGAAAAAAAGATCACTCCTCGTACCAAGGCTATCATTCCGGTTCATCTCTACGGAATTCCCTGTGATATGGATTCAATCATGTCGATTGCCAAGAAACACCATCTGTACGTTATTGAGGATTGTGCCCAAGCCCACGGGAGCGAATATAACGGGAAAAAAGTGGGGAGTATTGGTCATGTTGGTTGTTTTAGTTTTTGTCAATCAAAGCACTTCACCACCGGAGGCGAAGGAGGAGCAGTGGTGACCAATGACGAAAGAATCGCCTGGGCAGCCCGCTCTTTTCGAGACCATGGCTATGATGTTAAGGAACGGCTTCGTTTGCTCGAATTAGAAAAGAAGCTGTTTTATATTCATCAGCGAGTCGGTTTTAACTACCGTCTGACCGAAATTCAATCGATTATTGGGCTCTGCGAATTAGAGCGCTTTGATGGATGGAACAAAAAGCGGCGAGTGGAAATCGGTGTGAAACTGTTGAAAGCCTTACAGGGTCATGAAGTGGTACAATATCTCCCTCCTCATGGAGTCGAAGGAAAGTTTATCTCCTTCTGGCTCTTCCCAATAGTGATTAATTTGAACCACATCACCTGTACCATCAAAGAATTTTGGGAAGCGATTGAAGCTGAAGGGGTCCCGGTTGCGCCAGTCCTCTGGCCTCAAATGTATAAAGAAAAAGCCTATGTCGAACACAATGGTTTTGGTACCGCTAAGTTCCCCTTCAATTCTCGAGAATATACCGACCCCCAATCCGTTGATTATTGCAATGTCTTCTGTGAAAATGCCGCCTGGCTCGAGGAACGGACTTTCTGCTTCCCCGCTCATCCGGTTTACGAAGGCCGCCATGTCGATGCGATGATCGCTGCTTTCGAGAAAGTATATAATTATTATAAAAAACTATGAATAACATTCGTGTCATGGTATGTTCATGACATAGGTTTATATACTGTAAATACAGTGACAAGTGGTCAGGAATGAGTGGCCAATGAACAATGAAGGCTTCATTTATAATTGATATTCAACCCTCTCCATTTGGACAAAGGGATTCGATTGGTTGGCTATTCCCTTCGAAAGGGGAATATGTATTCTACTTTAACAAAATATAGAACAATGGAGGAGAATTCAATTGAATACCAGGAAAGTATTTAATACCGATTCGATTGCTTGGCGTAAGCTCATTGCATCGATTTTAATTATCCTCGTCGTGGTGCTTCAACTTATTCTCAATCCGATAACTCAAATCATTCAAATCGTGGCTGTCATTTTGTTGGGTTTGCTCGTTCTCCAGTTGTTGTTTGAAATTTTGGAAAAACCGACTGGTCTGGATCGGCCCCGACAGTTTAATGATTATTATCAGGCGCAACCGGTTATGAAGGATTATTTAGAAAATCATTTAAAAAGGGAACCCACTCTCTCGATCTGTTGGTTGGATACTTCTTTTGAGCATGCTCTGACATTCATAAGCAACGTTCTCAAGCCGATTCTGCATGATAACCGGAAAAATGCTCTGAAAATCGAACTAACCATGTTGGATCCTTCCTGGCCGGATATTGAAAGAGTCAATTCCACCTGGACATCGCTCGGGAAGTCGAATTCTGAGAGCTTGAAAGTATTCATGGAGGTCTATAAAGAGGTTTTAACAAATAAAGGCTGGTCGATCGATATTACTCTCTACCGTCATTTGCCCAACTGGCAGGGATTTTTGATCAATGACCGGTACCTTTTTTTGAGTACTTGTATCTGGAAAAATGGTATTTTGTCTGATGATAATCCTTACGAATTGTACGAGGCTGGAGATCGCTTTGGCGGAAATGAAAAAATCGAACAGTTCAAAAGCTGGTTTGGGCATTGCCAACGGGAAATCCAGGAAGCATCCAGCCAGAAATCAACCCCGGGAGTCACTTTTTATATCACTAACGAGACGAAGAAATAATTGCCATATCGCTTTATTTCTCCCCCACTTTTGTGAATGGGGGTTAGGTTGGAGGTTGAAGGAGTCGTTCGCTATCCCGAAAACTACCACAGGATTCCATTTTAATCGTCACCCCTGAATGTTTCTATCAGGGGTATAAAGTAAATTGAAAAATCTTAGATTCCCGATTAAGACATTCGGGAATGACGGATGATGACGATACCTCTATGAAAATCCATTGCGTACGTAGTTTTCATTCCTCACATGGTGCCAGGGGCATTTTTCTGGCATGAAGTCTTCTCACTCATATTTATCCAATCGGAATCTCGGGCTGATATCGCGCGCTTCCCGGATCGCCTGTTGGTATTCATTGGAAGTAATCCGGCGGCGGAGGAGGGGAATTTCGTCGGCATGGAAGCAGGGATGATACTGGTCCATGAGGTTGATATAGGCAGTCGGTGAGATTTCTTGGGCAATAAAGGAGAGTATGTCGTGGGTGCCAGAGAGACCGCCGGGTAGGATGAGGTGGCGAATGAGGAGACCATGTTGGGCGATGCCATATTCATCCAGGATCAAATCACCCACCTGATTCTGCATTTCCTTGAGTGATTCGCGAGCTCTCTCGGGATAATCCTTAACACCTGATAGTTGAAAGCCGATATCGGGATCGGAATACTTAAAGTCGGGAAGATAAATATCGACTAAACCGCGCAGTTTTTTCAAGGTTCCGACTTTTTCATACCCTCCACAGTTGTAGACCAGCGGGAGGGAGAGCCCCCGGCCGACGGCAATGCCCAGAGCCGTAACGATCTGCGCAAGATAATGGGTGGGGCTCACCAGGTTGATATTGTGGCAGCCCTTCTTTTGCAGATCAAGCATGATGGAAGCCAGATCATCGAGAGAGACCACCTCGCCATGCCCGTGGCTGATATCCCAGTTTTGGCAGAAGATGCAGCGCAGAATGCAATGATTGAAAAATATAGTTCCGGAACCACCGCTCCCCACCAGGGGTGCTTCCTCACCAAAATGAGCGCCGAACCCGGAAATCTCTACCTCATATCCGGCTCCACACCACCCGATCTGCCCTTTAAGCCGGTTCACCCGGCACGAATGAGGGCAGATCGAGCAACTCTCGAGGCTCTCCATCAGCTCGCGGGCATATTTTACCAAAGCTTGATGATCGTAGTATTCTCGATAACTGGGACGCATGATTGAACTCTCCTACAACTCATTTTCGGGTTTGATAAATCAAATCTCAATAAATACCATTATAATTGTAGGGGCGCAAATGTATTGCGCCCGGTATCTTAATGTAATTGTAGCGACATGCCATGGCATGTCGCTCTTTGGTATTCATTTTATTGTTTATTTTTGTAGGAGCAGCATCCTGTTGCAAAGGATATCAAATAATGGAATGAGAAAAAGTCACTTTCCCCGTCGTTTCACGACACCCTCCTGTGAGGAAAAATTGAAAATACTGATTCTTCTAACGCTTTTATTTCTCCACCTCGAGAGAGAGAGGGGGGTGTGCATTTTAATTTATTTCTCATCCATATCAATTTATTATATACTTGTTTCATGGGACAAATCATAAAGGAGCACGGCATGATATCCGATATTGACTCTGAAACTCTCACTCTCTTCGCTAATCAAATCCGTCAGCATTACCCCGATGCGCGGATCTGGGCTTTCGGTTCACGGGTGAGAGGTGATGCTTCCTGGGAATCCGATCTTGATGTCTGTGTTTTAGTAAATGATCTCACCGGAGAGGTTTGGGACTATATAATTGAAGTCGCGTGGGAGATTGGTTTTCAAAGAGGGATTGTCATATCTCCGATTTGTTTCTCCCGAGATCAGCTTGAGAAAGGGCCTCTCTCGGAAAGTTCAATCGTAAAAACCATTCTCAGGGAGGGCGTTGCGGCTTGATCAATGAAAACATCCTTTCACTGATAAAATACCGAATTGAACAAGCTGAAGAAGCATTGGATGCGGCAGAAATTCTTCTGATGAAGGAAAGCCGGAGAGCATCTGTCAACCGATCTTATTATGCGATGTTTTACGCGGTTTTAGCCCTTTTATGTATCGAGTCAAAAGAAACATCAAAACATTCGGGTGCGATAGCGCTTTTTGATCAAATATTTGTTAAACCTGGATTTATTCCAACAGAACTCTCCCGGTGGCTTCATCAGGCTTTTATTAAACGGATGATGGCTGATTACAACCCGATAAACTCAGTATCTATGAATGAGGCAAAAGAGATGTTCGAGCACGCTCGAGAGTTTGTTATACAGGTTAAAAATTACCTTCAGAAATTAGTGATATTCTGATCCGCAGATATGAATATGTAGAAAAAATTCATAATCAGGCTTGATTTATCTTTTAAAGAAATATTCCAAAAAATATCAGAAGAAATCTCGCTTTGGATTTTTATATAGGTGCCTGTCGCCTAAGTTATTACACCGTCGACCAGTTTTTTTTTCAATGTAGCATTTATCATTCTTTTTAGAAGCCCGGGACCGGGTGAAGATGTTTTTTAACTCCAGCAGTATCGGGTGAGCTGGAGGGCAGTGAAAAAATATTGGGGACATATCCTGCAATATAGGTTCCCTTCTTTTATTATTATTTTATGGCGAGAACATTGCGAATCGAATACCCCTTCACCCCCCTCCGTGTCCCCGTGCTCCCGCTTCATCCTTCCTCTCCCTCCTTATCTCCGACGGGAATGCACGGAACACGATTTTCTCTGTCAATCAGTACCGGTAGAATTTTCTCCATATTTTGGGATTGGGAGTAAAACGATTCAACTGGCTTTGTCACGTCTATTGGCACAATTATATGGACTCTACTGGAAGTGAGGTGAGGGTGAATATTTTTATCCCTCATATGGTAACTACAAAGCAGCATGATTCTCTCCCCTCTTCTCATTCCGAAATACTCTCGTTACTCCGAAAAACCAGACAGTAACTTCCCTCCTTCCTTCCTCTTGCACGCTGGGAATCGGCTCATTGCTTGACAATACGATAAATGAAAACCTACAATTGTACCATGATTCCGAAAAAGGAGGTGTTTTTATGAGATTAGCGAAGATGGTATTGGTGCTTTGTGTAATTGTTCTTTTGCTTTCTATTTCGGGGACGCTCTTTGCGAAAAAGTTAACTTACGGATACGTCACACCAGGACCAGACACGTGGTATAAAAAAGACGTTGAAGGATTTATGTATGGAGCTCAGCTCGCGGGCGTTGAGGGTATAGTACTCAATTCTGATTATGATACCGAGAAAGAGATTACGAATATAAAGACATTGATCAACATGGGCGTTGATGGAATGTGCATTTTCTCTTTTAACCCCAATGGTGCTTTTATTGCCGCACGCGAGTGTGCTGCAGCAGGCATTCCCCTGGTTGTGACTGATAACGTGGGGCAAGTCCTGACATCACCTCATGAAGTAGTGGCGTGTATTGACTTTGATTGGAAAGGCATGGGTGTGAATGTTGCTGAATACATCGCCAACAACTATCCAGGGGAAAAGATTGCAGTCATCATGGGTTTATTTGAACACATACCAGTTCAAATGTTCCGTGAATCCTTCGAACCCAAGGTGAAAGAGCTCGGAAAGAATGAAATTGTAGCGGTTAGAGATGGCAAATATACACCAACGGTTGCGGTCGACCAAGCCCAGGACCTCATAGAGTCTGGATATGATTTCTCAGTCCTTTTCGTTTTCAATGAGGAAATGGGAGCGGCAGTGGTCAGAATGCTCAAAGCCAGGGGTTTATTGAATAACCCAATTAAAGTTATTACTACCAACGGAGCACCTTACGGCATAGAGCTGATTAAAGAGGGTAGCATTAAGTATTCAATTTCGACTTCACCTGGCTGGGAGGGTTTGGTTTCCTTCCTCGCTCTTCACTCTTATGTCAATGGAAAGATCACCGACAAGCGACAGCAAATTTTATTACCGAATACACCCATTACTCCAGAAACGATTGACGATAAAACGAAGGTTGTTCCGTGGGATGTAGATCCAGTTTGGATTGAACTCACCAAGAATTATTTCCCGCAGTACAACGACCTCGGAGTCTACTGAGATTGGTCTCGCGCAACGAGGAGTGAATGCTCCTCGTTGCACTTTCAAATGGCAGAGCGCGAAATAAAATGGGGGAAAACAATCTTTTAGTTTCATTAAAGAATATTACCAAGATATACGGTATACACAAAGTCCTTGACAATGTTTCTTTTGATTTGAGGAAAGGCGAGATACATTGTCTGGTTGGCGAGAACGGAGCTGGGAAATCTACGCTCATCAAGATTTTGTCTGGAGCTGTGGTCCCGGAAAAGGGTGAATTGTATGTTCTCGGCCGTCAAATCGCTTTTATGACACCGCGAAAAGCAATTGAAATCGGGATATCCACCGTATACCAGGATGCTGAGTTAGTAGAATCCCTCACCGTAGCAGACAACATCTTCTTAGGTGATGAACAGTCTGCCCCCATTCCCTTCATTGTAGACAAAAATAAACAATTCAGAAAAGCCAAGCAAATCATAGATACCTTACACATGAATCTTGCTGTCGATGCGTTAGTAGAAGACCTCTCGGTTTCGCAAAAGCAGATGCTTCAAATTGTGAAGGCCCTCTATCGTGATACGAAAATCATTATTATGGACGAACCCACCAGCTCGCTCGGATTAGAAGAAAAGAAAGCATTGATGGGCATTATCAAAAATCTCAAACAGCGTGGGATTGGTATTATATATATTTCCCATTATCTGGAAGAGATTTTTATGATTGGCGATAGAGTCACCATTCTGAAAGATGGAAAAGTTGTCAATACCTATGACGTTGCCTCGGTTGACGTGGGTACGGTTATAAAAGGCATGGTGGGGAGGGATGCTTCCGCTTTCTACACCAGAAAAAAAATACCACTCGGCGATGTTCAGGTCGAAGTAAAAAACCTTTCAAAAACTGGTATTCTCCAGCCAGTTCACTTTGAACTGAGGAAAGGCGAGATCTTGGGCATTGGTGGGTTGGTTGGTTCTGGTCGGTCAGAACTGGTTGGGCTCATCTTTGGTATTGACAAACCCGATAGCGGTGAAATCATCATTAATGGGAGAAAAGCAAGAATTCAAAGTCCACGAGATGCCATACGAGCTGGAATATGTTTGATTACCGAAGACCGTCGTAAACTTGGTCTTTTTATCGGCAGAAATCTCATTGAGAACACGGCTTTAGTACACAATGACGTTTTCAGAGGTTTCATAGTCGACAGTAAAGAAGAGAGAGAACTGACCAAGCAGATGGTGAACGATCTATCCATCGCTACCAGCGACACCACTCAAATGGTGGAAGAGCTTTCGGGAGGAAACCAACAGAAAGTCGTCATTGCCAGATGGTTACTCGATGATGCCACGCTGTGTATCTTTGATGAGCCGACCAAAGGCGTAGACATAGGTGCAAAACAACACATATACGAATTGCTGGTAGGGCTCGCCGAGAAAGGGAAGAGCATCATCATGGTATCATCGGACATGCCTGAGCTGCTTTCTATGAGCGATCGCCTTGCGGTCATGCGTGATGGTCAAATAGTTGAAATAATTGAAAACAACCAAATCAAAGAAGAAGACTTGATTAAAAAGTTCATGGGTGTGGAAGAGAAGTGAGAAGGGACTGGTAAAAGTGAACCATATGATGATTTCATCCGATGAACCAGTTGAGACATTGGTTAAGAACAATAGATTTCAATCAGTTGTGAAAAGTCAGTGGTTTCTTCTTTTATTTGCTGAATTTGTGATAGCAGCCATGACCGGAATCATCAACCCAAGGTTTTTCACCATGAGTAATATTGTGAACGTGTTAGAACAAGTAGCGGTTTTAGGTATAGTCTCCTCAGGAATGACGTTGTTAATCATCTCGGGTGAAATCGATATTTCTGTCGGTGCCAACATTGGGTTGTCATCTTGCGTTATGGCGATTATGATTAAGAGCGGCATTGGAGTCTTTCCCTCATTTGCAGTTGGAATTGCTTTGGCCATTTTCAGTAGCTTTTTAGTCGGACTCACCGCGCGAACCTTTAAGGCACCCTCATTCATTACATCGCTGGCATTTATTAGCGTCTTTCAAGGGATTGCCTTGGCAATAACCAAAGGGTCATTTCAAACCATATATGGGCAAGCAGAAACCATTGGCATGACTCGCCTGGGGCAGGTCCTACCATTAAGTTTCGTCATTAGTTTAGGTGCCTACCTAATGGTTCATTTCATGCTTACCTACACTAAATTTGGACGGAGAATTTATGCAGTGGGAAGCAATCCTTCCGCAGCCTACCTTTCCGGCATTTCGGTCGTCAACACCAAATTCTCTGCTTTTCTTTTCAGCGGTTTCTTTGTTGGTATTGGTTCTATGGTTTTACTGTCGAGAATAGGTGCAGCACAACCTTCTACCGGTAGCGGTATTGAGCTCAAAGCAATTGGTGCAGTGGTCATTGGTGGCACTCCTCTGGCTGGCGGTAAAGGAAGGATCATTGGCACTTTCCTCGGAGTCCTTCTCATGGGCATCATCTCCAATGCATTGAACATGATGCGGGTAAACCCCTATTATCAGCAAGTTACTTTTGGGTTGCTCATCATTGCCTCATTAGCAGTCAGTATCTTCAGTTCCTACAAAGGGCATTCTCGAACTGAAAAAACCACCAAAAGTAAACGAAAATTAGCGGATTAATGGGAAACGATAGAATTGAAACGCTCTCCATTCGTCCTTAAAAGAAGTGATGGAGAGGACGCGAAGAAAAATTGTCTACGAGTGAGAGTGAGTCATGTACCTATAGATTGGAGGGTAAATCTTGAAAATTGGATTTCATACCGATGCTTTCAATTCCGCCGTTTTTAGCTTTGAAAAAGCTCTCAACTGGGCTCAAGAACACAATGTGCACTTCATTGAATGCGGGGTTCTTGAAGGTGTGAGCTGGATTCACGGCCTTGGGTACTTTCCACACGTTTCGCTATCAGAGGATCCCATGTGGACAAGAAAAAAAATGGAACAATACAGTGTTGGCTTCTCCCAGATTGATGCCGCATATCCACTTTCTGGTCGGGATGGACTGTATTATGGTGTTCAATACGTTCTTAAAACTTTACCCTGGGCGAAAATTGTGGATTGTCCGAATATTGCCACCACCGATGGACTGAATATACCTGAAGGCCTTTCTGAAAATACCGCCTTAGAACTCATGAAGTATGCCTATGGTACAATTGTTGAAAAAGCAGAACTCTACGATATCACCATTAATATCGAAGTCCACGGGTACTTTACTACGAAACCAGAGTTTTTAGAAAAGATGCTCGATTTCGCTCAAAGTGACCGATTGGGTTTGAATTTTGATACCGGGAATACTTTCATAGCGGGACAGGATCCGGTCGCATTTTGCCGCCATTTTATCAAAAGGGTCAAGCATGTACACATAAAGGATGTTTCTGAAAGTCTTGCTTATGCTCTGAGAGGGAAAGAAACTGGCATTGGCATCAGCTATTCTGCTATCGGTGAAGGAGTGAATGCCGACAATATCAAAGAAGTCCTCAAAATACTTCGGGATTCAGGGTACAACGGTGTGCTAAGCATCGAATGTGAGGGTCAAGGAGGACCATTGATTGAGAAATCTTTACATTGGCTCAGAAACACGCTGCAGAAACTGAATATACCAGAAGAAAAGTGATTTGCGAAAGCGAAATTCCAGGGAAGAACGGGAAAGATCAACGAGGTCGATGCGCTCTTTTCGAAGAATTATACTGAATTGGGCTTCTAGGGAAAGCAATCGAAAAAGGGTGGGCGATTGCTTGAAA
>Ga0172365_10002464_pt1 | contig 13627 bp, 9 predicted proteins | sample LakKivSesite48cm_FD_114535 | JGI IMG/M metagenome (GOLD analysis project Ga0172365, IMG submission 114535) | Sediment microbial communities from Lake Kivu, Rwanda - Sediment site 48cm | ecosystem: Environmental > Aquatic > Freshwater > Lake > Sediment | place: Rwanda: Western Province, Lake Kivu...
CCCAGATTGACCTCAATCTTCGTTATGCCCTTTATTACCAGGAAAAAAGACCCTTCTTTCTGGAGGGCATGGAAATATTCCGTTATCCGGCTATTGAAATGGTCTATACACGCCGGATCATTGACCCGCTGTTTGGAGCCAGAATCACCGGAAAAACCGGGAGGTTTAGCTACGGATTGTTAACCGCCTATGACCTGAAGCCGACCGAAAGCTTGTGGGAAGTTCACAACGGAGGCGGCGAGGAAACGGTCGACCGCAACGCCCTGTTCAATATCTTCCGGGTGAAAGCCGATGTTTTCGACCAGTCCTACGTGGGCTTCACTCTGGCCGATAAAGAAATTACCGGGGGAGCCTGGAACCGGGTGGCCGGAATCGACGGCATGTGGCGTTTCAAAGACCGCTTCTTCTTCTCTTTTCAGGCTCTGGCTTCCGATACCAAAAACGAAGAACGAAACACCTCTCTGGCCCCCGCCCTTTACAGCGAGTTCTACTACTACACCAGGCTCAGAAAAAAGCTTCACTGGGGAGCGGGAGGTTTTTTCCAGGCCATGCATCCCGATTTTGAAGCCTCTTCTGGATTCGTCAATCGGGTGGATTACCGCCTGACCGGCCTGTTCACTTTTTTTAATTTTTACACCGACAGAAAATACCTGAACCAGGTCGACCTCAACCTCCAGGTGGCCCAGCGCGATTCCTACAGAGGCGATATTGTCCAGGATAAATGGTTCCGGGCCAGAGTCCAGTTCAGACTGACCGAGTTCAACCGGATATTTATTTTTCTCACCCGCTCGATGGAACGTTATGCGGACCTTGATTTCAATAAAACGACTTTTTATGTTGAAGGCCAGACCACCTTTCTTAGCTGGCTGCCGCTGAACTTCTATTTTCAGACCGGAGATAGCATCAATTACGACCCGGAAGACCCTTTCCTTGGCTACAGCAACGTCTATGGGCTGTTCTTAACACTCAAGCCAGAGAAAAGGCTCCAGTTCGGCCTGGATATCAACTGGCAGACATACTGGAGGGAAAAAGGCGGAGAAAAGCTCTGGGATTATCTGGTCATCAGACAGAAGACCACCTTTCAGGTTTCCAAAACTCTGGCCATCAGAACCATCGTCGATTACAACGATTATTACCGTAAGATTTTCGGCAGTCTGCTCCTGAGCTGGGTCCTGCGGCCGGGAACTCTTTTTTACCTGGGAGCGGATTCCAATAATCTGCGCGATGAATTCGGGCATTACGGTCGAACCAATTACGGAGTGTTCATGAAGTTTTCTTACTGGTGGAGAATATAGGCTGGCGGACGCGGTCAGCCGTAAGAATAATGGCTTGCCCATCCACATAAACCGGGGCCGGGGATAGACCCTGGCCCCCTTCTCGTCTAAAATAACCATGTGAGTCTGGAGTTTCTGGCAGGGCTACCGGACTTCAGGGCCCTGGTAGCCAGGTTGAAGAAGGGGGAGGACTGTCTTTTTTTAACCGGGGTGATTTCGGAGGCCCGGCCTTATTTCTATGCCCTCCTGGCCAGGGAAATCGACCGGCCGATAGTGGTCATCGAGCCGGGCTCCCGCTCTCTCGACGAAGTCAGACTGGAAACCGAGAATTTCCTCCATCTGCTGTCAGTAAAAAGGGAGGTCCAGATTCTACCGGCACCCGGCTCCGAACCCTATCTCGAAGTAGCTGCTCCCCTGGAGGCCGTGGCTTCCAGAATGAGGACCTTCCACAGCCTGCTTCTCGGCCACAGACCCCTCATCCTGGCCAGCCTGGCTGGACTGCTGAAGCTGGTGCCGGCGGTCGGAGACCTGGAAAAATCGTTCATCAGGATAGCTGCCGGGTCCGAGCTCGACCGGGACTGGCTGCTGGAAAGACTGAAGGAGTTCGGTTATGTCCATGAAGACCTGGTAGCTTCTGCCGGCGAGTATGCCTACCGCGGCGGCATCGTGGATGTTTATTCAGTCTGGTCAGATTATCCGGTTCGTCTGGAATTCGCTGGCAACCAGGTGACCTCCATCCGGGAATTCGATGCTTCAACCCAGAGATCGGTAAACCGGATAGATATGGCGGTCATTCCAGCCCTGCGTGAATTTCCTGGAGACCCCGGGTTTATCGAAAAATTCTGCCGTCTGGCCAGAAGACGTTCTCCCCGCAGCCGGGACCTGGAGAAGAAAATAGAACTGCTAAGAGAGGGGGAGAGCTTCCCGTCCTTTGCCTATTCTGCTCTTCTGGTTGGTGAGCATTTTATCCCGGTTACCAGCCTCCTTGGAAACTCGCTATTCATATTCGAAGAGCCCGAGCTGGTGGAAAAAGACTGGGAGGAGCGACTGACCGAATGGCGGAAGTCGTATGAAGAGCAGGCCCGTCAGTCGGCTTTCTATCTGCCGCCGGAAGAAATCTTTCCCCCCGAAATTCTGGAATCAATAAAAAAACGTTCGCTTAAACTGACCGAACTGGGCGAGGCGGAAGGTCAGGACCGGTTGCATTTTCCCTTTCAGCCGGTGCCCCGTTTTGATAACAGAATCCCTTTTTTCCTTCAGTACCTGAAAAAACGCCAGGAGGAGCGCGACCTCTGCTACCTTTTTCTGTCCAACCCTGGAAAGAGGGATCGGCTGGCCACAGTCCTGCGGGAAGAGGAAATTCCGGCCCGGATTCTGGCTGACCCCGGGGAAAACCCGCGGGGAGAAGAGGTCAACCTGGTCGGGGGCCGGCTGCAGCGGGGATTCTGTTTCCCCCAGCAGAAGATTTTTTTCTTTGCCGAGCGGGACATCTTCACCGAGGAAAAAGTTATTATCAGCCGGGTGCCCCGGAAGCTTTTCTTCTCCCAGTTTCAGGACCTGAATCAGGGGGATTATGTGGTGCATACCGAATACGGGGTCGGGCGCTTCAACGGCCTGAAAAAGCTGGACTTTGACGGGCGGGCTCATGACTTTATAGAAATTATCTACCGTGACGACGACCGGTTACTGGTGCCGGTCGAGGACCTGAATCTCGTCCAGAAGTTTTCCAGCTCCCCAGGGGTTTCACCCCAGCTGGATAGGCTCGGGACCCAGACCTGGGCTAAGACCAGGGCCAGGGTCAGGAAGGCAGTGGAAGAAATCGCCCAGGAACTTCTGGAGCTCTATGCCCGGCGAAAGACTGTTGAAGGCATCGCTTACAGTCCCGGAGGGCAGTGGGAGCGGGAATTTGAAAAAATGTTTATCTACGAGGAAACCGATGACCAGCTCCGGGCCATTGAAGAGGTCAAGCGGGACATGGAATCCCCGCGGCCTATGGACCGGCTTCTGTGCGGAGATGTTGGCTACGGAAAAACCGAAGTGGCCATGAGGGCGGCTTTCAAGGCAGTGATGGATGGGAAACAGGTGGCCGTGCTCTGCCCGACCACCGTCCTGGCCGTTCAGCATCTTAACACCTTCCGACAGAGAATGCTTCTCTTCCCGGTACGGGTGGAAGCCCTGACCAGGCTGCAATCGCGGACAGAGCAGCAGAAGATAATAGAGGATTTGAAAAAGGGATTTGTGGACATAATCATCGGTACCCACCGGCTGCTTTCTCCCGATGTCAGCTTTCATGACCTGGGGTTGCTGATAATCGACGAGGAGCAGAGGTTCGGGGTCAGCCATAAGGAAAGAATCAAGCAGCTCCGGGCCCAGATCGATGTTCTGACTCTGACCGCTACCCCCATTCCGAGGACCCTGAATCTGGCCCTGAGCGGGCTGAGGGACATCAGCCTGATAGAAACTCCGCCCCGGGACCGGCTGGCGGTGCATACGGTGGTGGCGCCTTTTAACTCCGGGCTGATCGCTTCGGCCATAAAGCAGGAACTCGAGCGCCAGGGTCAGGTTTATTACATCCACAACCGCATAGAAGACATAGACCGGGTAGCTGACCTTATCCGCAGGCTGGTTCCTCAGGCCAGGGTAGTTTTCATCCACGGGCGGATGAAAGGGCCGGAGCTCGAAAAAAGGATGCTCGATTTCATAAATCAGAAGCACAACGTTCTGGTCTCGACCACCATCATCGAGAATGGTATAGATATTCCGCTGGTCAACACCCTGATCGTGGATAGGGCTGACCTGTACGGACTGGCCCAGCTCTACCAGCTGCGGGGCCGGGTGGGACGGTCTTCCAGGCAGGCCTATGCTTATTTTCTCGTGCCGCCTTTATTTGAACTCAGCCCGGAGGCCAGGGAAAGGCTCAAAGCCCTGAAAGAATTCAGCGAGCTCGGTTCAGGTTTCCGCCTGGCCGCCCGAGACCTGGAAATCCGGGGGGCGGGCAACATCCTCGGGCACAGACAGCATGGTTTCATAGAAGCGGTCGGCTATGAATATTTCCTGCAGCTTCTCGACCGGGCGGTCAGGGAGCAGAAGGGAGAACAGGTGGAGGAAGTTCGCTGCGAGATAAATCTTAAAGTTGATTTCCGGATTCCGGAAGACTATCTTCCTCAGGTTAACCTCCGTCTGAATCTCTACAAGAGACTGTCGGCGCTGGAAAACCCGGGCGAAGCTCTGAAAATAAGGGAAGAAATCCAGGACCGCTTCGGCCGGCTGCCGGCCGGGGTTGAGAATCTTTTTCTCTATGCTCAGATTAAATATTACGCCGGGGCGATGAAGCTTAAAGCTCTCGACCGTAATGGCCAGAGACTGCTGGTCAAATTTCCGCCCGAAATTCATTTTCGCTGGGAAACGGTCCAGGGGCTGCTCAAACGCTACCGGGGGAGTGTTTCTCCCCTTGGCCTTATGACCTTCAACCTGCAGGCGGGCTCTGACCGGGAATTTCTGACCCAGACCCTCCTTATCTTGAAGGAGCTCTCAGGCTATACTATAATCAACTAAGGCTGATAAGATTTCCCATGAAAAAAGCTATCCTGATAATTCTGTTACTGGCGCTGGCCGGAGCTGTGGTGTATTTCGGTTACCACTATTACCAGGGGAAGGGAGCTGAAGAAAAGGCCAACTCCAGCCGGGAAAAGATTGTCTTCCAGGTAGAGGAGAAGAGCTACAGTCTGGCCGAATTTGAAAATTACGTCAGGATTCTTAACCCTGACCGCCAGGAACTCCCGCCCGAAGCCCTGAGCCAGCTATTTGACCAGTTTATAGAAGACAAGCTGATACTCTATTCGGCTATGAAACAGGGCCTGGAACTAACGGAGAGTGAAAAAGAAGCGTTCCTCAAGCGGATGGCCCGCGATTATCCGGCCGGAGAAGCCCAGGGAGAAGAACTGGCCGCTGACCGCAGCCTGGAGGAAAGCCTGCTGGTGGAGAAGTACAAACACGAGAAAATAAGTGAAGTGGTGGTGACCGAAGACGAGGTGAAAAAGTATTATGATGAAAACAAGAAGGATTTTCTGGCTCCCGAGCGAGTCAGGGTCAGTCAGATTCTGGTCGGGTCCAGCGAGCAGGCCATCAAATTGAGGGAAAAATTGCAGGCAGCCGGAGAGGCAGAATTCAGACAGGCGGCCAGAGAGTTCTCCCGGGCCCCGGATGCTTACAAGGGCGGAGTAATGGGGGTTTTTAAGGCGGGCGAGCTTCCATCTGACATGGAGAAAGTCATCTTTTCTCTCCAGGAAGGTCGGCTGTCGACGGTCTTCCAGTCGGCTTATGGCTATCATATCTTCCGTCTGGATAAGAGATACTCGCCCAGCCTGCTGGGACTGGAAGAGGCTGCACCCCGGATTCGAAACCTTTTGCTGGAAAAGAAGGTTAAAGATATAGTGGGCCGGGAAGTCGAAGAATTAAAAGCTACTTATCACTGGGAGGTTTTTCCGCAGAACCTGCCTTTTAAGTATGAAGGGAATTAATATGATCGCTAAAAAAATAATAACACTGGTCCTGACCCTGGTGGCCATTGCCCTCTGGCTGCCGGGAGATGTGGTGGAAGAAATAGTAGCCATCGTCAACGGAGATGTTATAACTCTGTCTGAATATAGAGAGCAATTCAACTCCACTGTCCAGATGCTGCGAGCCCAGCTGAGCGGGGAAGAATACTTTAAGGAATATGAACGGCTGAAGGATTCTCTTCTGGACATGATGATCACCGACCTGCTGCTGCTGCAGAAGGCCCGGGAGCAGAACCTGAACGTCAAGGAACAGCTGAAAGCCACCATCGAAAAAATCAAGCAGGACAATAATCTGTCTTCCGACGAAGAGTTGATCAGAGCCATGTCTGCCCAGGGCATAGATTACAACGTCTGGGTGAAAGAACTCGAAGCCAACCTCATGCGCCAGGCCGTAATTTACGTCGAGGTCGACCGGAACATCGTCCTGGATGACTCAGAGATTGTTTCCTATTACAAGAAGAAACCGGAAGAATTTGTCGTGCCTCCCGAGTACAGGATCAGGGCTATCTACCTGTCAGCCGCAACCAACGCCGATTATGTCCTGGAAGAAAAGAGAAATGCCATATCAGAAAAACTAAAAAGCGGCACCACCTTTGAAGACCTGGTGGCCGAGTATTCAGAAGGACCGAAGGAAAACGGCGGCGACCTGGGATTTTTCAAGAAGGGAGAGCTGGAAAAGACTATCGAGCAGGGCGTGGAAAAGCTCAAACCGGGCGAGATTTCTTCCTGGATTCAGGCCCGCAACGGCTGGTATCTGGTAAAACTGGAGGAAAAGAAGGACAGCTACCAGAAGACCTTTGACCAGGCTCGGTCTGAAATCGAGCAGAAGCTCTATATGCAGAAGAGAGAGCAGAAAATAAACGAATATGTCAAGAAACTCAGAGAAGAAAGTTTCATCAAGATAATAAACCCCAACCCCCTGAATCTTTAGGGGTTGAACTCGGGCCGGAGAACCGGTCTGACAGAAGTCAGGTTATAAAAACCGCGGCCGCCACGGCCGTCGTCCAGAGCCCTCTGGCTCCGGCTGCCACCTGGGAGATGCTCCTCGTCCTGACCGTTAGATGTTCGTTTATCCGGTAATAGTTTTCACTTCCCCCCTTGAAGTTATGACGGGAGTAGGACTCACCGAGCTTGGTGGCCAGCATCTCGGCCGCCAGCTCTTCGGCCTGGGCGCCAGCTTCCTTCTCGCTTTCGCCAAAGCCTTCGTGCTCGGCCAGGTAACCATATTGTTCTTTATCCTGGGGGATGGCCAGTCCGATGGAAGCTGAAATCAGCCGGTGGGCTTCATCGGTAGCGTTCTCGCTCATTACCAGAAAAACCACCTGTCCGGGTTTCAGCTTCTTCAGACCCTCAGCCCGGCTGATCAGCTGACAGCGGGGAGGGAAAATGCTGGAAAGCCGGACGAGATTGAAGGGCGATATGCCGGCCTCGCGCAGAGCCAGCTCAAAGCTTACCAGTTTCTGAGCATGCTGGCCTTTACCTCTGGTCAGAAAAACCTTCGCTGGTAAAATTGTCTCCATCTGGACTATCCTTTCTCCGTCATGGTTCGAAGATAAGATTTATTTCTTTTTCTATTTCTTCTCGACCACCGGGGTTACCGCCTGGTCTTCCTTGAAATCGATGTTCTTGGAAACTTCCCATTCACCCAGAAGGACGAATTCTGAACCGAAGGAACGGGCGAACAGCCGAACTACAACCGGTTTCCAGTAAGGATTGTTCTTGAAGGAATCCAGGGTTTTGCCTTCGACTCCGTAATTGCTTTTCAGGGTGATGACCGGACTGACCTCGCCCGGCATCACCGGTTTTTTGCGGATGGCGGCCAGAAAATTATCGCCCAGGTTCTTGGTTTCGTCCTTGAACTTGAAGATAGCATTGAAATTCACGTAGGTCAGCGGCTTGTCGCTGATGTTTTTTACCCGGAAGGAAATGACTGGAACCAGCACCAGCTTGGGCGGCCAGGCCCGGTATTCCTTGCTGACCCATTTAGTTTCGACATCTATGATTTCCATTGAGTTCTTGAGTTCTTCGGGCGACATCTTTTTGCAGGCTGGCAGGAACAGACTTGAAATTGCCAGACTGAGAATTAATGCCGGAAACAGTATTTTCTTCATTTTAGTCCTCCCTGACGGGAATCTACCTATTTAGTATAGCAGAAATGAACGGGGAAGGGGTGAAGTAAAAATAAAGTTGGAACCATGTTCAGAGGATAACTAAAAAAAACCGAGGAGCCTGCCGCGGCGGGCTCTCACCAGCCCTTTCTCCATGCTTCAATCCTGGGTAACGCTTTACGCTTTGCCCGCCAGAAGAGAGACGAAGTGCCTGCTTATTTAAGTCCTTCGCTCTCCGTTTCTTTATTGGTTTGCATTGGTAAGATGGACGCACGACAGCGCTCCATCTTCTGCCCCCGCTCCACCCCCATCCCCTGCGGAAAATTCCGGAGCCAGCAGGTGGAAAGAGACCGGCGGTCCGGCCAAATCTTTTAGATCAAAGCCATAGATGTAATTACATAAAACCCGGTGGGCCGGGAGCGAATCGGCGGAGCTATTTCTTGACCAGAGCCGACACGGGGGCCAGCTGGATTCCGAACTCTCCAGCCCGGGGCAGATAGGTTTTCAGGACTTCCAGTGTTTCCGGGAAAGGATGTCCTATACCGATTGCCTGACCGTTTTTTCTGGCCAGGCTGAATAGCTCGAGCAACCTGTCTTTAATCCGGCTCCGGTCTTCATCGGCATCCAGAAAAACTTGCCTGGCTGCTGCCGGGACTTTTTTCTTCAGGGCCAGCTCATAAGCCACCGAGCGGGGGCTGGTCTTGCTGTCCAGGAAATACAGGTTCTTTTCCTGGAGGAAGGAGATTATGATTTCCATCAGAGTTTCGCTGGAGGTGGCTTTTGAACCCATATGGTTGTTTAAGCCGCGGGCCTGTGGCAGTAGGCTCAGGTCTCTTTCCAGAATGGACCGGATATCCTGGGGGCTCATAGCGGTGGTGATCAGACCTTCGGCCCCGCCCGAGGAGAGGTGGTTGTTGAAGGCTTCAAGAGGCAGATGGATGATTACTTCCAGGCTGTTATTTTCTGCCAGTCTGGCGCTCTCCCGGGCCAGGCTTGAGTCGGGCAGTATGGCTACGGTCAGCGGCACTTTGAGTTTTATCAATTCCTGGAGAAAATTCAGGTCTTCTCCTATATCGTCGATGACAATCGCCACTGTCCGCTTAGCGGCCTTCTTTTCCGGGGAGGGAGCAGAAGCTGGTTCCGGCTGAACGGTTTTTCCGGCCTTAACGGGCAGGGGGTAGCGAAGGACCAGCCAGCCTCTGGTCCTGGAATTCTGACGCAGTTCGAAGGTGACCGCCACCTCTCCCGCCCCTTTCTTTTCCATTTTCAACCCTGTTTTGATTTTTTTCTTTTTCAGGGCCGAGAGAAGGTCATCTTTGAACTTCCGATAATCGCTGGCTGTGGTTCTGGCCGAAACGTAGGTCAGCCCCTCGTCCGTCTTTTCTTCAGTTATCGCCTCGGGGGGAAGGCCGAACTGAGTCAGCTGCTGGTGTAAGAATTCGGATAGCGAGATAGCGGCCTGAGGCGGCGCCCCGGAGGCGGTCGTTTCTCCCGCCGTGGTTGCCCCGGGCCAGGGAAGATATGAGACTTCCTGATGCCTGAAATTGAGACGGTCAAGCCAGACGGCTGAGATTAGAGCGATAAGTGTCAAGGCTGCGGCCAGAACCCTCAAACTGTTTTTAAGGTCCGGGACTTTTCTGGTAGGTCTGGCTTTTTCTCGAAGCATTAATTTTTGGCAGAAAGAAGACCCAGGGTTTTATCCTGATAAAGCTTGTCCATCGATTCAGAATAGGTGAGCTTTACATCCAGGGGAAGGCTATTATCCCAGAGTTTTATTCCTGATTTCAGAGAAAAAACGGCCGTGGTCAGGACGGCCAGGCTGCCGTCTGAAAGCGGGAACGATTCTGCGATTCCGGCCAGTCCCGGCGTTTCCAGGCCTATGGTCCGGGCGCGGTTCAGGTCCTTCAGAACACCAGCCACCAGTTCCGAAGGTCCACCGGTGGCCTGGTTGACCCAGATAAAAAGCCTGAGGTCCGGGAAGGCAGGCGAGTCCGGAAGAGCCAGAACCTGTTTCTGGCTGCGGCTTACAAGGCTGGCCGCTTCTTCCGCCTTTATAAAAAGATTGATCAGCTTTCTGGCCTCCTCGTAATCTCCTCCCCAGCAATTGCGCAGGTCAAGCACCGCAGCTTTCGGGGCCGGTCTGGTTTTCAAGCGGGCTCTGAGAACTTTGCTGATTTCGTCCGACAGGCCCTGGTAAATTGAGGTTGGATGCAGTACCACCAGACCTGAAGGGCCAGCTCTGAATTTAAGCTCATCCTGGTACAAAAAATCTCTTTTAACTTCAATTTCCAGAGTTTCGCTTCCACGCAGAACCCTCAGCTTCACAGGCGATTGACCGCCGGAACCCGGAGTGGCTTCCAGAAGAAGGTTGGTTTCCAGCAGGCTGAGGTTCATGGTGCTCCGGTCGTCTATGGCGCTGATATTATCGCCCACTTTCAGGCCGGCCAGAGCGGCCGGGGATTTTTCCCTGACGGCCACAACCATGGGGAAGAGACCATATTTTTTGAAAATAATCAGGCCGGTGCCCTGAACCGGGGTTTTTCGGTTGAGGTATCTTGAGGCCAGGTCCCTGTCCAGGTAAGCACTGAGTGGGTCCAGAGAATTTATCAGGCCACGGTAGGCACCTTCGGTGATCCTGGCCGGATTGGGCTCTTCCAGGTAATCGGTTTTGATGTAGTTCATCACCGTGCTTATCAGTTCGGCGTTGCCGGGATTGAACTGGGGAACGGAACTCTTAGCCGGAAGGAAACGTTTGTCCAGAAAAAGCAGGGCCGTCAGCAGCAGGATGATGATCAGTAAATAAACATTAAGCCTGTTAAATTTCATATTGTTTTTCAGCCTTATACTAAGAATCAGTATGTTTTTCTTGAGAACCAATTAATTCTATCATCTTCTCTTCAGCCATTGCAAGGGATCGACCGGCCGGGCCTTGTGGCGGATTTCGAAGTAAAGGCATTCGCCTTTCAGAGAATCTGAGTCTCCGACGACTGCGATGTCCTGTCCGGCTCTGACCAGGTCGCCGATTTTGACCAGAAAGCTGGCGCAATGACCGTAAAGGGTATAATAGGAGAGACCGTGGTCGAGTATGATCAGGTTTCCATAGCCCTGGAAATAATCGGCGAAAACCACTCGTCCGCCGTGGACAGCTTTGATGTTTCTTTCCCGGCCCGGGACTATTTCCACTCCGTTGTTGATTGTCACTGTGTTGAACCGGGGATGTTTCTCTTTGCCAAATCTGGTGATGACCCGGCCGTTGATTGGCCAGGGAAGCTTTCCCTTCCTCTCGTAGAGGGGGATGAAAGGCGAGGGTAGCGAGATCTCCTGGCTCTGTAACCGTTTCAGAAGGTTCTGCAGCTGTTCCTGGCTTTCCTGAAGTTCGGACATCATCTGCTGGTAGGTGGACTTGTTCTTCTTGATTTCTGCCAGCAATTTCTGATTTCTGTTTTCTTCTTCAGACAGCCGGGTCTGGTTGGCCCGGGCCTGCTGGAGCAGAGATTCGGCTTCGGTCATTTTTTCCTGGAGCTCTTTTTCCAGGGTCTGGATTTCATTGAGAGTTTTCAGATAGCGGTTTATAGCCTCTCCCTGATAGCGGGCCAGAAAGGTCAGATTCTTGCTTTCCCGGAGAAAGGTTTCCAGGTTGCCGGTCCTGAGGAAAAAATGCATAAAATCAAGCCGGCCGTAACGGTAAAGAGTGACCAGCGTTTTCTCCACCGCCTCCTTTTCCTTCTGCAGGGTTTTTTCTGTTTCGGCTGTCTTGATTTTAAGGTTGTTGAGCTGACGGTTAACCACAACCCGTCTCAGATTCAGGGATTCGATTTCGTTCTGCAGGACTTTTTTGTTCAGCCTGATTTTCTCCAGGGAGGACAGCAGAGAATTCTCCCTTTTTTCCTCTTCTTTCAGACGGGACCGGAGCTGGGAAAGTTGCTGGTTGATCTGTTCGATTCTCCGCTCCACGTCTGATATCACTGATTCCTGGCCTTGCGCCAGGGTCCGGTGTTCGGATAGAATGAGGGCAAAGATGAAAATCACGGTCAGAATTGCCGGGAAGGGAAACCGGCCGGCGCTTTTTCTGGCTGCGGCCGAGCTTAAGGCGACTGTCATTCTTTTCTACCCAGATATATTTACCATAACCGAAGACTGAGTGAAAGAAGAAGAGTGAAATGATGACCAATTCCCCGGTGCTGGACCTGAAGGAAATGGCCAGGAAGCTGGGACAGGTGGCGCTGGACGCCGTGCGGCCTGAACGTTTGGTAGCCGAGAGCGTCAGCCGGGAGGGACAGAGGCTGGTCATTGGCGGGCAGAAGTTAAACCTGGTCGATTTTGAGAAAGTAAAAATGATAAGCATCGGCAAGACTGGTCTGGCTCTGGCTGAAGCCATGCTTCCCCTTATCGATGACCGGCTGGAGGCGGCGGTTATAACCGGGAGCCAGGAGCATCTGGAAAAAGGCAAGCTAAGTTATTTCCCGGCCGGACATCCACTTCCTGACGAGTGGAGTCTGAAGGCCGGGCACAGAGCTTATGAGCTGGCTCTTTCCCTCACCGAACGAGATCTGCTTCTGGTTCTGATTTCGGGCGGTGGCTCGGCCCATCTCTGTCTTCCGGAAGACGGACTCAGGCTGGAAGACAAAGGGCAGGTCACAAACCTTCTGATGAAAGCCGGGGCCGATATAAGAGAATTGAATACAGTGCGCAAACACCTGTCCCGGGTAAAAGGGGGGCGACTGGCCAGGGCGGCCTGGCCGGCTCGCGTTTTCAACCTGATTGTCTCCGACGTTGTCGGCAATGACCTGGAGAGTATCGCCTCGGGTCCGACCTGGCATGATTCAACCACCTTTGACCAGGCCATTTCAATCCTTCAAAAATACCAGCTGTGGGAGGCTTGTCCGGAAGGCGTCAGGCGCGTCCTGAAGGAAGGGCAGGCCGGGCTCAGGGAAGAAACTATCAAGAAGGGCGACCGGGTGCTGGAGAAGGTAAAGCCCGTAATCATTGGCGATAACCTGCGGGCCCTTTATGCCGCCAAGGAGGCCGCCCGGCAATTTGGACTGGAAACAGTTATTTTGACTTCTGAAGACCAGGGCGAAGCCAGGGAGGTCGCCAGACGATACATGAATAGGCTGAGGGAATTTACCCGGAAGGTGCGGGAACAGAACCGGGCTTTCTGTCTGTTAGCCGGAGGAGAACTGACGGTCACGGTAAAAGGCCGGGGTATCGGCGGCCGCAACACGGAATTTGTCCTGGCCAGCCTGGTTGAGATTCTGAAGAGCGAGAAAGATTTCCGGGACATTGACTGGTTGGTGGTGAGCCTGGCTACCGACGGGCGCGACGGTCCGACTGATTCGGCCGGAGCCTGGATCGGTCCGGACAGCCTGGAAAAGGTCGTGGCGAAGGGCATAACTCCAGAGATTTTTCTCGAGAATAACGATTCCTACCGCTTTTTCCAGGAAATCGGCAGCCTTCTTAAAACGGGGCCCACCGGGACCAACGTCATGGACATCAGGTTGTTCCTGCTGGCTCCCCTGCAGAGATGAATCGGGGGTTGGGGTACTGAAAGGTTGAAATGGAACGGCAAAAGGTATCATAATAAAACTATGGAGATGGGAAAAATGATTGAAGAAAAGTGGATGAAGGAACTCAACCGCTATTTTGAAGACCTGAGAATAATAGAAAAATGCCAGCAGGAGACCCG
>Ga0172365_10002468_pt1 | contig 13616 bp, 11 predicted proteins | sample LakKivSesite48cm_FD_114535 | JGI IMG/M metagenome (GOLD analysis project Ga0172365, IMG submission 114535) | Sediment microbial communities from Lake Kivu, Rwanda - Sediment site 48cm | ecosystem: Environmental > Aquatic > Freshwater > Lake > Sediment | place: Rwanda: Western Province, Lake...
AAACACTCACTCAGATTCACCTTTGGCAACTACCGATAGAAATTTGCAGAGTATTAACTTTTTTTGTCAAAATTAAAAGGAAAGATTGTAGAGTCCGAAGAGAAATGAATTTTTGCTAAAGATTTCTTTTGTTCACTGTCTCGGTGGTTACCGCTCCGCTTTAGAGGTTTTGAACGCGCCAACAGCGCATGTGCTTTCTCTGGCTGGAACTAATAAGTCACTACACGTGACAAGATTTAGGATGTTCTAGGCATCAAGATCGTAATTAGTGCGAAAATTGTTATTGCACCTATTAACATACTTGGAAACAATGAGAGTTGAAAGTTCATCAAAGGTAAACCAAGCATTGGGGCTGGGCGGTGACTGACGCCTGCCCAACGGACCAACCGCTGGCACAATTATATCATGCGGAATTTAGATTTATGCTTTTGGGCGCTTCAAAATGTTAAATTACTGAAGCCTATCGCGGTTGAAAACCCAGTTTACGATTCATCATATGCAGATCTTCCCCTACAAGTACAAAGCTGTAATGGCAGCCACCTGGATCACCACGACCATTACACTTAAAAAGTATTTAGGGAACTCCGAAAAGGTCTTGTTCAACCTCATTCTTCAAAATCACAACAAAGCTTTAGATTTTGAAAAGAGTAAACAGGTAAGGTTGGGGAACAAGTAAGCATGAAAGCACTTGTCTTAGGCTATGGAAACATCGGTTCCGTTATCGTGGCTGATCTAATCCGAAGCGCTCCCTCAATTGAAGTAACTGTGGTTGATAAACGGATATTTCGAGCCGAAAATTCAGTCTTTGTCGGCACGAGAAACTTGACATGGATTCAACTCAACGTATCTGACTATCCCAAACTGGCTCAAACTATGAAGGGCTTCGATGTTGTTATAGGGGCACTACCCGGAGAAATCGGTTCTAATGCAGTTAAAGCGTCCATCGCCGCCAAAGTGAACATGGTTGACGTCTCGTACATGCCCCAGAACCCTTTAGAATTCGATGACAAAGCAAGAAAAGCTGGCACAACCATCATCCCGAACTGCGGAGTAGCTCCTGGACTTAGCAACTTGCTTGCAGGCCATGCTGTTGCCAAACTTGATCGACTCGAAAACGTTCATATTCTCGTCGGCGGCTTGCCAGAAAAACCTGTGCCCCCGCTCGATTACACGCTAACATGGTCCGTGTCGGGCCTAGTCGACGAGTACACTAGAAAGGCGAAGATTGTTCAGGATGGCAAAGTGGTTGAAGCGGAAGCGTTAGGCGGCTTGGAAATCATCGAATTTCCAGAAGTCGGCAAGCTTGAGGCGTTCTACACCGATGGTCTCGGTACATTGATTCACACAGCGAAGAACGTCAAAAGTATGTGGGAAAAAACGCTCAGGTACCCAGGACACGTTGAGAAGATCAACCTTTTGAAGGCTCTAGGTTTCTTCGATGAAAAACCAGTACAACTCGAAGATGCCTCCATCTCACCCCGCAAATTAACCATAAAACTCCTAGAAGAGAAACTTCGTAAGCCAGGATCCAAAGACATTTTGTTAATGAAGATTGAAGTAAATGGAACAAAGAGAGATTCGAAGACTTCCTATGTCTATTACTTGATAGATCATTACGACGAAAAGCATGGAATAACAGCCATGGCGAGAACGACCGCGTACACCGCATCAATCATTGCTCAATTATTGAGCCAGAAAGTCATAGAAGGAAAAGGCGTCATCCCTCCAGAAAAAGTGGCAACCACACGGGAGATATTCAGCAAGATTCTAAATGAGCTAGAAAAACGGCAAATTAGAATAACAAAGAGCAAAGAGACGTTCTAGCCTCTTCGAACACATTTATGAACAATAGACTATATGGCTTAGTCAACGTAATTTCTATGGCTGAGACATTCACTTCTTGACCATTTTCCCTTACAACTTTCTGCGTGCTCGTGGAAATTTCTTGTAACCGCAGATCCTTCAAGAAAGTGCGTCTTAACAGCTCCACAGCGTCGACTGCCCTGCAGATCGTTCGTCCTCTCGCTTTGATGACAACCTTCTTCGCTCCGGAGTTAAAGTAGGTCAGACAAGCAACCACACAGTTCATGATTGGCTTTCCGCCGACAAAAACAGTACTACCGACCTGAGGATTTCTGGCCCTTTCCTTGTCTTCTGTTTTTTCTGTCTATCGCCCACCATAGGTTGGCTCCCTTTCTACCTATTAACCAAAGAAAGCAGTGCATGACGAAACAATAGCAGAACCTAAGCTTCTTGTATTTTCCAGTACGCACGAAACCAGACGTACTGTCTACGCTGTTAAGCTGCCAGCTTGCGGTAGCTTTCCCAGTCTTCATTAACCCATTGCTGTATTCTTTCAACGTCTTCCTCGGTTAGACCTCGAAACCTCCCTTGAGGCGCAAAATACTCTCTGACAGGTTTACGTTTAGCCTGATCAAGCAGCCGGTCGCTTGGCGGACTGAGTTTGAATTTTCCATATTCAATTTCGTAAAGAGCCCATAAGCCAGTTTGCACCGCAAGACGCCCCATTTCCACCGTTTTGCCTGAATCGTAACGCCAACCAGTGGGGCAAGGTGCCAAAATGTGAATGTACTTCGTGCCCCTCATTTTTTTCGCTTTTCTAAGCTTATTAACCAAGTCTATGGGATAAGAAGGGCATGCCGTAGCGACGTAGGGTACTCTGTGGGCGGCCATGATCATAGGCAAATCCTTTTTGCGTTCTTTCTTTCCTGAGGGCGTTGTGGTGGTCCACGCGCCATACGGGGTCGCTCCGCTTCGTTGCATTCCAGTGTTGCCATAGGCTTCATTATCATAACAGATGTAAATGAAGTCGGTTTCTCTATCAGCCGCACCCGACAGAGCTTGGATGCCAATATCTACTGTTCCGCCGTCGCCAGCCCAGGCCACCACCGTTATGCTTTCGAGTCTTCTTTGGTGAAGAGCAGCGACAATTCCTGAAGCCGCCGCCGCAGCGGATTCGAATATGATATTCTGCACAGGAACTGCGAAGGAAGTGTATGGGTAAGACCCTTGAATTATGGTTGAACAACACGCTGGAACTACCACCATGATCTTGTTTCCCAATGCCTTAAAGAGTAAACGAAGTGAAATAGCTGGGCCACAGCCAGCACATGCCGCGTGCCCTTTCAACAAATATTCCTCTTTCGCAAGTTCTTTTATCGTCACCATTCTCTTCACTCCACTAAGTCAACCCATTCAACTTTTTTCTCCACCTTGCCCATGCTCAATGATTTAAAGGATTTCCGAGCGATTTTCTCGATTGTTTGAGGAGTCACGTCCCTTCCGCCCAAACCTGCCAGAAAACCTGCGATTAAGGGTGAATCTTTTTGACCGTAGAGCGCTGCTTTTGCTTCTGTGGCCAGAAAACCTTCATTTCCGAAGGATACATGGCGGTCTACTGTTGCAATCATCTGTGCGTTTTCCGCAATGGCTCTTATTTCCTCCACAGGAAACGGACGAAAAACCCGAACTCTTGCCGAACCAACTTTTAGCCCCTCTTCACGCATCTTTTTCACAGCTACCTTAGCATCACTTGCCATTGTTCCCATCGTCAGCAGTACAAAATCTGCATCTTCACATTCGTATTTCTCAACCAACCCCCCGTATTCGAAACCAAACTTTTTGCCATATTCCCTGTCGATTTCCACTATAAGTTTCTTGGCGTTTTCCATGGCTTCTTGAATCATATAGCGAAATTCCATGTACCATTCTGGCGAGACCATGTTCCCGTGGGAATAGGGGCGATCGACGTCTAAAATCCATCCGCTCTTATAGGGTGACAGGAAATCGTCGACTTTCTCCTGTTCTGGAATTTGTACAGGTGCATAAGTGTGTGAAAGAATGAAGCCCTCGAGGCAAACCATGGCCGGTAGAAACACTCGCTCATCTTCGCAGAGTTTGTAGGCTTGAATTATCGTGTCGAAGACTTCTTGACTGTCAGCGCAGTAAAACTGAAGCCAACCGGTATCTCTCTGAGAAAGAGTATCACTGAAGTCGGGCCATATATTCCAGCCTGGACCCATGGCACGGTTAACGACAGCCATAACTATCGGTAGCCGTGAACCCGACGCCCAATGAAGAGGTTCATGCATAAGGGCTAATCCGTGAGAGGAGCTTGCAGTGAAGGTTCTGACACCAGTTGCGGCGGCGCCTATGCAAGCCACCATTGCGCTGTGTTCAGATTCCACACGAATGTACTGGGCATCCATCTCTCCACTCTCAACAAAATCAGCTATCTTTTCAACAATAGTGGTCTGCGGTGTTATGGGATAGGCGGCGACAACTTTAACCCTCGCTGCCTTCGCGGCGTAGCCAACAACGTGGTTTGCCGTGTCGATTCTTGTTTGTGCCATCACTCTTCCTCCCGCTGCATGGTTATTGCTTTGACTGGACACTCATTCGCGCATATTCCACAGCCTTTACAGTAATCATAGTCTATTTTTGGAGAATCGTCTTCTTGCCGCGTTATGGCCGCGTCAGGACAGTAGATCCAGCAAAGCGTGCACCGAGTACATTTGGAATAGTCAACCTCTGGCCGAAAAGTTCTCCACGTCCCTGTTTTCCCCGCACTGCCAACTGTCGGAGTCGATAGGGCTGTAAGCGGCATTTCCTTCCAAGACTTACGAGTCGAATTCACAGTTTCACCATCCTTTTATCAAGCGTTCATAAGCCAATTCTGCTGCCCTTGCATTTTTCTCACCAACACTGCCGGCCCATGTTTCTCTTATGGCTTCAAGAACGCTTTCTATCCTAACTTCATTTGTGGCTTTAGCAAAAGCGCCTAAGATCGAAGTGCTAACAACAGGGGAACCAGAAACAAGCAAGTTTAACTCAAGCGCGATTTCTGTCGCATCGACGGTTGCGACTCGATAATCTTTCAGCTCCATTTCTTCAGGTTTCTTAGTTGTGTTTATCACTACCGCACCGTTCTTCTTCAAACCTTCAGTCACATCCACAACTTTGTAGATAAAGGGGTCAAGGATCACCACGTAATCTGGGCTGTAAACTTGACTATGAACTAGTATAGGCTCATCGCTTATTCTAGCGAAAGCCTTCACCGGAGCACCTCGGCGCTCAGCTCCAAAGTAGGGAAATGCCTGAACCCATTTACCTTCAATAAACGCGGCACGGCTCAAAATTTCGCCAGCAGTAACACATCCTTGCCCGCCACGACCGTGTATTCTGATTTCCTTAATGATCACTACCCCCTTCAGAAAAAAAATGAATAGCTCGTCTTTATTAGTCTTGACTCACAAAATCACCAAAATCAACATTAAGATCAGGCCATTCAAAGCAAAGACTGGAAAGACCATTTCCTTTGCCCTTTCGAGTGCTTTGTCGGTGAGAACAGATAGCGATTCCAAACGCGCCTTTCCAATAACCCTAACCTTGGGAACAGTCACCCGAAGACCCCCAGCCTTGCACTGCTCTAAATTAGTCATTGCAGCTTTTGCCGCTTCGCCTATGCAGCCGATCAACTTTTCACGGTTCATTGCTTCACCTATCGGGTGATACCCCCGGGGGCCCAATACTACAGCGCTCACTGCGTGAGTGTCTGTTGTGAAAACTTCACTTTTATCAAAACCAATCGAACTGAGGGCTGAAAGAATTTTTTCGCGCAATCCAGAAACCATATTGTTCCCATCAATAACGACATAAGCAGTTTTCTGTTCCGCGACTTTAACGACAACCGCAGTGATGCCGCCAGGTCCCATGCCATCTTTCAGACTGAATTCTTCAGGAATAACAGTGGCAGCGCCGACCTCGAAGGGCAAAGCAGTCAAAGATGCTGCTTTTTCGAGGCACTCGACTGCAACTTTTCTTAAAACGCCTAACGATTCTTCCATATCTGCTGTTTCATTGATACTGTTATGAGCGTTAACAATAACAGCGCAGTTGATTCCAAGCTTTTTTGCTTCTTGCCGAACAATTTGACCCAGTTCCTGCGGTAAATCTTCAGTGGTATTGGGGGCAAGTGTGAAAGAGATGAAAGCGACATCACTGAAAATTTGACAAGAAGCAGTGGCAAATCCATCGGAAACTCTAACGAAGGGAGTTGCCCTTCCCCCTGAAACGTTGAACCTTGCTGAGGTTATTATGTGGTCAATTACTTTTTGATTCTGCCGCTGCGAAGCCAAATCAAGTTCATGACCGAGAATTCCAAGGGGAACACAAGCGTCACATTTAAACTTCTTCTCAAATTCATGTTTAAGCATAGAAGGCAGAAGGCTACTTCCAATGTTTTTGAATGGCCCAGGGTGAACGGACGGAACAATTATGGCCGTCTTAAGTTTATTAGAATCGAACTCAATTAGGGAGACCTCCACATCCTGCTCTTCACCCAATTTTTCGAGGATCTCTTCAAAAGGACTGTTCAGATTCGCCACCCAATTAAGCAAAAACGCCTTGAAGAGAGACATTGAACGGGCGCCAATCGCCCGCTGACCCATTCGGTCTATAAGGGAAATGAAGAGGAAACTAGAAAAGAAGCATATTGGGGGGGCAATTGCCAGAAAGGGCAATAAACTGAAAGGCGCTGAGAAACTGATTTTTGTCCAGAACACGACAAGGAGAATTATGCAAGCAAACGGTTGAAGTAGAGAGGCGATTACACTCCTGCCATGCCCCCCAGAGCAAATGGAAAGGAACACGACGAAACGGAGCGCCAACACCGCGGAGAAACCTAAGAGGCAGAGTTTAATCCACCACCATAAGTCGAACAAAACTCCAAATGCAAGTCCTAGAGCAATAAAAATTAGCCAAAGGATCCAGCAAAAAGCGGAAAGAGCCACTGTTCTTCTCAAGTTAAAGATAGGGTCTCGTCTGAGAACTAGCTTAACTACGGCATAGTCAAAGAACATGTTTGCAAGAAAAAAGAAAATGCCAAGAGATAACCCATCAATTGCTCCTCTGAAAGAAGGAAAAAGAACGACGCTTGAGAATCCGCCGCTGAGGCAAAGCAAGGCCAATGCTACAACAGCCTTTTTAAATGGTGGAAGAAAAAATAGTGACGAGTAGTGCCTCAACGCCCTGTTCATAGATTGACTCAGCGAACTTTCAGCTTTCACTTCCACCATCTCAAGTCGGATTTCCTTATGAGATAAAACATGCATATTAAAGTATGGTGAAGTTAGGAATAAGTCTTTACAACGCTTGAAACATTTTTCGAATAACTCCAAACAACATAAGCTAGAAATTTTGACATAAAAAGAGCAAAAGACGAACGAGGCAAAAAATCTTGGAGATCAGTACATCATTGGCACGGTATATCTTGGTGATAGCAATTGTTTTATCTACAATGCGCGACAATAATAGTTTTGCGAAGTCTATGCCAGAGCAAGAGTTGCCGCCGACTATATTTCATATGCTGGAAAAGAACCTGGGCAAGAAAGTACGCATTATTTTGGATCCTTCCTACGGTTTTGAAGGAACCTTGGCGGCTGTGACTCGTGAACCTGCGGGAATATGGCTCTCAGATGCTGAGGCCCTCGTTTTCCGGGCTACCATCGCCCAGCCCATACCGCAAGTCGCCAGTAGAGAAGAACGAAGTGAAATATTTATTCATCTCAATTCAGTTCAGAGAATGGAAGTCTTGCACTCTCCACGGCGTTAGAACGCAGGACTTCACGGGAAAAAGACTTTTGCTAAAGCAGATATAACTATCAAGGCTACTGATAAAATCATGAGAATTTCTGGTCTAATCTTAATGCCTTCCGTTTCTTCCTCAAAAAATCTCAGCAAACCTGCGCTTGCAGCGGGCATTGGACCAGTTTTTTCTCTTCTTTTTCTGCTCATGGCCTTAATTCCCTTTTCATGTTTTAGACCATAACCTCTACTTCTTACTCCATTATTAGTGTTGCGCTATTTCGAAAGATTTTTTATTCTTGAATGTTTGATAGTGTGATGCAAAAGGTGTTTATTATGTCAACACATCGAGAGGAATATGATCACGCCCTAGCACTTATTATGGAACACCACCAATGGTTCCAACAAAGCATTCCACTTATAGCAAGCGAAAACGTGCCAAGCCCAGCAGTCCGTGAAGCTTTGGCAACGGACTTCGGAAACCGCTACGCGGAAGGATGGCCAGGAGAACGAGTTTACGCTGGCTGCCGCTACATAGATCAGGTAGAGTTTAAATGCATCGAATTGATGAAAAAGCTTTTTAACGCTGAATTTGTTGATGTCAGACCTATTTCAGGCGTTGTAGCAAATCTGGCTGTCTATACGGCTTTCACGGAACCTGGAGGCACCATGATGGCGCTTTCTATCCCATGCGGAGGACACATCACAACAGGCAAGAAAGAGTTAGGCGGAACCGCCGGTGCCGTACGGGGATTAATAGTTGAATATCTACCTTTAGACTACAAAGAACTGAACATAGATGTCGATAGGGCGAGAGATAAGATAAAAGACCTGTCAGCAAAAGGCAGATCTCCAACGCTTGTTATGTTCGGCGCAAGCGTTTTTCCATTTCCTCATCCAGTCAAGGAATTGGCAGAGACAATTCACTCTGTAGGCGGAACAGTGGCCTATGATGCTGCACATGTAGCAGGACTGATTGCAGGAAAGCAATTTCAAGATCCCCTTGGAGAAGGCGCCGATGTGGTCAGCCTGAGCACGCACAAGACATTTTTCGGTCCTCAGCATGGCGGAATTCTATCGTGGGAAAAATATGCCGACAAGATAAAACGGGCAACGTTTCCAGGGATGGTCAGCAATCACCATCTGCACGCGGTGGCTGGCGTTACCATTGCATGTGCAGAATTGCTTGAGTTTGGGCAGGAATACTCGAGACAAATAGTCAAAAATGCTAAAGCCTTGGCCCAAGCACTTTATGAACGAGGATTCAAAGTTTTGGCAGAGCACAAAGGCTTCACACAGTCCCATGTCATCCTGATAGACATAACGAAATATGGCGACGGAGGCACAATGGAGGAAACATTGGAGAAAGCGAACATAATAATAAACAGAAATCTGCTGCCTTGGGATATTAAAGAGGGGAGGCATTTCATGCATCCAGGCGGCATAAGACTTGGTGTTTCAGAAATCACCAGACTTGGAATGAAAGTATCTGAGATGGCTGAAATCGCAGAGTTCATCAAACGTATAATAATAAATAAGGAACAGACAGAAAAAGTGATGGCAGATGTGGCAGAGTTCAGAAAAGATTATCAAAAAGTGCATTACTGCTTTGAAAACGCAACAGAGGCATACAAATACATAAAAATCCGCTGAATTCCTTTCAAAAACGAGGACATTAATTAAAGACGTAATGAAAAAGAAGACGCAAATATGGACAATTGGACATGGCAACCGTTCCATAGACACTTTTCTAGGATTGCTACAAGAGCATGGAATTCAAGTGCTTGTGGACGTCCGCAGTTTCCCAACATCAAGAATTGAGCATTTCAAGAGAGCGAATCGAAAAATGGCTTGCAGAAAATCGAATCGAATATGTATGGCTCGGCAAGGAACTTGGAGGTTATCGCAAAGGTGGATACAAACGGCATGTTCGAAGCAAACTTTTCAAAGGCGGCATAGAACAACTTCTAGAAATCGTAAAGAACGAGCGGGCATGCATCGTTTGCATGGAGGCAAATCCAAAATACTGTCACCGAAAATTCATTTCAGCATATTTAGAAGGAAAGGGCGTTAGAGTGACTCATATAATTGCAAAGGGAGAAGAAAGTCCCGCTCAAGTTTTAAACTCCGGTTAGACATAAGCGTCTTATGGAAAGCGGTGAATGACATGAGTATATGTGAGTTCCAGGAGATGATGAAACGCCTATATTTCCATAGGGATTGTGAACGCGGTAAAACAGGTACATACAATTGGCTTGTGGATGAAGTTAAAGAATTGGGTGAAGCGCTTGAAAAAGGCGACAAAGAAGACCTTGAAAACGAGTTTGCCGATGTCATCGCATGGCTGGCCTCCCTAGCTAATATCACGAGCATAGATCTTGAGAAAGCAGCTTTTAACAAGTACCACAATAAATGCCCAAAATGCAAGTGCACACCATGCCAATGCACCTTTTAGTCTCTATTTTTTAGTTGAATAGTCGTTTCTGACCCAGACCAGTAAGCATCCATACACAAGGCCTTGTTCCTTTTCCTGCGACCCTCTTTTCTGCTCCTAAAAGCCTCAGATGATGCAAAACCGCTTGGTAAGACAACCCGGCTTCCCTTGCAATGGTTTTTGCGTCAGTTGATTGCCTCTCCAAAACAATCAGTATCCTAGTTCTAGCCCTTAGCCCTGGCTTAACGTTTTTTATACTTGACAGGTAAGCGTTAGGGTGGTAAATTTCTTTTATGATGACTCACCAAAGATGGATTATTGTGTCTACCATAGAAAAGTTTTCGTTCTAAGCAAAGTCTGTTAGGCTTATCTGCCTAGGTTTCTTAGTGTCAAACATCGCGTTGATCTCCTCTTTCATCAGAGATATTCTCTGAGCATAGTACTTTGGTAGTCCATACTTTTCAACCAATTGTTGAGCTGCCTCAAGATATTTCTCAATGCCGCCCCGGTATACGGTTAGAGTCAATTGTCCGCCGCAGTAAAGGCATTTGCCGCGGAGAGGTAAACGACGGAACCGCCTGTTGCAGGATTTGCATCTGAAACCTTGCGTGGAAAAGGCGCGCAGATTGCCCGCAATATCTCTGATGAAATGTGTTGTTAAAACTTTTAAGGCAACTTGTTTCACGTCTACAGCTTGAATTTTCTCGCCTAATTCCAACTGCATGTTGAGTTTCTCAATCATCGTCTTAAGCTGCTTATAGGCACTTTCTCGATTACCGATGTTTATGTTCGAAACGGGTGTAGTGAAGTTGAAGCCTTCAAACTGCGCCTCAGTTCCAAGTCTGCAACTGACCACGTCTATCAGAGAGCTAGCTTGCCGAGCTTCAACTCTCTGCCATGTTTTCTCGTAAAACTCGAGCGAATATGCTCCGTCAACGTCAAAGTCGTGAACTTGCCTTTGCACCTCCTTGGTATTCACAAAAGGAATCAGAAGTAGAGGAGCATCCATTATGCCGCCTATTTGCGCTGGCAGATATTTGCGGGAAAAATTGAGGAGAGTATCCATAGCTAGCATAAGCGTATCTTCATCGCCGTCGCAGTCTCTTCGTTTGGCTGAATGCCAAATTGGGTGTGCGTAGCAGACACTTAGATCTGAAAAACCGATTATCCGACCGAGTATGCTGACGCAGGTATGGGGGGCCAAACCTAAAATCAGATGTCCGACAAGGTCGTCTTGGCTTTTCAGGTTATAGTAAGCTGGAAGTTGATAAACTTTTGTTAGGAGTTCGTCTATGAAGTTTGCAACTCGCACGAAGTATTCTGCGGATTTTCGTGGCAAGACTACGTCTTGAATCTTCAGTTCACAAACTTGATTTGAATTCGTCACAGGCGCGCCAAATATGTCGTGAGAATAGCCGAGCTGCCTAGTTTTTTCAACCGAAACGCCAACTTCAGCAGGTTTGAAATGCGTTAAAGGAGCATTCGTAACATCAAAGCGAATTGTCCCATCTTTATACACTGACAGGTCATGCTTTGCACGCAAAATGCCTTTTTCGATAATTTCGGGAGTCTTGTCCTCGTTTGTTAGCCCTTTAACTCCCTTCAAAATTCTGGGCATAGAAACGTTTAGACAACTACAAGCATTTTCAAGCAATTCTTTAAAATTGACAACTCGTTTTTGGTACGGCTGAGCGTGAGCCTTACACACCGGGCAGACATCACCACCCTTCAGGCTTCTACCACAGCGGGGACAACACTTTTCAATAACTGTTTCACACTCACACTGAGGACACTTGGGTCTAAAAGTAAAGGTTTTGCAACTTGGACACGTTCGTCTGACAACTTCGACAAACGTGGGTCCTTTTTTCGCTGCTTCCACGATGTCTCTGTGAGAGCCGCCAGCCAAACTCACAGGAAAAAGCACGTGAACAAGAGGTTTCATCTCCCGCCTTTTCGCTTTTTCTGGTCGGCCCATTCGTGCCCCTACAAAGGTGGGAGCCTTTTCTCTAACTTCCACACCAGAAAGTGAGCCTATCGCTTTCAAGACAGATTCTGCAGAAGCATCCATTTCCCGGGAAGCCCCATAACCAAGACAAAAAGCAAAAACATGAGCATACTCATCTTCAATAACAATTCTGCCGTTAACAATCTTGTGTGGCAAAAGTATTGCTTTCAAAGCTTCTTCTACATTCGGTTCTGTTTCTCCAACAATTTTTTCAACAAAGCCATTTTTGAGCTGCACCTCCGAATTCAATAGCCATTTCCTTAGGAGCATAACCATTTCAACTGATGAAAGGTTTGACCAAGGGAATGTGAAAAGAGGATGCAGAGGCACGCGCAAGAGTGAAGATAACGCGGTGGCATCCTCAGCGGTAGGCTTATTGTTAAATGGGTCTTCCAAGAGACCTTTCAATTTTTCCAGTGGGACCCCGACCATTTCCGCAGCTCTTTCCAATTGTCCACTAAACTCCTTCCCAATAACTTTCTTGACGTCTTCAGCCCACCATTCTTCAACATATCCTGAAGGGACAAGCGATTTACTAGTGTAAAGGAAATCGCCATAACTGATCAGGATATCGCCCAAGGACAGGATCTTCTCAATACTGTCTCTCATGCTGTTGAAGTTCTCAACAGAAACTCGTACAACGGAACCATCCTTCAAACAAACAACTGGAGGTTCAAGGCTGTCCACTGGCACGGCAATACCGCCCTTTCCAGGAAGCTCCAGACGAAGCTGTGTGCCAGCTGCAAGGAAACCCGCAACCACAAGCATCGTTGCTGGATGGACGCCCACCGCCGAAAGCCCTGTATTTCGCGCCCTGCCATATCTTAGCCGAAAACCGCCGCGGCGAGACGGAAAAGAGAATATTGGCCGTCCAGCAATGACGTCGTCCATAAATCCAGCCGATTTCTTTTCAGATTTCTTGCGAAATTCCCTAAGCCAATCCCATCCTTGAAATCCAAGTTTCTCTACAATGGTAGAAACTTTAGGAGCCCGCCCGGCGATGCCATCGTTCACCACTCTAAGAGCACCACCTCTCACACGGTTGGTTTCAACTCTTGGAAGATTACGGAAAGAAGAAACTTCAATAGGGTCAGATTCTGTGCCGGTCACTTCTACTGGAAGCCATTCAAGCGCCTTCCTCAACTCTTCATCTGAAATGTGATATTGGAAACGACCGACCGAACGTTCATATAGCCTCAATTCCTCAATGAAACGAGAGATCTCTCCTTCTGTGGGTTTATATCGATCGAGCCCAAGTAACCGTCGCACAAAGTCGCCAACAACCAAAGTCAACGCCTGATCTGTTCCGCCAGCAGACCTTATGGGACCTGCAAAGTATATGGCTAGATATTTTGTTCGATCAAAATTGGTTTTGATTTTCACTTCAGCTACGCCTTGCATCGGAGCTGCAGTGAGCCCCTCGGTGAAAATAGCCAGGGCCGTACGTATGGCTTGCTCTGCTGCAGCTTCAGGCTCCAAGTGTTCGAATTTGCCATGAACAATTTCTTCGGCGATTTTGAAAGCTAACTCTTCCCTTTGAAGTTTTGTGCTCAGTTCTCTAATGCTTGCAGC
>Ga0172365_10002469_pt1 | contig 13615 bp, 6 predicted proteins | sample LakKivSesite48cm_FD_114535 | JGI IMG/M metagenome (GOLD analysis project Ga0172365, IMG submission 114535) | Sediment microbial communities from Lake Kivu, Rwanda - Sediment site 48cm | ecosystem: Environmental > Aquatic > Freshwater > Lake > Sediment | place: Rwanda: Western Province, Lake Kivu...
CATAAATACTTGGATTTTGTGCTTCATCAGAACCATATACAACCCCAAACATAGCGGGTCTTTCCAAAAAAAAATTTACAAGCTTACCATTTGTTCTCATATTATGAGGTATTCTTATACGAGAAATTTGCAATAAACTCGCCAGTTTATGTGCACGTTCAGGACTATTATGCCCGTGTTCTAATAACCAATTGTAAAGGTCCCCCTCAACATTCGCCATTTTTTATATTATTGTCTAAATTGTCTAAATTTATAATTTATATTATATATTATATATTATTAAATGTTTTATTTAAATTTTAAAAATTAAATTACATTTTTATTAAAATTGAATTTTGAAATGGCATTCATTAGCAAGCTATAAACCACACGAACAAGTGAGACAACACAACACAATGCAGTCAACCAATTATTCTTCTCCTTCTCCAAATTCAAGACAACAATTTTTAAGAGAAGTGCTTGAAATTGCAAAACGGCGAATGATGTCAAGAATCATATATTATAACAATGCAACTAATGAAAGGAATGAAACAACAGAAGAAGACATTTCAAAATTGTTTACACCATTTCATTCAATGAATACAAACCTTATGGAAGTGATTATAGGTGTTGGTTACATTTTGATTGTTATCTTGTTTCTTATTAAATTACTAGTAAGAACAATTCACAAATTTGAATACTATTACATGTCACCGTCTTACAATCGTTTTGGATTTATTGTAGGAGAAGAGTCTGAGTCCGAACCCGAATCCGAGTCCGAACCCGAATCCGATTCCGAACCATCACCACCCCCCCCTCGAAAGTCATTATCATCGTCAGGAGGAAAATATCTCCATCTTCAAACACCTGTTCAGAATATCGATATCGTTACTCCCAAAACCCCCTTGCCTGTCAGAAGAAGTTTGCGTTTGAAAATAAAGAGCGAACTTCATCTATCCGAAATGGAAAATAAGGCAGCAATTCATAATACAGTTATGACACGAAGTCAAACAAAACAAAGTACAACAGTCTCATCTGACCCATGTCCTAGAAACAATTATCGTAGTTCAATCACAACTCCCTCTCCTCACCCCGAACATGATGAAGAACGAGCTTTTTATATTCGATACTGTAATGAGAAAAAGATTAGAAGCAAACGACCTGAATTTAACTCTCCTCTATTTGTTCGACGACTAGTTCTATAATGAATTAAAATCAATTCATATATCGTTATGACAATCCAGTAACCGGAGGGGGTGCATTATTTTTATCTGTAATATCCTTTCCAACTTTTTTATTCACATCATTCACTTTTTGTTTTAAAACGGTTGTGATTAAATCCATATTCGCTTTAATACTTGTAGCATTGTCGCCAACATCTTTTGATGTTTTATCAACAACCGGTTGAAGCGCAGTCACTTTTGCTGCCAGCATGTCCGTTTTTAGACTGTCTGCATTTACAGTTTCAGATACTGACATGGATTCAATCTTATTCCATGAAAAAATCGATAAACAAATGACATATGAAAAAAATAGAATAAAACCAAAAACAACTAAATTGCAATTCATTTTAAAAATATTCATACCTATATTATTTTTTCTTTATCTTGTATGAATATTTTTATTTTAATTTTATTATTTATTATTCGTAACTTATTTTATATTTATTTTTTGTTTTGTTATGTTCGTGTTTTGCGCGGAGCACCAGGACACGTAGTAGTAGTTTCTTGCAACGTTTCAAAACCATCTACAGCTTCATTATCAATGACAGTAACACTATCTTCAAACTTTTTAAGAACAAAGATTTGTGACGATATACTTTGTTCACTCATAAAATCAATGACAAACGTCATGTTTACACGCTTACCAGCTGTCTTTAGTTCCACCTTGTAACGTTCATGCAATTGAAACATATTTTTTCGATATTCCACCGCATACTCTTTCAACGGCCTTTTCTTGTGCACATAACACTCCAAATATTTTTGATGTAAATTGTGCGTATAGTTATACAAGTTCGTCTGGTGTCGGAAAAACACAAACTCATCTTCTGGAACTCGCTGAAAATGTTTTTTCAATGCTCCCAGACTTTTCAAGTGCAAATAAACAAATCGACTCTTTTCTACTTGCCCCCTCGCATTTTTTGCACACTCATAATTTGGATTTCGGAATTTATAACGCTGTCCTTCGTGTCCTCGAAACATCACGCCCGGATAATAATACAACGAAGTGTTGGATGCCCACACTCTCAGCACTTTTTGCAAATCGTCTGTTAAAAATCTGGCCGGATGATAAACTCTCGAAAATTCTGACCACTTCACAACAGAACGATCCATCTCATACACGGTCATTCCATCAATATAATACATTGCAATAATATACAAGGCCATACTATTTACCGGCGCAACAATTGTGTTATCCGGATGCTGTAGAACAAAGCTATACGAATACTCCTTGGGCAAATCGTCAAAATTCAATCCAGCAGCAGCACATGCTTCCAAAAACATCCGTCGAAAACACTTTTTATCAACAACTCCTGACTCATTTGCCTTTTTTTCCACCGGAGAAACCACATTCTTCGTTGCAAATTCCCACCCTTGAACATCGTTCGACGGATTATAAAACAAATTCACCATCGTTCCTTCCACAAATTCCTCCGCAAATTTTACTTTTGAACAATCGAACGCATCTTGGCTCGTTTTCGACCGAGGTTCGCACATCGGAGGCGAAAAACACACAACCCTTCGATTCGCATTCAATACCACAGAACGAACATATTGCTCATATCCATATTCAACTCCATCCGAAATACGACGTTGTAATATTTTCTTATCGTAATTTACCAAAAAGTAGGAATGTTTATGATTGTTATTAGACACCTCTACAGTCTTGCATCTCACGCATGCATCATTACATTTACAAGCGGCACCAGAATCCGAATCCGAGTCAGCTCCAGCTCCTTCGCCACCTTGAACAAAATCATACAATGATGGCACACGACCCAAGTCGAATGAATAAACATACGGTTTACCGTTTACGATTGACATTTTTATAAGTTGTTGTACTTGAATTGTATTGTTTATGGTATTGTTATAAAATATCAATTTTTCTTTAAATGTATTCCATAAATAATTAATTATAAATGAATGGATAGTAGAAATAAAATGAAAATCGAAATGAATAAGTAGCAAAATATTAATAATTAATATATTCTAAAATTTAAAGAATTTTCTCTAATCATTACTATATATAATATTTATTCGTATTTATAATATAATATTATAGAGTATTTTTATTTGATTTGATTTGATTTTATTATGGAAGTAGAGACAGAAGAGAGAATTCAGTCACCCGATCCCGATCCTGAAACAAGAAACATCGAAATGAACAACAAATTGTTTCTAGGAGATCAAATAAAAATAAATGCAACCGTTTCCGACTCCAAATTACAAAATAATGTGTATGAAGTAGTGTATATCGACTTGAGTACGGTCCATATGAATGATACAAAAACACAACAAGTCATAAAACTTCGCATTCATGATGGCGAATTCGCCGATAAAATAGAAGATGAAGATATTTTAGAAATACAAGTCCTGGAACGAAAACCAACCCATAAATTCGTTGAACAACATGACTTGAAACTGAACATGATTATATCCATTGAACTTTCATTAACACCGGATCAAATTCGCCAACATTTAAAAGAAATGAATGTCGGTGTAGAAGATGCTGAAATGAAAGAAACCGATGAAAGTAAACCTCTTATCATGACGTGTAAAATTATTGATGTGGATGTAAATCAAGACATGATTGAAGTGAAAATCATTCTTGACACACCATCGTCTCCAGAATTAAAAGAACAACTATTAAAAGACAGCGTCTTCATTCATTTCGGATGTCGCGGATTGCCGTTTTGGATAAAACGAATCAAAGTGATTGAATATAAACCAGTGGAACCGCCGTCATCCGAAAAACAAGCGATCCAGGGTGAAGGCGAAGGCGAAGGCGAAGAAGAAGGAGATGTTGGCATAGACCTCGATCTTTCTGAAGCGCTGGACGAAGGCAACCATATTTTCGCAAACATCATGTACGAAGTGCCGTCTTCACAAAAAATTGTTTCTGAAATAAAACAATACAACGACTTGTTAGAAAATATAATTGCATCCGTTCCAAAACATAAACGAACTGAATCCGAACTCAATCACATTCATCGAAATATTGAACGATTTTTTCAATTACGAAAAGAGTATTCCATTTTTGACAAAAACGGAGTTCCGAGAATGCCTGCGCATTTTACCGATACAGATAAACCGGCCGTTTCATACATTCAAAACCTTGATATTTCGCTTTATTGGGTTGTTCCCATTGTCGAAAATATTAAAAAACTATATGTCACTGGCGATGACGCACAAGAACCGGATACCGTAAACGGAATCTATAGCTTCAAAGAACAAATCGCAGAAGAAAGGGAGGTTTATCCAGACCGAAATGCGCAATATAATCCAAATATTATGAATGACCTCAATTCATATCTAACTCCATTTGAAAATCCAAAAAAGAATCCCGATCGAGTTTATGTGCTACAAGACAAACCGGTTTATTCCAACATGTTTACTTTATCCACAAATAACGACACGATTACATCTCGTAAAAAGAATAGTGGCGCTGGCGACACGCAAGGGTCTTATTACATTGATCGAATGTACAACACCGGATTAACACGGCTGGAATTTGAAGACGTAAAGTCAAATAATGTCAAACGCGTTGATTCAACACCCGATGACCCAGCATTTGTTACTTCTTTTATGACGCTCGAGAAACCCGCCGTTCAACTGTCTCAACTGCTTTTACCGGACACATATTTGGCCGACCAGTCAGCATTAAACTCCGCGTTTCTAAAAACGTGGCACTCTATTATTTCAAATATAAAACAGAGAGACGATGTTCCATCAAAAATGATTCGAATTGAAAAAAAAAGAAACGGTGGAACCTATGAATATGTAGGTGAATATAAAGGAGGTATAAAAGACGCAACATTGTTTTTGTTAGACAGCACCAACAGTCCTGTTTCTGATTCAAGTGCCGTGGTAAAAGAATTCATCACTTCATTCGTTCCAACAAATGAAGACGCGTTTCACATGTTGGAAGAACCTGCTGTGTCTAAAAAAAGCGTTTATCATTATCATTACTTGTCTTTATATAAAGTCATTTACGCCCTTCAACCGTTTTTAATTTATTCAAAAAATATTAATGCCGAGCAATATAAGTTAATGCACACATTTGTTGATAAAAATATTGAAACCTATTTTAAAACAGTTGGAGTATCCAAATCCAAATTTAAAAAACTTGTGAATAAAAATGATATTACCGCATTCGAGTCACTGGAAATGTTTTACAGCGCATTTGGCGACCACGACTCCAGATCTGCCAAAAAAGCTGTAAAAGAATCTCTCCAAACGAAGATTGTTCTTGCAGATGACACCACTGTAACATTTGACGAAATTTTCAAACTTTATAAATTTAATGAATTAAAACGCCAGGACGACATATTTCTCTCTGCATCTGAAATATTAAAAATAATTATTGAAACCGACTATGCACGACTATTTTTCGACGCGCTCGCAGTAGAAAATTCGGATCTAACATCTTCCGAAATCGATAGCATTATACGTAAAGAACAACAAGGCATTCAAGACCAAATGTCAAAAAATGCAGCATCTTCTGACGCAAAAACGTGCAAAAAACGTGAAATTACCTTGAGTAAAATATATTCTTCAATGGCTGCACTCGAAGTCGATAATAACCGTGAAGACATCTTATTTGACGCACGTTACGATCCATCCGGAAAACGAGTTGTAAAAAATGGCGACTATGCAGCGCTAAGAGCAAGCGAAGCAGAAGGTGAAAGCGAAGCAGAAGCAGAACAAACCGGCGGCTACCAATACTTTGTAAGACGCGACAATAAATGGATAGAAGACGATGACCCTGAACTTCAAAATGTTCAAGTGGATGATCCGGCCTATTTTTGTAATATTCCTTCAGAAACAAAACCGAATCCGCTTTGTTTTTCAATGAATCAAAAATGTCTTGATAAGTCGCTCGCTGAATCATCCATTTTACAAAATTTAACATCGCGCATCGTAAACGAGTTTGATCAAAAGAGTGAAGCAAAACGAAAAAATATAGATGAAACCTTTTTATTCGACTTGAAAAATATAAAATTGCTTGATAAACTGAAAGTATATGACATTTTAAAACACAATAAAGTAAAATACACACTGAGTCAAGAAAATAAAAAAAGGGTTGAAACGGTAATAACATCCCCTTACCAAGATACCGTGAATTGCATATTGGGACTGCAAGATATTGGACTCAAATATCAGTGCATACTCGATATGGTAAACAGTGAACTTTTTGTAAGAAATGCCGCAGCAGGTGATGACGCGCACTGGTTTTATTGCAAAACAACCGGAATCCGTTTACTACCAACCTTTTTTTATGATCTTGCTCAAAGTTATAATCCCGCTGACCCCAAGTCGTTGAAATACATGTCCGTTCTCTCTCAGATTGAAAAGTCACATGGTAAACGCGAAGGCGATCAAATCATAGACAAATTCAGCGGTTATGCCATTTCAAAAATTGCATTTGTATCCGAATCGGAATGGATGGCTGCATCAGAAGAAGAAGGCGCCAATGAAAGCATATTACACTTGATGCGCGACGAGCAACAAATGGTTTCCGATATTACAGCAGTAAACGCGGACGAAATTATTAACGTCAATATTCAGAACCAAGGCATTGAACAAACCGGGACGGCTGCCGCTATTTTACAAGAAGATGAAGAAGCGGATAAAGAAGCAGAAGCGCAAGAAGAAGAAGGCACCGAAGAAGAAACGGCAGAATACAAAGAAACCGAGTTGGAAACGACAAGGGAAGAATATGAAACCATGATTGGCGTCATTGACCATTACGAACATTCCTTGTCAATCGTTCTTAAACCCAGAGAGAGACGTTTTATCATTGAAAATATCCAGTTTATTGTTCCGGCGAAAAAAACAAAAGAACAATATGAAGCCGATAAAAAAACCAGCGCAGACTATGAAACCTATGAAAAAACATATAACCAGTACCTCATTTTTTATTGCATGGCGCTCATCATCATTGTTGTGCAAACATCCATTCCACAAATTAAAACCAAAAGCACATTTCCTAATTGTGTAAAATCGTTTGAAGGGTATCCGTATTCTCCAGACGAAACCAGCTTACCATTTCTCATTTATATGGCTTGCATTACACAAAAAGTAAAGAGCGATTACGCGCCTTGGAATTCTGTGAAAAAAATAAACCAGGATAAAATGAGGGACACACTTTTCAATTTAATAAAAACAAAAATAATAAATTTGCCAGTCGTACAAGCACGTTTTGAAGCCAAGCGCGACAATGATGCTCTAAAAAAACAGCGCGAAATTATGAAGGTCAATGCAAGATACAGAGTGAATGACGCGCTATTCCACTTTCGTCCGCTTCTTGTGAATCCGTCCATTGTTCTAACTGCAACACCATTGCCCGTTACAAAAACGTATTGTGATGACTTGAAACGAAACCTTAAAAATGGAAACAGTTTACAAACTGAAAATATACTCGTCATTCAGTCGAAAGTCATTCACTTTTCTCTCTTGGTTCAGAAACTCATTCAAGATGCAGTCACGGCGCAAACAGCGGATAGGTCAAAGTTATTGTCGAGAAATTATATTCAGAATGCTTGCTGCAATGAAAAAGATGATACCAAAACAGTGTTGCAATATATGATAGACCGAGAACCTAATATTAAAAATTATTGTGATATGGTCGAATGCAATGCCGATATTTTATACGACGTGTACAGCTTGAGCGAAGCTGCTACCATGCTGGATCCAAAAGATACGCGCAGCATGCAAATGTTGCAAGCGTCTCAGGGCGTCATTCATTATGCTGCCATGTCGCATGATCCAGGTTCTAATTTTGACGAATACACCATTTATAATGCCTTCATGACGTATTGCAACTATGACAAACACAAAGGAATAAAAGCGGTTACGTCTTCGGAAGCGGCGGCATCTGCAACCGAGTCATCGAAAAAGAAAAAACCAATAAAATCGAAAGAAAGGGCAGAAACAAAAGCTGAAATGGAAGAAGAGGAAGAACGAGAAAAGGTAGAAGAGAAAGAACAAAGTGAACAAGCAGAGGCAAGTTCATTGAGAGAAATCAATGAAACAGCACTTTCAGAAGAAATCCAAAAAATTTGTAAATTCAGAAACACGTTTGGAGAGAATCGCGATATATTCAACATTTTGAAATCTGCAAAGGGTATGTCACACGATAATAAATTGAAACTAATAACCCAAATTAAAAATGAATTCAACCTGGATTACACCATTAAAGATTTGCAGCACCTGCTCCAGCTGGTTCATCGCCAGACAATGAAACCCATGTATGAAGCCCGCGTTGGAACGTATAATGAACATTTAAATCGCGCGTTAACGAAAATGCTATCGCCATCTGCAGCCACGACTGTAACCACGGCCATGAGTGCGCTATTTTCTAAAGAAAAAGAAAAAGGAAAAGAAAAAGAAGATAAGGACGTACTCATTGCACTCAAAGCATTCAACGAAAATCAAAGCACTGAACGATCCAGAACATTGCAACGGCATCTTGAACAAAACAGTAAACTTCTTACAGAGCAAATTACCGCATTTTTAAACATGAAGAACAAGGGAACTATGAATGCCGTATTCAGAACCCCGTCTGATATTACACAAGGCGTCGTTACAAAAGGTGGCATCATGATGTTTAACAATTGTGAAAATACTCTATGGAATGGCGAAAATAACACATTAGAAGTATCAGTTGAATTTATAAAAAATGCAATCAAAAACATGACACAAGTGTATCCCAATATGATTTTGAGTCAAGTGTCTGAAATTGAGTCGTTGCCGCCTTACATTACCGGACAACTTTCTTCCGGTGACGCTTCGTCCATTATTGCATTTTCAAATGAGCGCGTTACGAAAACACTCGGCAACTTTTATAAAATCGGAAACAAGAAACCGATCAGTAATATTTTGAAAAATGTGCAATCCACTACGCTTTTACTCAATGAACTCATTGAAAACACGCCCACTTATAGCGGAAATAATAAACACATTACCGTATTGCTATACGAATATTATTTCTTAGTTGCCGTTCATTGCTATCTGCATTTTTCCAATGTTGTTAAACAATTTCGAGAGAAAAAGGCGGGACAAGGGCCAGGGCAAAAGAATCCTATCGATGTGCAAAAAGAAGTGTCGCGAATTTTGATCACATACTTTGACCTTATTTTAGATGATAAAAAAATAATGAACCGCAATATTGAAACTGTGCGTGAGAATTATTTGCGTTCTCTTGACGATGAGAGAGACGACATTGTGCAGAATGTGGATCAAATGTCGGAAGACCAGAAACAAATTTACTTGAATCACAAGAAACACAAAATGGGAACACAGTCCATCGGCAAAAATACGGGTCTGCGAATTTATAATCCGGATTTTGAAACGGAGGAGTTGGCGCGTATCGAGAGAATCAATCATCGTAAAAAGGAGCGCGGAATAATGAGCACCATGTTGTCCGGAGATCCGGATCCCGAGGCACTGGCCCGCGAAGATGCGGTTGCAGATGAAGGAGATGCACCCGATTATGATCCAGATGAAGAAAATGAAATGAATGAAGACGATGCGCACGAAGAGTACGCGAATTCTGCGGATTTATATCCAGACAGTTATGTTGATGTAGAAGGAGTTGGCGAGTTTGAATCTTGAGAGAATAGAGAGAAAATCATAAATTCATCAGGTTATCTAAAAATATTCATATAAATATATAAATTGTAAAAAAATCTATATCTATACATATATAATAGTATAGTGTAGATATTTAGAACAAATGTCATCAACGGATTATTCAACATTCAGAAAACATGTTAATGATATGAGAAATACTGCAACAGCGTCTCTTAATTTAAAAGGGTTGCCTAGAGATATGCGTATGAAAATTGTAGGATTAGCAGATTATGGATTTCAAGATGATGTGATAGAAAGTATTCATTTCTTTAAAGACAAATTTGGTGAACGAGCATTTGTTGGAGCAATATCAGCATTATTACCAGACCCTATAGTTATTAATTTTGGACAAGAACATTGGAAAGTAAAACCATTACGTTCTTATCCAGAATGGTTACTCGAAATTTCGAATCAGTTTATTGATTTATTAAAACTTACACCAGAGTTACCTCCAATTTTAATTCCTTTAAGAGAAATAATAGAAAATTTTGTTCCAGAACTTATTCCACACCCCTCTCATCTTGATGATGAATTTGAATATTCTGATGAACGTTTTACTCAAACATGTAATCAAATGATCATTGAACCATTTATGATAAGAGTTGCACAAGGTGGATTGGATCCTACAAGTGAAATATATGTACGAATACAACAATTTTTAAAAAATGTAGTTGCTATATTGATTAAGTTTATGAATATGAATAATGACCAAATTAGACGAGATTTCAGACTACGTTCAGAGGTCAGAGGTATTAAATGTTTCAACAATGGTCCATGTGAAGTACGTAACACCATTAAAAGTGAATTTAAATACTGGGTGTTTCCATTTTTTGAAAGATTGTTTCAAATTAATAAGAGTGGAGAAAATCCTAAATTTTTTCAAAACATAAATTTAAATGAGTGGATTAAATATGGAAAACTTCAAAATAATTTTCATAGGACCTTATTAAAAAAAGAAAATCCAAAATATTATAGGTCATGGGGAGATGATTGGGACGACTGGAATTCTGAATTTTTATCTCTTGCTGATGAACAAGACGAAATGCGCGAAGAAGAAAAAGCAGAAAAAGCAAAGCAAGCAGCAGCAAGTGGTAAAACAGAAGGCGGTGGGCATAAACGTCGTCACAATCGTCGCACATCTCGTCATAGTCGCACATCTCGTCATAGTCGCACATCTCGTCATAGTCGCACATCTCGTCATAGTCGCACATCTCGTCGTGGTCGCAGTCGCCGGTAAAATAATGCATATCTGCATCTGCAATCCAATAAAAATGTAGCCAAAAAAATGTAAAATAATTTTTTGTTTTTTTTGTTTTTTTTGTTTTTAGGTAACAGATTATTTCATTTTATTACACATTTTTTATGTACCAAGCGGGAGCAGCCCGTTTCTTGTTCCATGTGGCGATTTTTTGTTTTTCTTCGGACATGTAGTAGTTGCGATACGCTTGGACTGCATCATCACACTTGTACTGGTCCGGCATGGCTTGCGCGAACGGGGTGAGGCGTTGTTGAGGGAAAAGCGATGCGTCTGGAATATGCTCTCGCAAATACTGTGCAACCGTGTATGATTTGTGGATTTTGGTTTCAGGGTGGTCATAGCGGTATTGCCATTCCTTGTGCATTTCGTCAATGAGGTCGAGTGTCCAAATGAAATTGGCTTGAGATTCTCTGCACCAAATTGTCACGGGATGATTTTTATGTGCAATTTTGTAAAGCGGTGCATTGCCTTCCTCATCATCGGGGAGAAGAATGCGACGAGCAGAACACAGCATTTGCACCGCTTCCAGAATGATTTTTACAATGTGCTTGTCCATCATGGCTTCGGCAACTTCGCGTGGAATCAGGGAAAGAATAAACAGATTCATGTTGAGAAAACTTCTGAATTGGAAACACTGATATTTTATTTATTATTCATTAAAAAATCAATTTGATTATTTTTTAATGACTTTATTTATGTGTTTTTATGATTTTTATTTTTTTTAATTTTTTATTGAATTAATATATGTGAATATTTTTTATTGTCATTTAGGCAAATAAATATAAATAATGAAATATAAAAAACGGTCGTTAAAAAAGAAATATAATAGATGGCATCGTTTTTCGAAAAAATATTATCAACGCGGAGGAGGGTTTATGGACGTCATTGCAGAACTCAATGTGATGGAAGGGCGGACGAATACGTGCATGGCGGTTCATCCAACTCAACCATTGGTAGCAGTTGGAGATGATGCAGGAACTGTAACGTTATGGGAAATAAACTCGGCGCAACCAAAACGGGTGGCACAGTTAACCGGTTTACCAACTACCGTCAAGTGTGTAGAATTTCATAAAACTATTCCCGTAGTAGCAGCAGCATGTTCTGACAGAGTATTAATGTGGAGAATTGACCAAACAGATATACAAGTTGTTAGTGTAGAAAGTGAGGAAAAAGTGGACGAAGTTTCATGTTTTTCTTTTCATCCAAGAGAATCATATATTGCGGTTGTAAACAACAATAATATCATTATGTATCACTTTGAACCTTCCTCTTCTGTGAAACCATTACATTCTTTACCTACAGTTTTCAAAAATGAAAGCAATTTTCGACAAAGTGAAAAGGTATTATTTACATCGTTTAGTAGTGATGGACGACTGTTTTCGTTTGTAACAATAAAATCAGATGGCACACCTGTTTTAAAAGTAGTTAATTTTAAAGGTGAAAACAATAGGTTTATGAATACTGAATATAGCATTTACAATATACCAAAAAAATGCGCTGTAACATGCATTACGCCTTATAGAACAAAGGTCGGTTATAGTTCTGGTGATTTCTATCAATTTTCTGGACCGATGCATACACATGGCTTTATTATTGGATGTGATGATGGTTCTTTGATGCTAATAGAGGCAGTCACAATTACTATTCGTAGTGGTCCAGCACAATATTTGACAAGAGTAGAAACAGTACGTAAATCAAAAGAATGGAATTTTAGAGAAGCAATAGAATGCGTTGCCGTTCATCCATCTTTAGCTTTAGATCCATCTTTACCATCTTTTTTACCTTTATTTGCAAGTGGTTCGCGTAACGCCATTCAATTATGGGATGAGAGTAAACGCGAACCTGAACCGCTTGTAGTTCAACCTCAACAAAATCCTGTTATATCGGTCGGATTCAATCAGAATTTTTTGGCAGCATGTAGTTCTGGAAATGTACGTGTTTATAGCTGTAACTCTAACGGTTTCAAGGAAGAATTGCAGAAAGAATTGCAAAGTGGATCAGAAATCGCAGAATACGGCGCTGAGTTAGTATTGGCAGATAGACAAGGGGAACGGTGTTCTATATGCGGCGATCCAATGAATGATCCATTATCACAACAGGCGTTAAGATCAGGTCCAGCAGATGCTCAAGAAGTATATCTGGAATGCGGGCATAAATTTCATAAAGATTGCATTGAACCATGGATAAAACAAAGAAAACCATGTCCGATATGCAGAGGACAAAGTGGTATAGCAAAAGCAACACCACAACGCATTATTAAAGGAAGAGATGAACAAAAATTAGAGAAATCAAAAATAAAGATACAATCTATCGCCGACGAACTTAAAAGTCGTACTAACCGTTACCAACCTCGTGTTTTATTTGGTCAACCTGCTGCCGCTTCTTCTGCTTCTTCTGCTTCTGAAGCTGTACCTGTAGCTCAACCTGTTGCTCCTCAAGCAGTAGCCGCTTTCGCCGAATTAACGCCAAATCGGCTGCGTGCTGCACGTCTTGCATACTTTTCAAAACAACCACAACCACAACC
>Ga0172365_10002470_pt1 | contig 13613 bp, 16 predicted proteins | sample LakKivSesite48cm_FD_114535 | JGI IMG/M metagenome (GOLD analysis project Ga0172365, IMG submission 114535) | Sediment microbial communities from Lake Kivu, Rwanda - Sediment site 48cm | ecosystem: Environmental > Aquatic > Freshwater > Lake > Sediment | place: Rwanda: Western Province, Lake...
CCATACCGGAGCTGAATAACCATAGCCATAAGGCCGTGGGTAACCAGGCATCGGATTAGCGAAGCCCGGGCTGCCAAAACCAGCGCAGAAGCCGGCGCCTCTTCCTGTCATTGGACCCAGGCCCATGGGTCCTGTTCCGTCTCCAAATGGCATCTTCATCACCTCCTTTCTACTTATTTTTCTTCACCATCGCCTGCCACCGCGAAATCTCCTGCCGTAGCCTCTACCTAGACCAAATGAAGGTAGAGGCATGGGCTGGACATTTACGCTGGAGCATACTGGGCACGACAAAGGAAGCTTCTCTGCCATTGACTCAAAAGGTACGTTCCACTCATGTCCGTCATCGCGGCATCTGAACAGCCGCTGAGCAAGCTCAAAGTTGCCTCCTTCAATTTGAATCGCCTTGCCATTAATCAAAGCATCGGCCAGTTTCTTCCGCGCCGATTCCAATACACGATGGAAAGTAGGCCTGGAGATCCGCATTTGCTGGGCGCACTCTTCCTGCTCCAGTCCCTCCAAGTCCTTGAGGCGGATAGATTCAAGTTCCTCAAGTGAAAGACGAACACCCTGCAGGACATTCGCCGGAATCCCTACCGGCCTAAATGACCCTACGTTAGGCAATTGAGCTACGCATCTCAACTTTTCTGGCCTAGCCATTCAAAATCACCCTGTGTTCCCTGCGAATTTTGAACATATGTTCATAATAATGGTAACTAACTCTGTCAAATTTGTCAAATTTTGACCATGTCTGTCACTTGGTGATACAAATTACTCCGTGGATGGCGTCGAACTCTTTCCCAGCCTCTCTGACTGCATAGAGGCCACAGCCAGGGACGAATTCTGGAACTCAGCAAATCAATATATGGAAGGTGAGCAGAAGGACAAGAGACTTGAAGAGAAGATCGAACTTCTCAAAGCTTTCTTAGAATCAGCTGAGTTCAGAAAGCTCCGCAGAGATAGCGAGAGACATCTGCTACAAGGAAAGAATGTCACATTCGTGATTTGCTGGAAAGATGGCAAGGCAAGCCACCACATGGTGGTAACTTAATGGCTAAATCACTAGGATCTGAGGCAACCGTCTCGCTCGGCTTGTGCATGTAGGGATGGATTGCTTTATGCCTCCTTCAATCTTCGGACGGTCCATTTTTTCCGGACCAAAGCAACGGACTGAGCCGCCATTCCTTCTCCCCCACCGATCAAGCCTAAACCATTAGTGGTGGTAGCTTTGACCGTCACTTGTGTTGGATCTATGACTAGAGCCCGGCTTATGCGTTTTTTCATCTCAGGGATGAAAGGTGACAGCTTCGGAGTCTCAGCTATAATCGTAACATCGATGTTGGCTACCCCGAGTCCTTTGGCCCTAAGCAATTCACCGGTCTTGCTGAGCAAGACCAGGCTTGAAATGTCTTTGTATTCTTGTTTACCCGAAGGGAATAAGGTGCCAATATCACCCAAATCACCAGCACCGCACAAAGCATCTATTACGGCATGGATTGCCACGTCGGCGTCGCTCCAGCCTGACAGGCCTTTGTCATAAGGTATGTCGACCCCTCCCAAAACCAGTCTCCGCCCGGAGACCAGCAGATGGCTGTCCCAGCCGATGCCAACCCTCAATTCCTCTGTTTCCATTTCCTTGCGATGATACGTGCCAACGCCAAATCCTCGGGCGTGGTTACCTTTATGTTTTCATAATCTCCCATGTAGAGCTTTACCTTATATCCTAGGCGCTCCACAGCCGCCGAATCATCGGTAACCTCCGTGATGAGGTTATCGTAGGCCTTAGTTATGATATCAACATCGAATATCTGCGGAGTTTGCGCTGCCCATAACCGCTCACGGCTAAGTGTGTCCTCAATCAAATTCCTGTTATCAGTGAGCTTGATGGTGTCGTTTACTGGCACCGCTGCCACAGCGGCCCCGGTCTCCTCGACTGTCTTCAGACCATCGTCGATTAAGTCTAGAGTCAGGAAGGGGCGAGCTCCATCATGAATCATTACCCAGTCACAATCCTTTATCCTTCTTAGCCCTTCCTTCACCGAATCCTGTCGCCGTGCGCCACCCAGGCAGATGGTAACCTTAAACCAATTTCTCTTCTCTCTCAGTTGCTCCCCCCGAACTAAGCACTTATCGTTCAATACGAGGACTATTTGCCGAACCAAGTCATATCGGTGACAGGTATCCACGGACCAGCCCAGTAGAGGCTCTCCCCTCAGAGAGATGAAGAGCTTGTTTATGCCGGCCATCCGCTGGCTCGCCCCTGCCGCAACTATAACCACGCCTAACCTGCTGCCGCTACTACTGTTCCGCGTTCTCGCCCCTGTCAATTTCTCTTCTGCCTTCCCTTGCAAGTGCCAGCCTCAAAGCTTCAGTCACCGAGCCCGCTTGAATTAGCTGGACGCCGGCAAAGTCAAAGGATGGTTTGGATTTAAGTCTGGGCACAAGACAGGATTTGAAACCTAACCTGATGGCCTCAGTGACTCTTCTCTCTATCTGTGATATCCCTCTCAGTTCTCCGTTCAGCCCCACCTCACCCAGGGCAACCAGACCCGGAATTGGCTTGGCATCACGAAAGCTCGAAGCAACGGCCAGGGCAATCGCTAGATCAGCTGCCGGCTCGTTGACCCTCAAGCCGCCGGTAACGTTCACTATTATGTCCTGATTGAACAGCTTCAATCCCGCCCGCTTAATGAGCACAGCAGTAATCAACAGCAGCCGGCTAAAATCAACGCCGTTGGCGATTCGCCGCGGTGGGGAAAAAGTATTGGAAGTGGTCAGAGCCTGAATCTCCACCAACAAAGGGCGATTCCCTTCAAGAGTGGGCACAACCACCGACCCCATAGTCTCATCCTTATACGCAGATAGAAAAACCCGAGACGGATTATCTACTTCTGTTAGTCCCCCGTCGCTCATCTCAAATATACCCACCTCGTTGGTTGAACCGAAACGGTTCTTCTCGCTGCGCAAGACTCGGTAACTGCTGTAGGGTTCTCCCTCGAAGTACAGGACCACGTCGACGATATGTTCTAGCGTTCCCGGGCCGGCGATGGCTCCTTCCTTAGTCACATGTCCCGTAATTAACAGGGGCACATTCTTTTGTTTTGCCCACCTCTCCAGCCTCCAGGTGCATTCTCGTACCTGAGAGATACTGCCTGGCGTACCGGCGATATCCTCCAGATACATAGTCTGGATAGAATCAATAATAGCGACGCCAGGCGAGACCTCTTCGAGACACTCGAGCACGGCGGCCAAATCGGGTTCGGAAAGAAAGTATATCCCTCTACCGCCTATCCCGAGTCGCTCACTTCTAAGTTTGACTTGAGTGACAGATTCCTCACCAGAGATATAGGCGACGGTTTTGCCACTCTCGGCCATCATCGCCGAAGCCTGGAGGAGAAGAGTGGACTTGCCTATTCCGGGCTCGCCGCCAACGAGCACCAGAGAGCCTGGAACCAGACCTCCCCCTAGAACTCGATTCACCTCGGTAAAACCAACGTGAAAGCGAGCAAGGTTACGTGCTTCTACCTGGGAGAGTTCCTTGGCTTTGTTCTCGCTAGCGTGAGGGTGGCCTGGGATGCGGGAGAGGCTAATCTTGGTTTCTGCGAAGCTATTCCATGCCTGACAATCGGGGCAGTGTCCTAACCATTTCGGACTTTCCTTGCCGCACTGCTGACAAACGAAAACAACCCTGAATCTAGACCTGCCCTGATTGTTAGATTTCAAATTTGCTGGCCAAGATGACTAATACTCGATAATGGCTAGCTTTTCCCCGGTCTTGACTATCTGCCCTGGTGAAACTGCCACCTCTACAACCGAAGCTTTCAATGGAGATAGTATAGGATTCTCCATCTTCATAGCTTCGATGGTGCAAATCACGCCGCCCTCCTGAACTGTGTTGCCCACTGTGACTTCAACCCGCACTATTTTTCCAGGTAATGGCGCTTCGATGACCTCTCTAGGCATATCTACACCGTCTCCTTGACTAACGACTCCATAACAATCTTATCGTCGACACAGTCCACGCGCACCGTGTCTCCTGGCTGGAACTCGCCGCGCAGCAAACGTTCCGAGAGTGGATCTTCAACCAAGTTCTGAATGGTGCGACGCAGAGGGCGTGCTCCAAAATCAGGGTCATAACCCTTCTTCCCTAGAAAATCCTTGGCCGCATCGGTTACTGACAGAGTGATGTTCTTCTCCTCGAGCGAAGTTATGACCTGCTTAAGCATCAAATCTACAATCTGGCGGATATGCTCTTCGTTCAAAGCGTGAAACACGACCTGGGCATCAATGCGGTTTAGAAACTCAGGCCGGAATCTTCCGTCGTTCTTCACCTTCTCGAGGACATTCTCCTTCATCTTCTCGTACTCTGTCTGCTCTTTTCGTTCGCCTTCGATGTGAGCAGAAAAACCGATGGTCATATGACGCTTGATAACCTCGCTACCGATATTACTTGTCATCACTATGATGCTGTTACGAAAATCAACCCTCCGGCCTTTGGCATCGGTCAGATGGCCATCATCGAAAATCTGAAGCAAGATGTTAAACACATTGTAATGCGCCTTTTCGATTTCATCGAGAAGAATAGCACAATAGGACTTCCGCCTAACTGCTTCAGTCAATTGGCCCCCTTCCTCATAGCCAACGTAGCCTGGGGGCGCTCCGACCAGGCGGGCTACGTTGTGAGGCTCCATAAACTCGGACATGTCAAGCCTGACCAGGGAATCCTCGCTGCCGAACATAAATTCGGCTAGCGCTCTCACTAACTCAGTCTTACCTACTCCGGTGGGACCGAGAAACATGAAGACTCCAATCGGACGTCTCGGGTCTTTTAGCCCGGCTCGAGCTCTCCTCACCGCTTTAGCCACGGTAGTTATCGCCTCGTCCTGACCAATGATGCGATGGTGGAGGGCCTCCTCCATCTGCAACAGCCGACTGGATTCATCAACAGTCAACTTAACCACAGGTATGCCTGTCCACATACTGACTACGTCGGCAATATCCTCGGATGTCACTACAGGGCGACCTTGCTCCCGCTTGATTCGCCACTCTTTCTCCATCGTCTCGATTTTCTCCGTTAGCTGAAGCTCACGGGCACGCAGCTCGCTCGAATATTCATATTGCTGAGATGAGACCGCTGATTCTTTTTCCTTGCGTACGCTGTCCAAAGCTCGCCTTGCCTCAGACAAGCCAATGGGAGCGCTACCCCGCTTAATACGTACTCGAGAACCAGCTTCATCCACCAGGTCAATAGCCTTATCCGGCAGGAAACGATCCGCTATATATCTGGTAGCCAACGTAGCCGCTGTCTGCAGGGCTTCGTCGCTTATATCCAATTGGTGAAACTCTTCATATCTGTGTTTGATGCCCCGCAGTATCTCTAGAGTCTCCTCCATAGTAGGTTCGGCCACCAGGATAGGTTGGAACCGACGCTCCAAAGCCGGATCCTTCTCCACATACTTGCGGTAGTCGTCGAGAGTGGTCGCACCGATACACTGAATCTCGCCACGCGACAACGAAGGCTTCAGGAGGTTAGAAGCGTCAACTGCGCCTTCGGCTGCCCCAGCACCCACAATAGTCTGCATTTCGTCGATAAACAGGATGCAATTACCTGCGGCTTTTTCTTCCTCGATGACCTTCTTCAGTCTCTCCTCGAATTCGCCGCGGTACTTTGTTCCCGCCACCAGAGCACCTATGTCCAGGGCTATTATCCGCTTACCTTGAAGCACTTCAGGAACTTCGCCAGCTACTATACGCTGTGCCAATCCCTCAACAATAGCCGTCTTCCCTACTCCAGCCTCACCTATAAGCGCGGGGTTGTTCTTAGTGCGTCGACTTAGGATTTGAACTATCCGCTCGATCTCCTTGTGACGTCCAATAATAGGGTCGAGTTTATCTGCCCGGGCCAGAGCGGTTAAGTCGGTCCCAAGTTGGTCCAGAGTCGGCGTGCGTGTGGCGGCGCGACCTGTGGTACGAGTGCGCGCGCTTTCCTGCTTCACAACTCGATTCACCTCATCACGGGTCCGTTCCAAAGTGATCCCGAAGCTCTCCAAAACACTGAAAGCTACGCCTTCGCTTTCGCGTAGCAATCCCAGCAAGAGATGCTCGACGCCTATATAGCTCGAATTAAGGCGACGCGCCTCGTCAACAGCAAACTCGATGGCTCGTTTTGCTCGTGGAGCCAGGTCAACGTCTCCCTTGGCAGCCCGACGCTCTCCTTTACCAATCACAAATTCCACCGCTGCCTGTATCTTACTCATCGAGATACCGAAGTTACTCAATACCTTGGCCGCAACTCCCAGCTCCTCACCGGCTATTCCCAGCAATATGTGCTCGGTATCAATGTAACTATGACCCAGGCGTTGCGCCTCTCCCTGAGCCCGAGTCAGTACTCTGCGAGCTCCTTCAGAGAACCTTTCGAATCCTGTGCTCATTTCAGCTCCGCTTGTGATTTTCCTGTAAAGTATAGAGCATACCACCGTTTCAGTCAATAAACTGGGCTTGCTTGAACTGCTGAGTAGAATGATAATATACTATAAGGGCAGAAAACTGTCGTTGAAGGTCAATGGAAATGCGGGTAACCGGTGGCCAGGTCAAAGGCACTCATCTGAAGGCTCTACCCAGGCGCTCTATTAGACCCACAACCAGCGTGGTGAGGCAGGCCATATTTTCGTTTCTGGACAACAGCACCGCCAGTTGGCATCGCGTCCTTGACTTATACGCCGGCACCGGTGCTCTGGGTATCGAAGCTCTCAGCCGCAGGGCGGAATGGGTCGATTTTGTTGAGTACAGGAAGAGCTGCTGTGACATTATCAGAAGCAATTTGCGAAAAGTCGGGCGGCTAGACCGGGCGCACGTCTACTGTTGCAGTGTGAGCAAGGCGCTAGGCTTTCTCGAGGCCAGTTACGACATCATCTTCGTCGATCCGCCGTACTCTGACCCTTCGGTTGACAGTCTGCTAGCCAATCTAGCTGAGTCGAAGGTGGTTGGTGAGGACTGCATAGTCCTGCTGTGCCACGCAAATCGCTTCTCCTTGAGTTCCGATTACGACGACCTTCATCTGGTCAGGCAGCGCCGCTATGGCGACACCTTTGTTTCCGTATATCAAAAGGAGGTCTAGGCATGGTTGTAGCAGTCTATCCAGGCACGTTTGACCCTCTCACGTACGGCCACATGGATATCATCGAGAGAGGAGCAGCGTTATTCGGCAAGCTAATTGTCGGCATCTATGAGAATCCCTCTAAGCAGCCTCTCTTTCCCCTGAACCAGAGGGTCGAGCTAGTGAAAGAAGCTGTGACCGGTCTGACTAGCGTGCGTGTCAAAGCTTTCAAAGGGCTGACCGTGGATTTCATACACCGGATAGGAGGCAGGGTGATGATCCGAGGGCTGAGAGCGAATTCCGACTTCGAGCGGGAATTCGAAATGGCGCTCATGAACAGGAAGCTCGCGCCGGACATCGAGCTGCTATGCTTGATGACCAGTTCTCAATATCAATTCCTCAGCTCCTCCTTGATCAAGGAGGTAGCTAAGTTGGGAGGTTGTCTCGAGGGCATGGTTCCCGACCACGTGGCAGTGGCCTTGAGAAAGAAGTTCTCTGTGCCTGTTGAGGTTGCCACTGGTAAGGATAAGATGTAGAATTACTGGCCGAAAACTTAAGGAGGTGATAAGAAGATGGCATACAAGATCACAGAAGAGTGCATTAGCTGTGGTGCCTGCGAACCAGAATGCAAGAACGAGGCAATAACTGAGGGTCAGGAAATCTATGTTATTGACCCTGCCAAATGCACCGAATGTGTTGGCTGGTTTGAATCATCGAAATGCGCCGAGGTTTGTCCTGTAGATGCTTGCGTTCCTGACCCCAGCCACAAAGAGACACGAGAGCAGCTACTGGATAAGTGGCGCAAGCTACACCCGGGCAAGACTCCGGTCGTCACCTAGAATAGAGACGTCAGGTACTCCAAGCGAAAAGCCTCTTTGTGTAGTGGGGGATGCTCCTGATGTGGTTCAGAAACGATAGCTCGCTATAGGACCTCAGCCCGCAATAGCAGCTACTGCATTTGTTGGTTTTGGAGAACTCCGCTGCCATCTTTGTCTGGGTCGCATATTTGGTGCGGTGCATTGAACATGGGACCAGGCTTCCGTCGGGCATTACGACAAGAGATCTTACGCCCGCTTGGCAATCTGGCAGATAGCCTTGTTCAAAGAACTTCAGCGTGTTGGTAAGTATAGCTTCAGCGTTGGCTATGTGACTGCTTCTCCTTCTTAGGGCCGCAAGTTCATCAATGGTCTGGCGCAAAACTGTCAAATCCTCCCGGTTGCTGAGGCAGTAGTCCTCATTCTTTGTTCGAAGCGGGGTATACGCACTATACGATATGCCCACAGCCCACTCGATGGCTGTTTTCGCCAACGGCACTATTTCCCTCAAATTGGCCTTGTTTATGGCCGTGTTCAACAAAAGGTCCCGAAACCCTAGATTCGCTAGCCGGGGAAGAGTCTCTTCCAGATGTCTGTAGAGGCCAGGCCGCCCTCGAAACTCATCCTGCCGTTCGTCAGGGAATTCAAGTGACACAGAAAACTGATTGACACCCGCTTCATGCAATTGCAGATAGTTGACTTCGTTTAGCAGCAAGCCATTGGTAACGAGTATCAGGTATGGCGTAGCGTCAGATCGCTTGACAGCCCTCACTATGTCTACTATGTCTCCGCGTAGCAACGGCTCGCCGCCAGAAAATAGGGCCACAACCGGGCTCAGGCGTCGAGTCAACTCCCCATACTCTTGTGGCCCTATTTGTTTTTCATCCTTTATAGCACCGCCAAGGTCACAGTGGCGGCAATTGAGGTTGCAGGAGAGCGTGACTTCATAACCAATCGCCAAGGGACGTCCGGTTATGTAGTTATGAATTCCCCTTACGCCTAACTTGATTGCTTGCGATGGAGAGGCATTTGCCATTCGGCATCCCCCTATTTGAAATAGGTCATCGCCCCCTTATCCAATGCTGGATAGCAGCCAGTAACGTCTCTCAGTGAGAGACTATTTGCTGTGCGTATTTGGGAAGATTCTTGACTTGAGTCATAAATGACATCTCACTGTAGGACCTTATGGCCACATAGCAATTACCACATCGGTTGGTCCGAGAAAATTCGTTTATCATTGCTTTCTGAGTACTGTATTTACTACGGTGCAGCGAACAGGGAACTAAGCTGCCGTCCGGCATTACGACGAGGAATCTTATGCCCGCCTTGCAATTTGGCATGTATCCCTGTTCGAAGAATCTTAGAGTATCTCGGAGCGTGCGTTCTGGGTTCGTTAAGTAAGTGCTCTGTTTTGTCGATATCACTAGCTCGTCAACGGCGCGGCGCAGAATCTGCAGATCCTCTGCCTTGTTGAGACAATAATCCTCATTCCCGGTCCGCAGTGCCGTATATGCGCTGTAGGATATGTCTACACCCCACTCGGCGGCCTTCTCTGCCAGTGGCAATATCTCCCTGAGGTTGGCCTTAGTTATGGCTGTATTCAAGATAATGTCTCCAAAGCCCAGTCTTGCCAGCCGGGGAAGATTCTGCTCCAAACGCTTATAGAGACCCGGCCGTCGTCGAAACTCATCATGCCGCTCATCAGGGAAGTCAAGCGATACAGAGAATTGGTTCACCCCTGCCCCACGCAAGTCCAGATAGTTGCCCTCATCTAGCAGCACGCCATTGGTAACAAGTATTGCGTACTGTACCCCAGCCTGCTTTATGGCCTTGACTACGGCAACTATATCCTTGCGTAGGAGCGGCTCCCCGCCAGAGATTTGCGCCGCAACCGGCTTCAGGCGCTGAGTTAACTCTTTATACCCTTCTGGTGTGATTTGCTTTTCACTCTTTATCACCCCTCCAAGGTCACAGTGATGGCAATTGCAGTTACAGGAGAGCGTTACCTCGAAGGACACTACCAGCGGGCGGTTGGTCATATAATTGCGTATTCCGCGTCCGATAAGCTGGATTCCTTGCCAAGGAGAAATTGTCGCCATTTATCATCCTCCTACTTGAAGCCAATCACGGTGCTGTAATCTAGTGTTGAGGGGTATGTTAGCACGATTCTATTTATAATTCTGCCTAGACGGGAGTCAAGAGAAAACGAATCTCTAGAGCGCCGGTATAATCTCAGGTATTTCAATAGTGGTATAAACAGCATAAGCAAACTTACGGATTCTTTGTACGACACAGCAGAAATGTCCTTGAACCCTGCACTCCCAACAATATTCGTAAGAGTCTTAGTGGTAAACTGATTGATATGAAGCCTGGTGATACACCACCACCTCCTCCTCAAGATTCTTGCCGGTCGCCCCGCGATATCCGGCGTCGTTATTACGAGCATGCCTCCCGGCTTGAGTATCCTATGAACTTCTTTGAGAACCATGAGTGGGTATAGCATATGCTCCAGGACCTGCCATAGGGTAACTACATCAAAATGGTTTTCAGGAAACCGCAGTTCTTCAAAAGCCCCCGTTTCTACATCCAAGCCGAACTCCTTTCTTGCATACGCTGCGGCATCCTCCGATAGTTCAACCCCTTTGGTGGTGTATCCCAATTTCGAGGCGCTAAACAGGAAAAAGCCTTCACCACAGCCTATGTCCAGGAGATATGTTCCGTCTTTATGTTTCCTGACCAATTCTGCTTGCGATTTAGTAGCCCGCAAACGACTCTCCCTAATAATGGCGGCATCAACCGTCCTCATTTGAGAGTACGCTTCACTAATACTGCTCCTATTCTCGATGGGGTTCACGTAAATCAGACCACAGTTCCTACACCTGACGTGTCTGCCGCGTCTCTCCCCCCACAACATGTAGATGGTCTCGACCCCTCCTCCGAAATCGCTATCTCCCAGATTAGACTCAAAGACCACCTCAAAGTCATTTCGCCCACAACCCGGACAGTCGCGATACTCGAAATGCGAATCCATCTCAGGCAATCCTTGAAGTCGTAAAGGCGTCCATTGTATTCATAGGGAACGGCCACAGCCTCAAGAAGAGGAGAACGTAATCTGCCTTTCTCTAAGCGAAGAGCCTATTATCCGTCCGGTCAACAGACCATGGCCCTCAACTCAGGAAGATGTCCGTCCATCATCTGTCCAAGTACTTCCAGGCAATGACGCTCGGAGCTATGGTGGGGAGAAAATAGCTGAATGCTGTACCGACCATATAGATAATATACTGGAGGGGTCTGAAGAAGATGGGGGGAGAACGCCACCACCTGTCTCCCACAGTCAAGCCTCTTATGCCTTTACCTCTAACGACAAAACCACTTCTCTTCAGTTCCTCCAAACTCCAAACGTATCTATGTTCTTCATACGGGTTTCCATAGTAGTCATGGTGTGGGCACTTCCGTATGGGGGTAGTTAGCAGGATCGCCTCCCGCGACACCCTTTCAAGCTCGGTCAGAGCTTTCCTTCCATCGTCCTTATCGAGGTGTTCCAGCACTTCGACAAGAGCCACCAGGTCAAACTGCTTATCTTTGATGGGAAGCGCTCTCACATCTCCGCAGATGACACCCTGGTAAATCCCTCTGCGATTGGATGCTCTAACATTAGGCTTGAAGATATCCAGTCCTATAGTATAGAAATTCTGGGTCTTGATAAGTCGTGAGAGAGCACTATATCGACCGAAACCTATATCCAGTATCTTGGCACCTGCCCTATTTCTGAAGGCCTTCCAGATATGCACGTTTCGCCCGAACGTGCTAAGGCAGAACAAGACCAGCCAGTTTATCAAACGATGGAGATGTGTGTCTCTCATGGAAACCCTTAGACCACGCCGGACTCAATACCGTGCAATTGCGGATACCTGCCCTTGCCCGCCGATAGTCAGTTGATAAGAATTATAACTCACTGTATCCCGGATTGCTTCTCATGCTTTGACCGAGAATCCATCATATATCCAAGTATTTCCAGGCAATAGCGTCTGCAGCTATGACGGGAAAGAAGTAGCTAAATGCCGTACCAACCATATAGATGATATATTGAAGGGGCCGCAAGAAGAGGGGAGGTGAACTCCACCACCTGTCGCCCACAGTTAAGCCTCTTATGCCTTTGCCTCTAATAACAAAACCACTTGCCTTCAGCTCTTCCACACTCCAGACATACCTATGTTCCTCGTAGGGATTCCCGTAGTAGTCATGATGCGGGGCTTTGCGTATAGGAGTGGTCAGCAGAATCGCGTCCCTCGACACCCTTTCAAGCTCGCTCAAAGCCTTCTGCCCATCCTTCTGGTCGAGGTGTTCCAGCACTTCGAGAATCATTACCAAGTCAAACTGCTTATCCTTTATAGGAAGAGCTCTCACATCTCCGCAGATGCCACCCTGGTAAATGCCTCTGCCATTGAACGCTCTAACATGAGGCTCAAAAATATCTAGCCCTATCGTATAGAAACTCCGGGTCTTGAGAAGCTGCGAGACGGCGCTATATCGGCCGCAACCTATGTCCAGTATCTTGGCCCCTGCTCTATTCTTAAATGCCTTCCAGATATTCACGTTTCGCCCGAAAGTGGTAAGGCAGAACAGCACCAGCCAATTTATCAACCTGCGTAGCTGTATGTCTCTCATGTTCTTAGCTGACCCATGCATTCACAGGGCGAATCTACTTTGCAGCACTGTTAGAGGCTTTCGGCTTTCTTATACGCAGCAGCCACAGCCTGGATTAGGACAGAACGGAATCTTCCCTTTTCCAACTCAAGAAGACCTTCAGTCGTGGTTCCGCCCGGCGAAGTAACCGTGTTCCTCAAATCGGCAGGGTGTCTGCCCGTCTTCTCAATAGTGTGGATAGATCCGAGTGCAGTCTGCATGACCAATTCGCGTGCTACATCCCGAGGCAAACCAATATGAACACCAGCGTCTATTAGTGCCTCGATGAAGAGAAAGACGTAACCCGGACCGCTGCCGCTCAAACCGGTAGCCATATTCAAATACTTCTCCTCAGCCACGTATATCTCTTTACCCAGAGCCGCCAGCACGGTCTGAGCCAACTTCTTTTGCTTCGGTTCAGTTTCGCTAGTTGCCGTCCAGACGGTCATCCCCTCACCAATTTGCGCCGGCATATTGGGCATAGCACGAATCACGAAGGAATGGCCTAAACCCTGGCGTAGCCTGGACAGAGTAGCGCCGCTCACTATGGACAGCACGATCTGGTTGGGCCCCAAACCTTTGATTTCATCCATTACGTGAGCGAGATTCTGGGGCTTCACCGCCAGAACAATCAAGTCAGCATTTTGGATGGCCTCTCCGTTGTCGGTTAAAGCCCTGACTCCATACTCTCTGTGCAATAGCTCACGCCGCACGGGACTGATATCACTGACGACCATATCTTCTGGCGCGGTTACCTTGTTGGCCAAAAGACACCTGATCATCGCTTCACCCATGGCCCCACCGCCAATAAATGCTAGTGCTATTCTGTTCTTCGCCATAATACCGTCACTTCTCCTTTCACTGATTTTTGTCATCATGCCACCACAATGTTCACTACTTTCTTCGGGGCATAGATGACTCTGGTAGGTCTCTTCCCACTGATGTAGCCTCTCACTCGCTCTCGCCCCAATGCCAACTCCTTCGCCTCCATCTCGCTTATAGAAGCGGGTACAAGTACC
>Ga0172365_10002471_pt1 | contig 13612 bp, 5 predicted proteins | sample LakKivSesite48cm_FD_114535 | JGI IMG/M metagenome (GOLD analysis project Ga0172365, IMG submission 114535) | Sediment microbial communities from Lake Kivu, Rwanda - Sediment site 48cm | ecosystem: Environmental > Aquatic > Freshwater > Lake > Sediment | place: Rwanda: Western Province, Lake Kivu...
CGGGTCGGACGTTCTGGTTTGATAGCCGGGGAACGTGCAGGCCGGGCGCATGGGTGGAGGACGGGGAGATCATCCTCGCGCTGGAGCGGAAGCCGCAGCCGGTGATGCGGGCACGCGACATCCCGCTCGTGGGGATGCACAACCGGGAGAACGTCCTTGCCGCCGTCGTAGCGGCGGGGGTATGGGGTGTGACATCGGAGGTGATCGCCGACGCGGTGCAGGCTTTCAAGCCGGTCGAACACCGCCTTGAGTTCGTGCGCGAGGTGGGCGGCGTGCGCTACTACAACGACTCCATCGCCACGACGCCGGAGTCGGCAATCTGCGCGCTGCGCTCCTTCGAGCCGGGGCAGCTTCTCCTCATCGCCGGGGGGTACGACAAGAAAATCCCGTTCGACGCGCTCGGCCCGGAGATCGCTGCACGTGCGGGCGGCCTCATCGTCCTCGGCGCGACAGCGGAGAAGATCGCCTGCGCTGCGGAGTCTGCGGGGTTCCCGGCGGAACGGATACATCGCGTTGGGACGCTCGCCGAGGCGGTCGCGCTCACGGCGAAAATCGCCCGTCCGGGGCAGGCAGTTTCGCTCTCTCCTGCCTGCGCCAGCTACGATCAGTTCCGCAATTTCCAAGAGCGGGGGCTGCTCTTCAAATCGCTGGTTATGAAGCTGTGACCGGGGCCTTTTTGCCCGATAAGCCGGTGATGTGAGGCGAAGATGAACAAACTTTCATCCTTGGTTCAAAGTGCATTCATCTGAAAATCGTATCATTGCGTGACGATGATCGGGGCGAGCGTCCTCTTGCGACATCCCCGGTCATGTCACCGCCCGACAGGCATTCGGCCCGCGACCTCACAGAGCGTACCGTTCCGCTCGACATCTCGTGTGAACGTCGTAATCCGTTGGTGGCGTAAGCCATTCATCATATTGAGGGTTCCCGGCACGGGTGAGTCAGAAAAAGGAGATAATGCGATGAGTGAAGTGCGCGTCGCCATCATTGGCGTGGGGAATTGCGCCTCCTCCCTCGTACAGGGAGTTCACTACTATCAGAATGCCAAAGATGACGAGTTTGTCCCCGGGCTGATGCACGTCAACCTCGGCGGCTACCACATCCGGGACATCAAGTTCGTCGCGGCGTTCGATATTGACAAGAACAAGGTCGGCAAGGACCTTTCCGAGGCCATCTACACCCCGCCGAACAACACGTACGAATTCGCCAAAGTGCCGCCGTCAGGCGTGAAAGTCCATCGCGGCATGACGCACGACGGTCTCGGCTACTATCTCTCGCAGATCATCGAGAAAGCCCCCGGCCCGACCGACGACATCGTGAAGATCCTCAAGGACACCGGCACGGACGTGGTCATCAACTACCTCCCCGTCGGCTCGGAAGAGGCGACGAAGTGGTACGTCGAGCAGGTGCTCAGCGCGGGCTGCGGGTTTGTGAACTGCATCCCCGTGTTCATCGCCTCGCAGGGCTATTGGCAGCGTCGCTTCGAAGAGAAGGGGCTGCCGGTCCTCGGCGACGACATCAAGTCCCAGGTCGGCGCGACGATCACCCACCGCGTGCTCACGACGCTCTTCCGCGACCGGGGCGTGCGCCTTGAGCAGACCAGCCAGCTCAACGTCGGCGGCAACACCGACTTCCTCAACATGCTGGAGCGCTCCCGCCTGCAATCGAAGAAGATCTCCAAGACCAACGCCGTCACCTCCATGCTCGATTACGACATCGGCGCGGATAACGTCTACATCGGCCCGTCGGATTACGTCGCGTGGCTGAAGGACCGGAAGTGGTGCTACATCAGCATGAAGGGCCGCACCTTCGGCGACGTGCCCCTGAACCTGGAGCTCAAGCTTGAGGTGTGGGATTCGCCCAACTCCGCCGGGGTGGTGATTGACGCGGTGCGCTGCTGCAAGATCGCGCTCGATAACAAGATGAGCGGCGCGATCATTGAGCCGAGCGCGTACTTCAAGAAGACCCCGCCCAAGCAGTTCCCCGACTCCGTGGCACGTCAGAACCTCGAAGAGTGGATCAAGAAGTACGGCAACAAACACGCGAAGGCGGAGAAGGCGGCAAAGGCAGCAGAAAAGGCGACGTAGCGAGCCACGTACATCATTTCATACCCACAACAAGCAGGGCACGGTTTCGGGATGTAGCACCGAGGCCGTGCCTTTGTGTCTTGGCTAAAGTGATTGAAGATCAGATTCATCCTTTAGGCTTCTAGTATGCCGACTTGATGCGATATTTTTAGGTGATTGGCCATGATCTGGACCTATTCTTAACGCGATGTGCAAGTTTCCCAGATACAGAGGCAAATCCATCGCTACCTACACAGTCAGGGCAGGCAGAAATGCCTGCCACACCAATCCCGGCCTTTGGTGGCACGGGCATTCTTGCCCGCCCGAATGTAGGTCTTCACCAAAGCCACTCCTGTTCAAATCCACGTCGAGAAGGAGCAACCCTTCTCGCTCACCATTGTCATGGAGATCACCGAGTTTTCGCGCAAATCGTCGCAAGCTCGGTCAGCGCGAGAAGATAGTACGCATTATGGGGCAGCCATGGTTCGTTGCACTGGTAGCGCGGCGTGCCCTGCTCCATGAGGTCCCAGAGCGGCAGGTCGGTCGCCGCGTTGAACCGCACGATCCCGTTGAACACCGAGCCGGGCACGGCTCCCTGCGGCTGGCCCACGATGGTGTTGTAGCGATGGTGCGCCGTCGCCGTGTTCACGCGACCTTCGCCGTGCAGCATACACAGGCCGTACGGGTTCATGCCGAGCACCCAGTTGACCTGATCCAGCCCGTAGCGGAGCGCCTCAACGCGGCCCGTCACCTGATAGATGAGGAACGCGGCCCACGCTTCCGAGAGATACTGGCTGTTCTGCCCGACGTGCCAGCTTGCGTCATTCTCGAATTGGTAGAAGTAGGCTTCGGCTTTCCGCGTGTAGAATTTGGAGATGCCGAAGGGATTCCTTGCGATCTGCGTGAGGAACCCAAGATAGCGTAGGAGGCTGCCTTCGGCTTCGGCGGCGAGCGCGTGGGTGCGGTGCGCTCGCGTCCAGAAGGCAAGCGCAGCAGCCGGTGTGCCGTTGTCAACCACTGTGTACGCTGGTCCCTGGCCGGGGCTGCCCGCGTACCACCCGTCATACCGCTCGTCCTTGTTCTGGCAGGCGATGATGCGTCGGACGCACGTCGCCTCAATGTCGGCGAACGTCGCGTCGCCCGTCGCAAGGCGGAGTTCGTGTGCCGCGATGAGCGATTGCGCCGCGTGGTGCACGCCCTCCGCATTCGGGTCGTACGCGAGCGCCCAGTGACGAAGCGCACGACCGACGTACTCCTCGTGCCCCAGGATGCGCCCCAGGTTTGCAAAGCTCGCCACGAGCCAGAGGTTCTTCGACTCCCCTTGAGCCACGCGGTCCTTGTCGTCGCCGATGCGGTTATCCGTCTCCTTCTCCGGGATGCCCCAGTAGCCGTACCCGCTGAAGTGCCGGTCCCAGAGCTTGCCTGACTTCGGGTCCTGCATCTTCCTCAGGTACTCGGCCCCCCAGAGCGCCTCGTCGAGTATATCGGGGCGACCGGTGTGTCGCCATGTGAGGTGATGTTCGGGGTGGCGTTCGCTGGCGTAGAGGAGGCTATAGACCGAAAGCGGCGTGAAGCCGTTATACTTGTTGTAATCGCCTGCGTCGTGCCACGCGCCTGCCGCTTCGATAGTCACCCCTTCCGGCGTCGTGATCCGGTCGTCGAGGTGGCACGGACCGTGCCACCCTGGGATCGCCATGCCACATCGCTGATACCAGAAGAAGCGGTGCGCCGGGTCGAGCGTCCGCCCGGCGACGAAGTTCTCCCCAAGCGAGAAGACAGGTGACTCCGCCGTCAGCCCACCAACGTTCGCCTCGATGTAGTAGTTGTTCGGCGTGTCGAGTCTCGTGAAGTCGCCGCGCCAGTACGTGCGGCCCCAGAGGTCAATCGTGCCCGCCGGTTCGAGCGCGCCCTCGTAGACCGGGATGAACTCCCTGCCCGGCCCCCCGATGGGCGCGATCACCTTGAACGTCGCCGCGTCCGCAAGCGGCGCATTGGCCTCTACGACGAACGACTTCGGATGCCCGACGTTATACCCCACCTGATTCACGAGCACGCCAAGACGCGGCTCCGATTCGCCCCAGCACTCGCTGATGTTCACCTTCGCCGAACCGCCCGCGCCCACCTCGACGACGAACCGGAACGACGCGGTCGTGCGTACAGCACGCACTCCCTCAAGCCGTGCCACCCTGTCCGCGCCGGTTTCCGCCCAGATGATGGGATGGAACTTGCAGCGTTTGGCCTGACACCACTCGATCCCCAGCCTGCCGCCGGTGATCTTGCCCGCAACCGCAACGCGCAGGTTGTCATGATCGAGCACCGTCGGGATCGGCCCGGATATCCAGAGGCTCCCATTTTGGCCCGTGATCGTGACCGGGCAGCCGGTGAAGGTCGCGTCGGGGTCTTCCTGTTTCTTCGTCCACTCTTCGCGAGGCATCCAGGTGATGCTTTTCACCCACCTCATGTAGTCGCGCCGAATCATCTCCATCTTGATCTTCCTTTGCACGGGTTATGTAGTGCCAATCTCCGAAAGGCAGGTTCTCACCCACTCCGTCACGTGTTCATCGCCGGAGACCGGGTACGGGTAGCCCAGGCGTTCCGCCGTCTCCTTCGCCAGCCAGCGAAAAAGCTCCATCGTCGCCACCATGCCACGCCGGATGTCCGCCCCGTCATAGTGGGAACATGCGGTTCGCAGACCTTCCAACGCCCGTGCGTCTGCCCACTGTTCAAGGAAGCGTCCGCCGTGCCACGTGTCGCACTCCTGGCCTTTGGTGGCACGGGCGTGCCACTCGATCATTGGCAGCAGGCAGTGCCACGCCATGTACCTATCAAGGCCACCTCTCGCGGTCCAGGTCTCCCCGCGCCGGAGTTTCTTAGCAGTCCAGACGCAACGGTACCAGAAATCGTTGACGACGTTCAGAAACGCGCCTTCCGACGGCAGCTCATGTGTGATTGGCGGCAACGACAGGCTCTTGAAGGCGTCGCTGAAGCCGTCCTTGTCCACGATGATGCGAAACCCCCGGCTGATCGCCGCCATCACATCAGGAGTGAGACCATCCCTCAGGAGGTTTCGCAGCGCTTCAACGGGAATCAGGACGAAGTCCACGTCGAGCGCGCCATCGAAGAGCACGCTGCACTCCATGGTATCGCCGCTCACCTCTGGCTCGAAGAAGATGAGCCAGTAGGGGCCGAGGTTTCTCAGCCAGTCAGTATTCGCAACGTAGCGCCGTGGGTCAGTCGTGAAGAAGAGGAGATCGAGGTCCGACCACTCGTCGGCGGGATGGTCAACCCGCGTACGGGAGCCGAGGATGAGCGCGGCGCGGATGTCGGGCTGTGCCTCGGCCCATGCCACAAAGCATTCGATCAGGTGATCGTAGGCAGCCATTACCGTGCTCATGGGTCCCTTCTCCCGTGAGAAGCGTCCTTCTGATAGGGTAGGACGAGGCTCACGTTCGCGCTTCGCGGTGGAGCGCGTAGAGCCGGGCGTTCACGAGGTAGATGCGGAGCGCAATAGTCCTCCCCTGCAACGCGTCGAGCGTCGCGCCGGAGGTCCACGAAGGCTCCCACCGATCGCCGCCTGTCACCAGCGGGTTGGCCTCGTCGCGAGCAAACTTCGGTATCGGCACACCATCGGCGTCAAACGCCTCAACGCGGAGGGAGCCTGACCCGACGTGGTGGTCCGTCGTGCCCGCACGTACGCGAGCATCAGCCGTGAAAAGCAGCCTGCCCCCCTTCCAGAGGAATGGTCGGGTAGCCACATAGCCCTCGACCGAACCGGCCTCCAGCGCCGCAAAATGGTCTTTCCGCAACACCGCAAGCCCGATGGCGGCTCTTGGAAACGGTGGTACGCGCGCGTGCGCGTGCGCACGTCCCTCGTGGTAGAACCAGAGACATTCGTCCCGCTCAATCGGCGGCGAGGAGGCGAGGGCAATCCACGCGCTATCCCACGCATCGCCTTCGCCGTTCAACAAGAACACTCGGCGCGTCCGCCTCCATGTCCGCGTGTCGCGGCTGATGACGAGTTCAGTATCAATGCGGTCGGGAGTGGACCAGAGCCGCTTGAGTCCGCCGAGGTAGAGGTCCCGGTACTTGAACGCGGGCATCCCGTAAAACTGCACGTCCCATGAGTCATCCAGGTCCGGCGTGAGGACCGCTTCCGGCTCGCTCCACGTGAGGAAGTCCTCGCTTTCGATGCGGTAGATCACGCGCCCACGCCACTCGCGCTGCATCTCTTTGCCGTGCCGACGCGTGAACGCGACAAACGGCACCTCCGCATTGGGGTCGTGCAGGAGCGTGGTGCGGTCGCTTGCGCTCGTGCATACCGGTTCTCGGTTGACGTGCCACGAGATGCCGTCGGGCGAGAACGCGACGAAGAGACCCGGACCAGACCATTCCGGCGAAGTGCAGAAAAGCATCTTGTAGCGGCGTTCTTCGCGTGGCTCGTTCGGGTCGAACGTGACTGACAGCGTGGAAGGCGGCCCAGCCTCCCAATCGAGCACGAGGATGTTGTTGTCGCGGGACCCGTCATACTCGAATTGCCCAAGGCTCGGCTTCTCCCAATTCACCCCGTCCGTGCTCGTCGCGTAGCAGAAGTACGCCACTTTCTTGCCGATGGCGGGCCGGGAATAGGTCTGGTACCACATCTGGTAGCCCTTGCCATCGGGATGGGGAAGGACGCTCCCGTACACGATCACGCAATGTCCTTCCCACGGACGGTCAGGGGTTACGACGGGGCCGAACTTCTTCGGCTGTTCGTAGATGCGCGAGAGGCGGACGGTCTGCGCGATCGCCGCATCGTCGAGAAATAGCACGGTGTCGGAGCGTGAGAACATGGACTTTCCTCCTCTGTTCGATTCCACAGAGCTTTGCCTGCTAGGAAATGAGGCGGATGCAGGCAGGATCAACGTCGCCTTTCACCAGCACTTCAGGGGTCCAGAACATCCCCTCGGCATAGTCGGCAAGCGGCACGGAAGTGATTTGGTAGACCTGGGCGAGCAAGCGGGCGGCCTCCTCATTTTTCGGCTTCCTGTCGCCCTGAAGATACACCATCGCGATGCTGGCGAAGTCCATCTCAGCGACCCGGCACCTCTCTTCGTCCACCGTCACCTCGAAGTATGCACGGTCGCTCTCCTTTCCCCACATCTTGTCGTGCTCTTTCCGCACCCAGCAGTACACGACGCCGCGTCGCATCTCCAGCCCGAGATCGTCGAACTCGGACATTGCCTTCAGGCCGTGCTTCAGTATCTCCTCCACCTTGGACCTGTGAGCCGAATGCACAAGCCTCACCTGCTTGCCCATGGGAAGCCCTTTCGACCCATCTTGCTGCGGTGTAATACGAACTCTATCTAATAACGCTACACAACGACACGTAGGGGCGTGATTCATCACGCCCTGTTAACATATTATATTTGCATATGGTTATTGGGCGCAATGAATTGCGCCCCTGCTCGACATGCACAATTCCTCACCGAAAAGCGCATGACCTCTCGCTCCAAGAGGCTCAAAAACACACGAAGCACCCCGAAAGGTGCTTCATGTCCCAGGAACGCACGTGCTCAGCGACGCCCGGCTGCGGCGGGTTCTCAGAAGACCACCTGCGAGACGCTCTTCATCACGAGCGACACGGCGATGGACGACATGGCGATGAGGCCCATGCCGCAGCCGTACCCCGCGAGCAGGATCGGCGCGTACTTCTTCCAGGTAGGCTCACCGAACTTCTTGAAGAAGTAGAACTTGTTCATCATCGCACCGGCGAAAAGCAAGTACATGCCGGTAGGGAAGCCGGAGAACCCGCCAATCATCCCGTAGAAGAGGCTCAACGGCGCTTTGAAGAGGAACAATGGCACGTAGAGCGCCACCGCCATGCCCGCCCCGGAAAGGACCTTCGGGAGCGTGACGATCCCTCGCATGAGGCTGCTGCCGCCGGGCAGCGTGCTCGAAGCCCAGAGCGCCTGCATCGTGGCGAAGTACGGCCACATTTTCTGGACGAACGGGAACTCGGACGAAGGGATCATCGTCATCTTCCAGATCAGCGACCAGAAGATGAAGCTGAAGCTGGTGACGATGAAGAAGTTGGCCACGATGAGCTTGACGTAGCCGACGAACTTCGTCCGGGTCAACTGGAGCACGCGGAAGGTCTGCGCATACCCGCCGTAGTCGTTGATGGGGAGCGGCGCAAACCAGATGTCCACGCCCTGAAAGCCGGAAAGGTAGATCGCTCCCTGCGTCACGTAGGGGAAGGAGGTCCCGGCTGCGCTCCCGGTGATCCCGGTCATCTTCGCCGAGATGTAGCTCAGCATCGGGGTGAAGATGAAGCCGAAGAACGCGGTGATCCACCAGGGGAACCCCGGCACGAGATAGTGGATGAAGAAGACAACTCCAAGGGTGCACACAAACCAGAGCACCAGCGCAAGCCAGATGGGAATGTCGCCGCGCCCGCTTCCCGGACCGACCTTCTCCGGGTCAATGTTGTCGGTGGGCATCTCTGAGATCTCGGCAGTCCCCCTCAAAAGCCTGCGGATCGCGGCGTAGAAGCTGATGACGAACACGCTCACCGCCATGCCGATCTTCGCCGAGAGCCAGTAGTCGAACTCCACCGCGACGGTCGTGGGGATGAGCGACATACCCGGCTCCCACCGGTGGATCACGCCGTAGCTATAGAAGATCGGGTTCATGAGGAAGTTCTTCACCATGGCCCCGATGAACATCCCGATCACCGTCCAGTAGGGGAGTACAAATCCCCCAAGGAGACCGCCCAGATCGGTGTTGACGGCGAGCACCGCCGCCGGGAGGATGGACCGCAGGTTGACGGTGAAATCGAGGAAGGGGATCGGCACAATCGAGACGCTCTGCGTGAGAAACGTCCCGGAGAGCGTCGGGATGACGACGTAGATCGTGCCCCAGATCAACCCGATGACCGTTCCCACCGAGAAGATGCGCCAGCGCCAGCCTTCGCTTTTCGTGGAGGTCTCCGCGAGCGCGGTCGCACCACCGGCGGCGACGGGAGCCATGGGGAAGGGCAGGCGCTCAACGTCGCTGGTAATGCGGAAGATGACGTAGCCGAGCGAAAGGGAGATCGTCTGGAAAAGCACCATTGACGTGATCATCACGAGGACGGGCTTGAGCCACAGGACATTGAGAAAACTCCGTTCGAGCAGCGTGTCGCTGCCTTTCGGCGGAACCCACCACGTGGGGATGTGCTCGGCGATGGCCTCCGCCTGGGGCGACTGGACGAAGAACTGGTTCCAGATGAGGTTGCCGAATAGCCCGCCGGAAAGCCCCGTGCCCGCCATTCCTATGAGCATGGCTGCGGACCAGTAGATGAGGATGAGTTCCTGCCGCTTGAGCGTGATGAACGAGCGCTTCGTGATCTCAAGGAACAGGATGATCGTCACCCACTCGGCAGCGCCGCCCATGCTCTGCCCTGCAACCAGACCGAGATAGATCGCGCCCGGCATCATGACGATGCCGATGAAGAGCATCGCCAGGATGGTGTTCCAGTTAAACCCGTCCACAAAAGGTTCGTCAATGTCAGCCAGGTAATCCGTCTGCATTGGGGTGGTTTTTACTTCGGTGGTGTTCGTCGCCACTGGCGCTCTCCTGACAGGTCGGGCACCCGCCGTTGCCACAATCGTGAGCGGCTCTCCGTACCTCTGGAAAGCCGCTCGTGGTCGTTCATCCCTCGGTTTCTACGGTCGTTTCGACCTCTTCGCCGCGAAAGATGCGCGTGCCGCGCTCGCGGTATTCGTCTTTCAAGCCGTGCGGTATCGTCCTCCAGACGAGGAATCGCTTCCGCATGACGTTCATGAAGCCGCGATTGATTCGCTGCCACGAGTCCACGTCGCCGCTCAGGCGGTGGATGGTCATGTCAATGCGGTAGATGTGATGCTCGCCGGTCGGCAGGGCGTCCATCTGCACGTCTTGGCTGATGCCGAGGTCATAAGGGGCAAGCCACGTGCGGAAGGCGAGCCGATAGCCGGGGTCCTCGTCCTCTTTGGTCTCCAATGCCTCTAGCTTGACGTTCTGCGCCACAAACTCTCCGGCGGAGCCTGCTCCGTAGGCTTCGAGCACGCGGGCAAGGTAGGCATACAGGCCGATCACATCGCTCTGGCCGACGGTGAAGGGGAAGTCGAAGTGCCAGTAATCGCCCTCCGCAGGCGGGAACGACCAGCGACGCGTCACGTCCGGCACGGCGCTGTCAGCCGCCACCTTCGCCGGGTAGAGCGAGGAGAGGAGGACCGTGAGCATGACGATGAACGTGGAAGCGACCGCCGAAAGCGAGGAGTAATTGAGCGACATGCCACCCAGAAGGCCGGTCTGGGTGAGCGTGATCGCGAGTACCTGGCCGATGAGATAGCCCCAGACCGCGCCGATCACGGCGAACACGCACGCCTCGGCGATGAAGAGCGCGGCGATGTGCGACGGCGTCAGCCCGATGGTGGCGAAGATCTGAATCTCCCGCTTCCGGTCGTACACCGCGCCGAGCATCGTGTTCAGCACGATGAGCGCGGCCACGACAATCGGCACGCCGAGGTTGGAAAGCCCCCTGAACGAGGTGGCTCCGAGGCTGCTGTAGACGTTGACCTTCTCGCCCTTCCCCACAAACGTCGTGAGCGCGACGCGGGACATGAAGCCTTCGATGATGGGGACCATGCTGTCGGGTTGTGCGAAGTTGCTCACGGCAATGGAGCGCGTGGTGCCGCCCAACTCCATCACATCGGCGTAAGGGATGATCATGATGTTCTCAGGCGCGATGTGGGAGAACGTCTGAATCGGCGCGTCGGCAACCTGCGTCGGGTCTTCGGTGGAGGCGTCAGTCATGCGCTGCTGCTCGGCGACAAGGTCCACCGGGGTGAGGATTTCGTCGTCGAGGTCGGGCTGGCGCATCATGCGTTGCTCGTCAATGATGCCGATGACGCGCCAGTTCTTGCCGAGCATGTCAAGCTCTGCCTTGCCCGCGTCGGCAAGCTGGATGCCCACAAGCTCGGCCATGCGCGTGGGAAGGATGCACACGCCCCGTTCGTTCGGGCGGAACCAGCGCCCGGCGACGATCATCGTGTCGAGGCCGGTGACGCGTGACTCCTGCTGAGTGAGGCCGAGCAGCCCCGAAGCGAAGCTGCGCTCGTCGTTGGTGAGGTTCCTAAGGTCGAAGAACGCTTTGTCGACGCGTTGCTGGGCCATCAGCCAGCCTCGCGGCGTGATGAGCGCCCGCCCGTGGAACGCGCTCTGGATGTATTCGTTCACGCTCGGCTGTAGGCCCATCCAGTTGCGGTCGCGGATGAGCATCCCCTCGTAGGTGGGCTTGTTTTCCCGTCCGATCTTGTAGTACCGCAATTCCGTCACGACCGAGGTGAACGAGAGCACGCTGAAGGTGAGGATGGCAACCGTGACCGCCGTCAGCCCGGTGCGCATCGGGCGTTTGCGGAGGTTGTTGATGCCGAGCTTGATGGCGGCGGCGGTCGCCTGAATGCGGCCCACGTCCGTCTCGTGCATGCCGCTCGCGGCCATCTTCATCCGCTTGAGTTCCCAGTTGAACTTGTTCACGACGATGACAGTGACGATGGTGCCGAGGGCGAAGATGACGAATCCGAGGAAGATGATGTAGGGAGAAGTGCTCAGCTTGAACGCCGGATGCACGAACTGGAGCACCATGAAGATGCCGATGAAGATCAGGCCGAATCCGAGTATCTGGCGTCTGATGTCAACCGCGCCGATGACGAGCCGCTCCATGAAGAACGCGAACGGCAGGAGCAGCGCGAAGTAGAAGATCACGCCCTGAATGGTGTCAACGGCAGTGCCTTTCACGTCAGGATATGCTCGCGCTTCAAGCCCCCACGCACGGCGCGCCTGGCTGATGAACGTATTGTATTCCTGGGCCTTGTATGCCCTATCGGCAAGGAGGAGCGCCTCGCGGGTGTCTTCGTGGAGGTTGAGCACGCGCTGGTTGAACACGCCGTAGCGGGCGAGCGTCTTCATGCGAACGTCGTCAATCACCCAGATGTCCCGCGCCACACGCCAGGGGGCACGATTGACGACGCCCAGGTCTATCAGGTAGCCGGTCCCTTCCGCCTCCGCCTGATCACGAGGCCCGACCTCCTGTGGCGTGAGCGGATGTTGGAACATGCTCTCCGGCGCGTTGATGAGGAGGTATTTGATGCCGAAGAGGCTCGTGCTCATCATGATCTTCACGCGTGTGCCGGGCTGCGCGAACGCCACGGCTCCGGTCTCCACGTCGCCCTCAAGACGGCTCTGGGAGGGGACAACTTCCATGCCGAAGGTTCGCAACTCGGAGCCGTCGGCCCCGCGAATGCCCATGATGTCGAGCGCGCTCAGGTAGCGGCTGTCCACGATCTCAAAGAGCGAGAGCGCCCGCGCTTCGAAGAGCACTTCAAGCGTCTGGAGGAGAGGATTATCCACCCCGACCGTCATCGGGTAGGTTTTGTCGCCTTCCTGGCCCATGTCCGGAGCCATGACGATCCGCCCGTCGTCGCCGATCTCATACGCCTTGACCATCACCGTCGCGACATGCGGGGCGATCATGTGGAAGCGGAAGCGACCGATCTGGCTCGGCATCTGGTTGGTTGCGAGGGTGTCGGTGAGCGTCCAGCGCGTGCGGCTTAACCCGTCGTCAGGGCCAGAGTTGGTGAGCGTGGTGAGCAACCCCCGGACGCCGCAGAACGACTTGATCGGGCCATAGCTGATCGTCACGACCGCGTTGGAGATCGGCGTGCTGGGGATGAACGACTTGCGCCGGTCGAACTGCAAGATTCGCCCCGTCAGCTCGCGCTGGGTATCTTTGGGCTTGATCTTGGTTTCCTGGAAGAACCCTTTGTCCCGTGCGCCGCGATGGATCAACCCGGCGATAGTGCGGGCCTGAGAAACGACGTTCTCCATGTTCAACGCGCCAAGCGTATCAACCGGAGTATCCACCTTCAGGCGTGCGTCGTTGGTGGTGGCGAGGGTGATGGCGCTCAGGCCCACATAGTTGATCGGCTCATGATCGAAGGCCATCTTGGCGGCCATGAAGGTGCGCCAGGTCCGTTTTGCCGGGGCGATGGCGTCCACGAACTGCGGGTAGGCTTCGTTGACCTCCTGGCCGGGGAACAGTTCTGCCGCATACCGCATGAAGGCCTTGCCGTAGCCGGTGTGCATGTTGGTGCGCCGTGCGTCGGTGTTCCATCCGGTGTAGAACGTGCCCTGAGCGAAGGTGGCGACCTGTCCGTTCTGGCTGGAGAGGTCTAACCCGATGAACAGGCCGAAGTTGATGCGTTGCTCTTCAGGGATCGCCTTGAGGAAGGTCTCCTCCGTGCGGCAATGGCGGTAAAGCCATTCATTGATCCCGGAGAGCGCGAGATGATGCGCCGAGGTGGCCATGAACATGACGGGCAATTCGGGAGGATGCGCTTTGAACGACTCCGCAACCGCAAGGAGGGTGGCCATGCCGGTCGCGTTCTCCGCGCCGATTGCCCGTGCGGGGACGACGGAGTTGGCGTCGTAGTAGGCCTCAAGGATGATCGTGTCTTCGGGCTTGTTCGTGCGCGTGCCCGGCA
>Ga0172365_10002473_pt1 | contig 13610 bp, 10 predicted proteins | sample LakKivSesite48cm_FD_114535 | JGI IMG/M metagenome (GOLD analysis project Ga0172365, IMG submission 114535) | Sediment microbial communities from Lake Kivu, Rwanda - Sediment site 48cm | ecosystem: Environmental > Aquatic > Freshwater > Lake > Sediment | place: Rwanda: Western Province, Lake...
AGGAGCGCTTCCGGGGAAAGGGTCTGCCTGTCAACATCCTCGTAGCCGTCAAGCCATTCATGTCCGCTCCCGGCCTTTGCGCCTCCCGGCTCGGGGTTTATCTCAAAGTTTGAGGACCTGGAAGAGGCGGTCCTGCCTGATTCCACCGGAGCGCCCAGGAACGGGATATACCTTATGGACGGGCTTATGCCGATATATACATCAGGGACCTTTTCCGTTGCAAGGATTTCCTTCTCCCATCCGGAGACAAACCCGTAGAAGTTCTCCAGGTACCCGTGGCAGGGATTGAGTTTCCCGTCTATGGCGACAGCAGCGTCTTCCCAGTATTCAAGGCCGCAGAGGGTCGTCCCCTCGGGGTTCCTGCCCTCGGCAAAGGCGTAGATGTTGGAGCCGTTCAGCCCGTGCGCAAGCCCCATGCGTAGAATCACCGGCATGTTGATGTGATTTCTTGAAAGGCGGGGCTCAAACCACGTATTGTTTGTCTCAAGGGACATGGGCACTGTTTTCACAGGCGGGGATTTCGTTATCTCAACAGCCAGTTCAACGTTATTGGCTCCCTCCAGGTCGTATATCCTGTCGGAGTAGGTGTGGCATGTGGTGAATCCGTCTATGCCTGCCTCCGCGAGTCTGGACGAAAAACCCGGGTGGTCCCCGTGGGTGTAGAAGCCTGCCACGGGTTCATTGAAGGTAAAAGGCAGGTCCAGGCCAAATTCTTTTGTCCAGCGGCAGAGAGTTATGCCCCAGTCCGCAAAAAAATCCCTCTTGAAGTCCATCCAGTCCAGCGTTACCCTGTACTCGTGAAGGGTTCCGGGCATATCCCTGGGCGGGAGTATATCGGCCCATTTCTTCAGTTTCCTGCCGTATCTTTCAGAAAGGTTCTCCAGTCCGCCGTATTTTTTCTTCAGCCACCCGTGCCACAGGCCGTTTTCCCCTATGATGGAGTCGTCGTAAAGCGAATTTCCAAGCCCGTACGACCATGCCGCGGAAAGTTCGTTGTCCGGCTGAAAGAGGATTATGGGTCCTCCTTTTGCGCAACTGAACTCGGCAAGGAGCGGGACAACATGACCGTACCATCCCCTGACAAGGTTTCTCAGGACCGGCTCTCCCTCGGCCTGGGCAGGCCTGCCGGTAACGAAATGGCCGTCCCTCCTGCGGCTGAGGGTGACCGGGTATTTTTCAAAGACCCAGCGAGGGTAGCCGCCTTCGCGGAGTTCCGAATTGACAAACGGTCCGGGTCTTGCTATGACCTTCACGCCGGCATCGGCGCATATTTCAAGAAAGCCGCGCAGGTCCCTCTCAGGTACGGTTTTGCCTTCAAGGTCAACCTTTCCCTCCTCGGGTTCATGCCAGAACCACGGCATATATGAACTCACCGTGTTCATATGCGTCTCTTTCAGCGTTTCTATGCGGTGGCGCCAGTATTCTTTCCTGAGGCGGAAGTAGTGGATTTCGCCTCCCCTGAGGTAAAAAGGTTTGCCGTCCACCAGCAGGTATGCCTCGGTTCTTTCCGTCCTCATCTTCCCCTGTCTCCCCCCATGAGTTCCGCGAGGGCTCTGACTGTTTCTTCCACCAGTTCCCGTCCGCCCTCAGGGCCAACCTCGTTGTCATATATGTTTGCGCTGTATCCTTTGCCTGCAACGGCTTTTTCGGTCGGCAGGTATGTGCCGGTATCCCTGCCGCCGGCAGCCAGTTGCACGATAAATGTCTGCAGGAACGGACTGCGCGCCTTTATCCTCAACCCGTAGTCCAGGAACAGTTCAAACCGGTTTGTTGCGAAAGCAACGTCCCCCAACCTTATTATATGTATTTCCTCCTCCGAAAGAGGCCGGTCTTTCTGTTCCGCATATTTTTCAAGCACCTTGCGGCAGCGGTTCAGACTCATGAATCTCGTTGATTTTTCCCCGTCATTTGCAGGCACCCATTTCTCAAGGTCCTCAAGGTCTTTTCTCACGATTTCAACCTCTTCGTCAGTCACCAGGCGTTTTTTAAGTTGAACGGTCTTTACCGTATGGCTTAAAGGCGGATTGCCGTGAATCTCCTTTCCTGCATAAGGCAGAACATCTTCCACCGTCCCGGCCACCCTGCGTCCTATCTCCTGCCGCATCGTCATTCCGCGCAATTTGAGCATGCGTTCTTCCGCCTTCCTGCACAGCAGGAGATGGGGGGACTGGTCGCCGGCTGCGCTGCACTGCGGCAGTATGAAAAGTTTCCTGCCGCACCTCTTGCGGACCTCCTCCCTTATATCGTGCCAGAAGTCAGCGGAGATGTATGTTGCCATTTCCGTTTCCTGGGAAGGGCAGGCGAGGTTTATAATCATGCCTGTGAGGCGCTTTTTCGCATCCCAGGTGAAAAGTATCTCCACGCCGTGGTCTTCGTATCCTTCCATGTGGCTGAAATCCGGGTCGTCTGTCCGTCCGTACATAATGCTGCTGCCGTCAATTATCCTTCCGGAAGATCTTTCTCCCCCCTGCCTTCTACCGGGCGTGTCAAAGTATGAGGTGCGCCTGTTATGTCCCACGACAGCGTGTCCGTAAGCCCAGCTGACCCCTCCCTTCTTCCTTCTTTTCCATGCCATGTCCACCGCTTCAGCCACCGCCCTTATGAAAAATCCGGCGTATTCGGATGCGGTCATTACGCCTTCCGGTTCAGGAGGGTATACCCCTTCCCTTATGGACGGCGCGGTGTGGGTGTGCGTGGCATTGAGTATGACCTTTGAAACATCCAATCCCGGCGTCTTCCTGCCTATTGCATCTCTGCACCGTTCAAGGATATCGCTGTTGATGGTGCATATGTCGCACGAGACCATGACTGCATGGTCCTGTTCGGTGGACATGGCAAGGGCCGTTATCGTAACAGGGTCATGCACGCGCTCCGAGATTCTCTGGTGAAACTGGCCGTACAGGTTTACCGGCCTGTCAGGCGTGATATCCTTGACCGCCCACCCGATAAAGATACCTTTTCCTCTGTCAGAAGTCATTGAATATCTCCCATGGCAGAACAACAGGGGAAATGATATCACAGCATATGCCGGCAGACAAGATTTCTGCGATGGGGGGCAAGATGGTATAATTAAAAACCATAAAAAGGAGGGTCAGAATGGCAAAATTCATAAAAGGGACAGAGACGGAGAAAAATCTTCTGAAGGCATTTGCCGGAGAATCGCAGGCGAGGAACAGATACACATATTTTGCAAGCGCTGCAAGGAAGGAAGGGTACGAGCAGATATCCCGCATCTTTCTGGAGACCGCGGAGAACGAGAAGGAGCATGCAAAGGTCTTCTTCAAGTATCTTGAAGGCGGGGACGTGGAGATAACCGCAGCATATCCGGCAGGAGAGATAAAGGATACGAGGACCAATCTTGAAGAGGCGGCTGCAGGCGAGAACACGGAGTGGACGGTGCTGTATCAGAACTTCGCGGGCGTGGCAAAGAAGGAAGGATTCCCGGATATAAGCAATTCCTTTGAACAGATAGGGAAGGTTGAGAAGTTTCACGAGGGCCGGTACAGGAAACTTATCGCGAATATCTCGTCGGGTGAGGTGTTCAGCAAGAAGAAGACCGTGAAGTGGCACTGCATCAATTGCGGGTATGTCATAGAGTCCGATACCGCGCCGAAGGAATGTCCTGCGTGTAAGCATCCGCAGGGGTATTATGAGGTTCTTGCCGAGAACTACTGATACCGGGTTCATTTCATCCGGGGAATCTGAAAACCAGCCATCTAAATAAAATGGGACACGAGCACAGGAAAGCGGATGTGGTTGTCTGCGGAGGCGGCCCTGCAGGTATTGCCGCGGCTGTTTCTTCAGCGAGAACCGGAGTTTCCACTCTCCTTATAGAAAAATCCTTCTGCCTGGGAGGTATGGCAACATCCGGTCTTCTTTCAGTCTTCGGCCCCCTGGATGACGGAGACCGTTTGTTGGACTGGGAGAGGGACAGGAGGATTGAGAAGGGACTGCCCCGGGAGAAATGAATATCCGTCTTCTGCAGAAAGCGATAAGGGATGCGGGCGGAATAATCTGAGAAGGTGCGGTGCACGGACCCGCGCAAGGGATTGATTTTCCGGCAAAGGTGCTTTATAATAAGGCGGATGAGGACAGGACTGGGTTTTGACATACACAGGTTCGCGGAAGGCAGGAAGTTCATGCTGGGAGGTGTTCAGATACCCTTTGAAAAGGGGCTCCTCGGGCATAGCGACGGCGATGTCCTCCTGCATGCCCTGAGCGATGCTCTCCTCGGGGCCATGGGGAAACCCGACATAGGGCATTTTTTCCCGGATGACGACAGGGGCATAAAGGGGATTGAAAGCAGGAAGATACTGGAGAAGGCGATGGAACTGCTCGCAGGCGGCGGGTTCCGGGTAGAAAACCTTGACATCGTGGTCATATGCGAGAGACCCAAACTGCTACCCTTCTTCCCCGCGGTAAAGAAGAGCCTTTCGGATATGATGGGAGGAATTGAAGCGGACAGAATCGGGCTCAAGGCAAAGACTCTTGAAGGGCTCGGAGAGATCGGGACTGGCAATGCCTGTGCCTGTGTCGTTTCCGTATTAATAGATAAAAAATAATCTGGGGACCAGTCACTATGCACTATTCACTATCTTGATAGGGGGTCTATGGTGAAAAGAAGGATTTTGCTGACAGCAGTTCTCACCGTGATTATTTTCCTGCCCTTCCTTCTCCTCAAGACAAAAGACAAAGGATTCTCATTAGGGTTCAAAAGCAGGTACCATGTTACGGAGGGATATATCTCCGAGGGCGATCTGCTGGGAGACATACTGCTTGACCAGAACATACCTGCCCCGCAGGCAAACCGCATAATTGAAGAACTGAGAAAGGTATTCAACGTCAGAAAATGCAGGATAGGCGACAGGTGGGAGGCCTATTCAACGAATAAGGGGGATTTTATAAGATTCATATACTACGACGGCCCTATTGATTTCTACGTTGTTGAGTATAACAGGAAGGAAGATTCTTACCTGGCTTCCGCGAAACAGATAGAGGCGGAAAGGATGCTGCGCGGGGTGCGCGGCGCCATAAGCAGTTCCCTTTATGAGAGCATGTCCGGCGCAGGGGTCAACCCGGAAATAATAGTTCAGTTTGCCGAAATCTTTGCCTCAAAGATAGATTTCTTCACCGACTGCAGGACAGGAGACAGGTTTACCATTCTGTGGGAATCATATTTTGACAGAAGGAACAATCCCCTCAAGGATGTCAGGATAGTTGCCGCATCATATAGTTCTTCCGAGGACGATGCCTATAACGCTTTCTATTTTGAAACGGCGGACGGAAAGGGCGGTTATTACGACAGGAACGGCAAGAGTGTTGAGGCGGCTTTTCTCAGGGCGCCCCTCAGTTACAGGCGGATATCGTCTTATTTCTCCTACAGGAGGCTGCATCCGATATACAAGGTCTACCGGCCCCATCTCGGAATAGATTACGCGGCGCCTTCCGGGACGCCTGTTTCAGCGATAGGAGCCGGGACCGTAACCCTTGCCGGGTGGAATCGCGGACTCGGGAAAAACGTTGTCATACGGCATCCCAACGGTTACAGTTCATCGTACGGACACCTCTCAAGGATAAGCCGAGGCGTAGCAAGGGGAACGAAGGTCAGAAAAGGGCAGGTCATAGGAGCGGTGGGGGCAACAGGCACTGCCACGGGACCCCATCTGGATTTCCGCATAAGCAGAAACGGGAAATTTGTCAATTACCTCGCACTGAAACTGCCTCCGTCCTATCCCCTGCCTGAGAAGTACATGCCGGATTTCCGGCAGGTCTCCGGTACGCTGATGAGCAGGATGGATTCCCTCAAGGACGGAGAGGTAATTCTTTTCCCCAACCAGGATGTGAAGGAAAAACCCGGGCACTGATTTCAAACCCCTGCGTGAAAATGAAAAATCCCAAAAAATCCTGCGGACGAATTGCAGGGAAAATTGATATACGGAGAGATAGATGGCTGTCATACTGGCTTCAAAATCGCCCAGGCGTCAGGAACTCCTGAGGCGGGTTGTGGAAGAGTTCACCGTTGTTCCCAGCGGCATTGACGAAAATGTTATCAGCGACAGGGATGACCCGGTAAGGTTTGCCGTGGAGGCGGCCGTTATGAAGGTGCGGGAAGTCGGCAAACGGTATCCCTCAGAGATTATCATAGGGGCCGATACCGTGGTATCCGTTGACAGGAATATCATAGGCAAGCCCCGGGATTATGAAGAGGCAAAGAGGATACTGAAATACCTTTCCGGGACAAGGCACAGGGTGATAACCGGGGTGGCTGTTTACAGGGCCGGGGATGACAGGCTTCTTACCGGCTACGAGATTACCCGGGTCAGGTTCAGGGAGTTGAGCGAGAACGATATGGAAGCATACCTTGCAAAGAGGGAGTACATGGACAAGGCGGGCGCCTACGCGATACAGGAGGTCGGGGATGCCTTTGTTGAGAATGTCCAGGGAGATTTTGACAATGTGGTTGGGCTCCCTGTCAACAGGGTGAAGAAACTTCTGGAGAGATTTTCCATGCCGGAGTTTGAGATGGAAATCGTTGATGTTGCCCTGCCGGAAAAATGGGCGGTGGGAAGGGCGGATAACCTCGTTGTTTTCGTGGATGGCGCGGTATACGGTGACAGGGTCAGGGTAAGGATTGTCAGGAAAGCAAGGAATTTTTCGTACGGCGAGGTTGCGACGGTGGTGAAGCCGTCTCCCCATAGAACCGAGCCGAGATGTCCCCATTTCGGGACATGCGGGGGATGCGCCTTCCAGAACCTTGCCTATGAACAACAGCTCCATCTCAAGGAGAAGTATCTTCTGTCAACATTGCGGAGAATAGGGGGGATGCATGACAGAGAAGAGTTTGAATTGCATCCCATCATTCCTTCGCCCGATACCTTCTATTACAGGAACAAGATGGAGTTTGCGTTCGGCACGGAAGAGGGCGACATCTCTCTCGGACTGAGGGAGAGAGTTTCCCCTCTTGGCGCGTACAGGAAGAACTGCGTTCCCATCAATGAGTGTCCTATCTTCAGCCATGCGGTGGAAAAGATTTTCCCTGCATTCCTCAACGTTGCAGGTAAAAACGGACTGGATGCCTATGACCCGCGCTCGGGAAAAGGGTTCCTGAGGCATCTCGTCCTGCGCGAAGGGAAGAATACCGGCGAATTGATGGCGGTCATGGTGACGCGAAGCGGCCCGGTCCCTGACATGACTGGACTGGCTGATAGTCTTGCAGGGCAGGTGAAGAGTCTGTGGTGGGTGGAAAACAACCGCATATCGGATGTGGTTTCATTTGAAAAAAAGCACCATCTCTACGGAAGCCAGTACATAGAAGAAAAGATGGACGACCGCGTGTTCAGGATATATCCACAGACTTTTTTCCAGCCGAACACCAGGGCGGCACAGTTGATGTACGGCATGATAAGGGAGAATGTGCAGGGAGCCGGTGCAAAGAGAATTCTGGGACTCTACTGCGGAAGCGGTGCGATAGAGATTTCCCTGTCGGCGGCGGCAGTGGAGATAGAGGGGGTGGACTCGGAATCAGCAAATATCAACAATGCCAGGGAAAACTGCAGGTTGAACGATATAAAGAATTGCCGGTTCCATCAGGGATATGTTGAAGACCTTCTGAAATCCGGCGATGTCAGGTCTGCGGACGCTGTGATTGTTGACCCTCCCAGGCCAGGTCTCGGAGCCCGGGCGCTGAAAAATATCCTGGCTGTAAATTCACCCGTGCTGATCTACGTTTCCTGCAATCCTCCGGCTTTTGCGAGGGATGCGGCTGAACTGCGGAAGGCAGGATACAGGATGAGGAAATTATACTGCGCTGATTTCTTCCCCCACACCACGCACCTGGAGAGCATGGGGGTTTTTGAGAAATCTTAGACTGGCTTGATTCCGATTTCGGTCACCAGGTTTGCTTTCTGGTACTTTGCTATGATCTCCAGGAACTTCTCAAAGGTGAGTTCTTCGCCCGCGAGTTCTTTCAGTTCCGCCATGAAATTGAGCAGAGAGTCGGGGGAAAGGAAACCCTCCCGAACCTCTCTGTACAGCGTCTCAAAATCCTCTTTGGACAGCCTGTCGTTTATCTTTATTATCTCGCTGTATATAACCTCTTTCCTTTTTTCTTCCACGATCGTGGTAAACTCCTCTTCCAGCGCCTTTTCGGCATTTACGCCGAATTCGTAGCCCGAAAAAGTATCCTCCATCTTTTTGAGTTTTTTCTGTCTGAACTTCTCAGCCCTCGCCACACAGATATTGCCGTATATAATGGGCATGGCGATTAACGGAAGGCCGAAATACATACCTGTCCACGCAAACCCTATGAAATTTCCCAGGGATGGATTGCCGTCGTACACCCTCTTGATGTATTCAATGAACCCGGTAAGGATGCCTTCCTGGAGTTTAAATGTCCATGAATACACGAAGTCAAGAATAATGAGGAGGATACCAAGGATTATCCCCCGCATGTATCCGTAATCCCGGGCGTTTTCTTCCGTCAGAGTTCTCGGTATGCCGAGAAATTTTTGTACGGGGATGAGCATTGTCCTGGTGAGCATCATGAGGTTGCGTTGTATTTCTTCCGGGTTCTCCGCATCAAAGGAGCCGTAAACAAACATGTTTTTCCCGGCGCTCCTGTATACCGCGGCGAATTTGCTTACAGGGGATGAGAAACCGCTGTTGAAATACGGGAAGGAAAAATTTCTTTTCGTGTATACATTCCACCTGCCAGCGCAGGCGTCAAATTCCGATTCCATGTTGTATCCCAGGTACCCGAGCAGCTGGTATGAATGTGACTTGATATCCCTGAAATAGTGTATAGAATCGTAGGTCTTTTTCGCCTCGTCTTCCATATTTTTTATTTTATACCATTCGGGGCGCCGCCGCAAGTCAAATGCGAAAAAAAAGATATTGACAGCAGACGGCAAAAAGGTATATCATATAGCGTTTACTCCGAACACGTCCCGCATCCCGGGCAGAGTGAGGAGTTCTGGTTTATTTTTTTTGTTTGAACACATCGGGAGAGCAATAAAATGGACAGAAGCGCACAGAAGTATGATGCCACCACGATACAGGTACTGGGCGGCATTGAAGCGGTGAGAAAAAGACCCGCCATGTACATAGGCGATACCGCCGTATCAGGACTTCACCACCTTGCGTACGAAGTTATAGACAACAGCATAGACGAAGCAATGGCAGGATCTTGCAGCGAGATTGGCGTCGTGGTCCATGCGGATAACAGCGTTACGGTGTCGGACAACGGAAGGGGTATCCCCGTTGACATACACAAGACTGAAAAAAGACCGGCCGTGGAGGTTGTCATGACCGTTCTGCATGCCGGCGGTAAGTTTGACAAAAAAGCGTACCGCGTATCCGGGGGACTGCACGGTGTGGGTGTCTCGGTCGTCAATGCACTTTCGGAATGGCTGGAGGTGGAAGTCAAGAGGAACGGAAAGGTCTATCACCAGAGATACGAAAAAGGCAAGCCGGCGACCTCGGTAAGCGAGATAGGCAAGACGAAAACGACCGGCACAAAGGTCACATTCATGCCGGACGAGGAGATCTTTGAAACGATTGATTTTGACGACAGCATACTATCCGGAAGGGTGAAGGAACTCGCCTTCCTTAATGCAGGGGTCAGGATAACCTTTGAGGACGAGAGGAAGAATCTGAAGGAAGAGCACAAGTTTGAGGGCGGACTCATTTCCTTCGTGGAATATCTCAACAAGAACAAGAAGGTGCTCTTCCCCAGGCCTCTTTATTTCAAAAAGGAGGAGGAAGACGGCGAGGTTGAGGTGGCTTTCCAGTATAACGACGGTTACAGCGAAACGGTTCTGTCTTTCGCGAACAACGTCAACACCAAGGAAGGAGGAACCCACATTGCGGGTTTCAGGGGCGGGCTGACGCGGGCGATAAACGAATACGGGAAAAACAACGGGTTTCTGACCGAGAACCCGCTGGCGGGAGAAGACATAAGGGAAGGACTTGTTGCCGTGGTGAGCGTCAAGATAGCCGAGCCTCAGTTTGAGGGACAGACAAAGACCAAGCTGGGCAATTCCAAGATACGCTTTCTCGTGGAGGGTATAACCTCGCAGCAGGTGGTGACTTTCCTGGAAGAGAATCCCGAACCGGCAAGGGAAATTATCAACAAATGCGTCATGACCGCGAAAGCCAGGGAAGCAGCAAGGAAGGCAAGGGAACTGACCCGCAAAAAACTTTCCGAGACAGGCGCCCTGCCCGGGAAACTTGCCGACTGCACGGTCAAGGAACCTGACAAGAGAGAGATCTTCATCGTTGAGGGTGATTCCGCGGGAGGCAGCGCAAAACAGGGCAGGGATAGATTCTTCCAGGCGATACTGCCCCTGAAGGGCAAGATCATAAATGCGGAGAAGGCACCGCTTGACAAGGTTCTCAGCAACGAGGAAGTGAGGATGATGATAGGCGCCATCGGCGGGGGCGTCGGAGAGGATTTTGACGTGGCGAAAACACGTTACAGGAAGATTATCATAATGACCGATGCCGATGTTGACGGCGCTCACATAAGAACCCTGCTGCTGACATTTTTTTACAGGCAGATGACAGACCTCATAAGACAGGGATATATCTATATCGCCCAGCCACCCCTTTACAAGGTCAAGAAGGGAAAGAAAGAATCCTACGTGGATACGGAAAACGAGATGGACAGGATACTCATACAGATGGCAAAGGAAAACGTTTCCCTGCTGATAAAAAAGAAAGGCGGGGAAGAGTTGCCGGGAAACGAGAGCGCGGTGAAGACGGCCACTCTGAGCAAGAGGATGAACGAAATCAGCAAGAGTCTTGAGAACAAAGGCATTGAACTGGAGGATATCTTCAAATACCGGAAGGCAAAAAAGAATATACCCCTTTACTGGGTGAGATGCGGCGAGCATGAAGAGTTTTTTGCAACGGATAAGGAGTTATCCGCTTTCATGCAGAAGCAGAACAAGGACCAGGTTGACCTCTTCTCCGGGGAAGACAAGAACTACAAACTGCTTGATATCTATGAATCCAGGGATATTGAAAAGATAATTAAAAGACTTGAGGAAAACGGCATAGAGATGAAATCCCCTTCGGAGAGGATTTTCGTTGTGGAAGACGGGGAGGATAAGAAGGAAACGTGCAATTTCCTTGAACTCTACGAGGTGCTGAAGAACAAGGGCAAGAGAGGGTTGTCCGTGCAGAGATACAAGGGGCTGGGAGAGATGAACCCGCTGCAATTGTGGGAAACGACGATGGATCCGAACACGAGAAGGATGAAGGTGGTTACCCTTGAGGATGCCGCAAAGGCGGAGGAGGTTTTCACGGTTCTCATGGGCGATGCCGTTGAGCCGAGAAGGGGATTCATAGAAAGATTTGCCAGGGAAGTCAAGAATCTGGATATTTGAAGAGACTGGTTTAGAGAGCGAGAGGATTTCGTGCAACAAAAGGGAAGGAATTGAAAAATGTCAGACCATCTAAGAGAGATGTTTGATGATATCAATCTCGTAGAAAGGATACAGAAGCGATTACCCTATTTATTTCAACTCGCGGAATTGGAAAGCTCAAGAGCGGGCAAAACAGGAATGGAAGTAGGCTCTGTTAGAGAGAGAATAATAGTTGCTCTGTTAATTTATAAATTTGGTGCGGCAAATGTGCAAACTGAAATTCCAATCACAGAGCCGGAAGTAGACGTAATATTGTTCGAAAAACCGGTATCAATAAAGACAATAACTGGTAAAACTTTTGGAGGAGTGAAGCTTGTTTGGACGGTAGATGCTAAAAAGGCAAAGAAATTCCTTGAGCAATTTCGTCCACATTGCGATATTTTGCTCGCTCAAATAAACTGGAGTGACAGAGGAGGATTCTATTGGATTCCGTTATCGGTTCAAGAACGGGTCTATGATGAAATGGGGAGACAAAGATATATTAAACTTCCCAAACCAGGAACAAATCCGAGAGGCGTTGAAATTACCAGAGAAGCGTTGGTAGAATTAGTGGAGGATAAAGAAACCAAGAGCATTGTGATAAACTGGCAAAAAAGGGAAGTAGAGTTCAATTCATTCAAGAGATGGGTTGATTTATGGAGGGAAGATTAAATGCTTCATCACAGGATAAATGGCACCAAGACAAGTGCTTTTGGCTCTCCCGGAAGGATAAATCACGACTCATCAAAGTTTTATAACAGCAAACTTTATGAAGGATTGAAGAAGGATAATTTGATTAAATACACGGAAAACCCAATTGACGAATCCTGCGTAAATAAAATTTTTTGCAAAAGCAGTGAAGACATGTCGGAGTTGCCGGACAACAGCGTTCACTTAATGATTACCTCCCCCCCTTACAATGTTGGAAAAGCATATGATAACAATCTGTCTCTTCAGGAATATAGGTCATTACTGAAACGGGTATTTCAAGAGACATACAGAGTATTGGTTCCTGGGGGCAGGGCGTGCGTGAATATAGCGAATTTAGGGAGAAAACCGTACATTCCTTTACATAGTTATATTATTGAAGATATGAGTACTATTGGTTTCTTAATGCGGGGAGAAATTCTGTGGGACAAGGGAAGCAGCGCCAGTTCTTCAACTGCATGGGGAACATACCTGCAGGCAAATAATCCGGTATTGCGGGATGTACACGAATATATCCTTATCTTTTGCAAAGAGACTTTTACGCGTTATAATCCTTATCGGCGAGAAAGCACCATAAGCAAGGAAGAGTTCTTGGAGTTTACAAAGAGTGTTTGGAAATTCAGCGCAGAGCGGGCTACAAAAGTAGGACATCCTGCTCCTTTCCCGATAGAATTGCCTTATCGGCTAATTCAGATTTATACGTTCAAAGACGAGATTGTGCTTGATCCCTTTGCAGGCAGCGGTTCTACGTGTATTGCCGCATTGAAGACAAACAGAAGATATGTTGCTTACGACATTGATAAGAAATATTGCAACTTGGCGGAACAGAGGACAAAAAAGTTCTTGCAGGACCAAGTAACTTTATTTTCAAAACAGAGTCGTGTAAACTGAAAATTGCTATTGTTGAATTTTGGCGGATAAATAAAATATCCGAGTTCAAGGAGAAGAAAGAATGGGAGAAGAAGGAAAGATAATCCCGGTTGGCGTTGAAGAGGAGATGAAGGGCTCCTACATTGATTATGCAATGAGCGTTATCGTGGGCAGGGCATTGCCCGATGTAAGGGACGGACTCAAGCCTGTCCACAGGAGAATCCTTTTCGGCATGCAGGAACTGGGCGTTGAGCCCGGCAAGCCGTTCAAGAAATCCGCAAGGATAGTCGGCGAGGTCATGGGTAAATACCACCCTCACGGCGATGCGGCGATATACGAATCCATAGCAAGGATGACCCAGGAATTCTCGCTGAGATACCCGCTTATTGAGGGGCAGGGGAATTTCGGTTCAATTGATGGTGACCCGCCGGCTGCCATGAGGTATACCGAGGCGCGTCTTACCCCCCTTGCAATGGAGATGCTCGCGGACATAGAAAAGGAAACGGTGGATTTCGTCCCCAATTTTGACGAGTCGCTGCAGGAGCCGCTGGTTCTGCCGAGCAAGATTCCCAACCTTCTTATCAACGGTTCTTCGGGCATCGCCGTCGGCATGGCGACCAATATCCC
>Ga0172365_10002477_pt1 | contig 13607 bp, 10 predicted proteins | sample LakKivSesite48cm_FD_114535 | JGI IMG/M metagenome (GOLD analysis project Ga0172365, IMG submission 114535) | Sediment microbial communities from Lake Kivu, Rwanda - Sediment site 48cm | ecosystem: Environmental > Aquatic > Freshwater > Lake > Sediment | place: Rwanda: Western Province, Lake...
AGAGGATATAAACCTAAAGATATTACTGACGTAGTTCTGACGCATTTGCACGCTGACCATTGCGGCGGATGTGTAAGGAACAAACAGGACATGACAGGCTTTGAACTTGTTTTTCCTGAAGCAACATACCATGTAAACAGGACACAATGGGAGTGGGCTGTGAAGAACAACCTCAGGGAAGCTGATGCTTTCCTGGAAGAGAATATACTGCCGATAGGCGGGAGCGGCAGGCTTAATCTTGTGGACGAGGAGGGAGAGCTTTTCAGCGGATTTTCCCTGAGGTTCTGCTACGGGCATACTCCCGGATTAATGATACCAGTGATAAAATATAAAGGGAAAACACTTGTTTATACAGGCGATCTGATACCCACAGCTGCACATCTTCCGGCTATCTGGAATATGAGTTATGATATAGAATCTCTTAAGACCATCGATGAGAAGAAACAGATCCTTGAGGAGGCCCTGGCTAACAACTATATTCTTGTTTTTCAACACGATGAACATGTTGAATGCTGCACCCTCGAAATGACTCCAAAGGGAATCAGGGCAAAAGATAAGTTCAGTTTTTCTGAGATATGACCCCCGGTCGCGCTAAATGGGACCTGCCCTCTGAAGTAACCAACCCCCCAAGCCCCCCTTCAGAGCCTGTCCCGACCGCAGGTCGGGAGGGGATGGGGGGCTTTTCAAAAGGATGACATTTGACTTCTTTTTTATTATCAATTGTTACTATATTTGATAGAATAAGATCAATTCTTGAATCTGATCACCCTAATCCATTGATTGTTAAATAAATAACAGAAGCCATGCCAGAATTCATCTATGAAAAGCCTTTTCAGGTTGAAAAAGACACCACAAAATACCGCCTTCTTACAAAAGATTACGTAAAGGTGGTAAAAGCTGAAGGAAGGGAATTCCTTAAGATAGATCCCCGTGGTCTTGAGCTGCTTGCAAAAACCGCTGTATCGGATCTTTCGTTTTTCCTGAGAACATCACATCTTGAGAAACTGGCAAAGATTCTTGCTGATCCGGAAGCAACAGACAATGACCGGTTTGTTGCCTATATGATGCTGCGCAATTCAGTCATTTCGGCAAAAGGCGACCTGCCATGGTGCCAGGACACTGGAACAGCTATCGTTATCGGCAAAAAGGGGGAGCAGGTGTGGACAGGCGTTAACGATGCACTATATCTGTCAAAAGGAATTTATGAGACTTATCAGAATAAGAACCTCAGGTATTCACAGATCATTCCGTTAACCATGTTCGAGGAAAAGAATTCCTGCACAAACCTGCCGGCTCAGATAGATATTTATTCAGCTGAGGGCAATACCTACGAGTTTCTATTTATAACCAAGGGAGGCGGATCGGCCAATAAAACATTTTTGTATCAGCAGACCAAATCTCTTCTTAATGAGGAATCATTTATAAAATTTGTTAAGGAAAAGATTAAGGAACTTGGAACTTCAGCCTGTCCCCCTTATCACCTGGCATTGGTGATAGGCGGTACCTCGGCTGAAGCCACACTTAAAACCGTCAAGGAAGCTTCGGCAGGATATCTTGATCATCTGCCAACCACGGGAAGAGAGAGCGGACGGGCATTCCGAGACCTTGAATGGGAGAAAAAGATCGAAAAGATATGTCAGGAATATGGAGTGGGAGCTCAGTTCGGAGGAAAATATTTTGTTCATGATGTGAGGGTTATCCGCCTGCCGCGTCATGCTGCTTCATGTCCGGCAGGAATAGGAGTGAGCTGCAGCGCCGACAGGAACATAAAAGCTAAGATAAATGAACAGGGGATCTTCCTCGAGGAACTTGAAATGAACCCTGCCCGTTTCCTTCCGGCAAAAGCTCCCGAACTTGAGAAGCCGGTCGAAGTCGATCTTGACAAACCGATCAAAGAGGTTCTTGCACAACTTACAAGATACCCTGTTAAAACAAGGCTCAGCCTGAAGGGAACCCTTATTGTAGCACGCGACATTGCTCATGCACGCATCAGGAAACTTATTGATGAAGGGAAACCCATGCCGGAGTACTTCAAAAACCATCCGATCTATTATGCCGGTCCGGCCAAGACACCCGGAGGAATGGTTTCGGGAAGCTTCGGACCTACCACAGCAGGCAGGATGGATACGTATGTTGATCAGTTCCAGAGTCTTGGAGGTTCGCTTATCATGGTTGCAAAAGGTAACAGGAGCAGGGGAGTGATTGAAGCCTGCAAAAAATATGGAGGCTTCTTCCTGGGATCAATTGGCGGTCCGGCTGCGATGCTTGCTGCTGAAAACATAAAATCAGTCGAGATTGTCGATTTCGAAGACCTGGGTATGGAGGCAATACGAAAGATACAGGTTGAAAATATGGCCGCCTTCATCATGGTCGACGACAAGGGGAATGATTTTTTTGACGAGTATAACAAATAAGGCTCAAAGGTACAACGGCACAACGGCACAACGGTTTTTCTGCCTTTGCGCCATTGCGCCATTCTAATTAATCTCCTCAATGACAAATATATCATGCCTGTCCAGTTCTTTCCAGTATTTAATAGTGTTCTTTCTGACCAGTTCCCAGTAAATATTACTGTCGAGGCCGTATATATAATTAATCTCTTTTAACTCCGCGCTTATCTTTTCGGCCAGTTCAGGTTTGAGTGTAAGCCTTATGGTACGTTTAAGATAGGTGAAGTCAACTGCAGGACAAAGCACGGTGTCGTTTCTGACAGTAAGGAGGCCATGACCGGGCGTGGCGCCGGTGCTGACCTGTATCCCGTCGTTCATGCAGCTGAGCGGAGGTGTTGAGCCTGCATATGAAAAAGCGCGGAATTCATCAACCCCGGTATTAAAATACTCTCTTGCCCTGATACCCATTTTTACACCTACTATTGCGAATACACCAAGATGCCTGTGCAGCTCATTGGCTATTACTCCCGATGCCCATTCATTCATGCCGTACCGCTCAATGATCTCATTTACTGACGGTGCAATATCCTCAAAATAAAATCCAGGATCTGAAGGGAGATTCTTTATAACCTGGTTTGGTGCAACTGTCGCTCCCTTAAGAATCAACATAACAGCATTCTTGATCCCCGCTTCGTCGGCAGGAGTGCATTCTGAAATATTGCTGTAAACCTTGCTCATGAAAAGACCGGGATTATGAAGAAATACAGGAACCATATCATCTGTTCCTTCATAAATATATTTATGTGTTTTTGCAGTATCTGACCTGAAGAAGCCACCAATTTTCTTTGCATAAGGTGTATTGATTGCTATAATCGAACGGATGAGGTCATCATTGTAAAAGCCCGGATCTGAAAGAGCAAATTTTCTGATTATTTTTACCGGGATCTCCTGCTTCAGCATCTTCACTGATGCCTCTTTATCCGTATTATAGTTGAATCCGGCTTTGTCCTCATACCCGTCGGCAGACCAGATAAATTCTTTAACATGTGTTCTGAACCCCGGAATATTTCTTAAGGCATTCCATGCTGTTGACATACTGCCAAGGCATATAAAACTGATTTTTGTATTTTCAGAGGAAATCATATCGGATATCACGCTGATAAAATCCGGCGCTCCGGCAGGATCAATACCCGATTCGTTGCCCCATTTAGTTTGAAGAGCAACAGGAAACTCTTCCGGATTGTATTTGCTTATGCGGTTTATGCCAACCGGTATTCCTTCGTGGTAAAAGGAATTCAGCAGACTTTTCACTTTGATATAAGCATGCTCAGCCGAAAGAGCCCCGGGTGAAACAGTTACGGCCAGCACTCTGACATCAGGAGATGCAAGGAGCATTGAAATTGCTCTCATGTCATCAATCCCTCCATCCATATCAATTATCACATAATTTGATGGCTTCCATGGATGAGCGTTCAGAGTGAGAGTGAGAGTGAGAGCGAAAAAAAGAATATTTATTCGTTTCATTATATTATAAATCAGATCATAAATATATATTTTTTCACTGTCAGGAAAGTATTTTACCACGGGGTTTCACGGAGTAAACACGGAGTAACACGGTAGTTGAATTACAAATATTGTGTTGAATCAATTATTTTAATACTTTTATATTGTCTCGCTAAAGATAAATCTTATGGAATTATTACACAAAGAGCTGACAGGCTCTATTCTTAATTGTGCATACAGGGTCCATAATAAATTAGGACCTGGGTTACTTGAGTCAGCCTATGAAGAATGTCTTCATTATGAGCTGGATAAGATTGGGATTAGTGCAATCAAACAGAAGCCGATGCCATTAATTTATGATAAAAAGAAGCTCGACCTCGGATACAGGATTGATCTTTTGGTTGAAGGATTAATTGTTATTGAGATTAAGTCGGTTGAAATTGTTAATCCGGTACATCTGGCCCAGCTAATGACTTACCTGAAACTATCACAATGCCGCATAGGATTCCTGATTAATTTTAATGTCGTATCCCTGAAAGAAGGAATCAAAAGAGTTATCATTTGATCATGATATGTGAGCATATCCGGCTAAAACAGTGCAACTCCGTGAAAACCCCGTGAAACTCCGTGGTTTTTGATTTATATTTTTTCTATCTTCATCCGGTTATTAGATACCTATGAAGAGATTTATCATCTGGTTTGTTCCCGGACTGATTGCAGGCATATTGATAATACTGGGAATGAACAAGCTGCTGGTAAACACATCCTCAAACGATTATTGCGTCTCATGCCATATTCATCCTGCGGCTGATAATTCCTGGAAACGATCGGTTCATTATGAGACGGAATCGGGGTACAGGGTACCATGCGTGGAGTGTCATCTCCCTCCAAAAGGTGAAAAATATCTCTGGGAGAAGGGCACAACAGGATTACGCGACCTCTGGAGCTACTGGACTAAAGATTCGGCATCATTCGACTGGAATGAGAGAGGAAGGCTCGAGATAGCACGGGGACATGTTTTTGAAAGCAGCTGCATAAAATGCCATGAAAATCTCTTCCCCCTTAAGCTTACTAAGGAAGGTGAAGATGCTCACCTCTACTACAGGCAGACAGAAAAGACTCCTGACCTGCATTGTATAAACTGTCATCTTAATGCCGGACATTATATAGAAGGTTATACTCACGGCAGCAACACAACTTTCGGGATGACTCCCTCAGCACCAAAGGAACTTTTTACGGAACCGGCAAAAATAACAGCATTTGAATCATTTACTGAGCAGATACCAAATTCTTCTGTCACATTTAATATGATTGCCATCCCGGGCGGCTCATTCAGGATGGGAAGCCCTGCTGACGAACCATTCAGGAAAGAGGATGAGGGGCCGGTCAGGGATGTTGAAATAAGTCCCTTCTTTATGGCTGAGGTCGAAGTAACCTGGGACGAGTACCTTGCTTTTTACGCCCAGACATCAGCTGAGGGGAAATCGACAGATACTAAAATAATGCAGGCAGGCATTGTTAAGTCCGTCGATGCTATCTCCGGTGCCACACCACCGTATGGTCAGCCCGACCAGGGATGGGGGATGGGCCGGCGACCGGCAATATCCTTCAGCCATCATGCTGCGGAAACATACTGCAAATGGCTCAGCCAGGTAACCGGCAAGACATACAGGCTGCCTACCGAGGCAGAGTGGGAATATGCCTGCAGGGGCGGTACATCGACTCCTTATTTTTTCCCCGGAGATCCTGAAAAATTCCAGAAAACAGGTGTCAGGGCAAAGCTGTCGAAAAACGATACTGCAGTCATAAATTCATTCATTATTTATAAGGCCAACAGCCCGTCAAGGACGCAAACTCCTGAGATGGTCAAACCTAATCCGTCAGGACTCAAAAATATGACTGGCAACGTTGCTGAATTCTGTGCCGACTGGTACAGTGCCGATACTTACTCAACTTACCCTGCAGGCGTGGTTAGAGACCCGAAAGGTCCCGGCTCGGGAGAAGAGCATGTTATCCGCGGCGGTTCTTTCCTTGATATGGCCGGCAACGTAAGAAGTGCAGCAAGGGCTTTTACCAGAACTGCAGACTGGCTGAAGACTGACCCGCAGATACCCAAAAGCATTTGGTGGTATTCCGATTGCTTCCATGTGGGATTCAGAGTAGTTTGTGAGTTTGACGAAAACACCGGAAAGTTGTAAATTTATAATCCACAAAACCTGACCAAAATGAAAAAATCAAGTATTTCAAGACGCAATTTCTTAGGCAAAGCTGCAACAGCAGGTGCAATCGGGATCGTAAGCCCGGCAATCCTCACAAGCTGCAGTGACAAAGGTGCTTCATTTAAACCTGTACACGAAAGCGGATGGCTCGACCAGGCTCCAGACGGACCGGTCATCAAGGCCGGATTGATCGGCTGCGGCGGGAGAGGTACAGGAGCTGCTATTAACTTCCTGAGCGCAGGACCAAACCTTCAGATAGCTGCCCTTGGCGATACATTCAAGGACCGGATTGACCAGTGCCGGGCAGATATTCTTAAAGAAAAAGGACAGGAAATTCCTGAAGATAAATGCTTTGTAGGGTTCGATGCATTCCAGAAAGTGATTGACTCAGGTGTAGACCTCGTCATTCTTGCAACACCTCCCTTCTTCCGTCCTGAACATATTGCCGCAGCAATATCAGCACACAAGAATATATTTTCTGAAAAGCCGGTTTGCGTTGATCCTGTCGGGGCAAGATCGGTCATTGCTTCCGCACTGAAAGCAAAGGAACTGGGATTATCAATAGTGACCGGAACACAGCGCCGGCACCAGCGAAATTATGTTGCCAATTACAACCAGGTACAGGCAGGCGCCATCGGTGAAATAACAGGCGGTAATGTCTACTGGAACGGAGGGAAACTCTGGCATCGCGAAAACAATCCTTCCTGGACAGAAATGGAATGGATGATACGCAACTGGGTCAACTGGACATGGCTTTCCGGGGATCATATAGTAGAACAGCATGTTCATAATCTGGATGTCTTAAACTGGTTTACCGGTTCGCATCCTGTAACAGCTCATGGTATGGGATCAAGGCTCAGACGTGTAACAGGTGATCAATATGACAATTTCAGCGTTGATTACGTTTTTGCCGACGGCAGACACTTCCAAAGTCAGTGCCGTCAGATAAACGGCTGCTGGAGCAGCGTGTCAGAAAGATTGCAGGGAACAAAGGGTTCAACAAACTGTGTGGATGAAATAATTGACATGGCAGGGAATTCCGTATGGAAATACTCCTATCCTGTTGATGACCAGGGACAGCCCGGTAAAGGTAAAATGATGGACCCGTATGTTCAGGAACATATAGATCTCGTAACTGCAATACGCAAGAACACACCGTTCAATGAGCTGGAGAACACTGCTGTTTCAACAATGGGCGCTATAATGGGACGTATTTCAGCTTATACCGGCAAGGAAACTACCTGGGATGAAATGATGAACTCCGATATGAAACTCGGTCCGCAGGTATTCGTTTTAGGATCTGTCGATATTCCCAAGGAAGTGCCGGTAGCAGGAGAAGCATATGTTCCTCAGAAGTGATGATGAAATAGAATAAATGTTTTTATATGAATAACTCACGCAGAGACTTCATCAGGAAAGCAACTGCAACGGGAGCAGCCATCATTGCTGCTCCTGCAGTTTTCGGAATTCAATCCGGGAAGAAAAAGCAGAAAACCCCGGAACCAATAGTCCCGTTTAAGCTCAGATATGCACCTTCTATCGGTATGTTCAGGGAACATGCCGGCACGGAGCCTGTTGACCATATTAAATTCTGTAATGACATGGGATTCAGGGCAATGTTTGACAACGGTCTGATGGGAAGGCCTGTCGAGGAGCAGACCAGGATAGCAAATGAGATCAGCCGGCTTGGTATGATAATGGGTCCCTTTGTTCTCTATGCTGATTTCTCGGTAACCTCCTTTGTGCTAAATAAACAGGAGACCAGGGAGATGCTTATAAACAAGACAAAGGAAGGAGTGGAGTGTTTTAAGCGGACCGGAGTGAAATGGGCGCTTATGGTACCGGGAAGATATGACGAGAAGCTTCACAGGGATATCCAAACCGCCAACGTTATCGACAATCTCAGGTATTGCTGTGATATTGCAGAGCCGGCAGGAATGATCATAGTGCTTGAACCTCTCAATACACTCAGGGATCACCCGGGATTATTCCTTACAGGGGTTCCACAGGCATATTCAATATGCAGGGCTGTAAACAGACCTTCATGCAAGATTGTGAACGATATCTATCACCAGCAGATAACAGAAGGTAACCTGATCCCCAATATTGAGGCAGCCTGGAGCGAGATAGCTGCTTTCCATTGTGGCGACAATCCCGGCAGGAACGAACCGACTACAGGGGAGATAAACTACAGGAACATATTCAAATACCTGTATGGCAGAAAGTACGACGGTGTGATCTGCATGGAGCATGGAATAAGCCAGAGAGGAACCAAAGAGGGTGAGGCACGTGTGATCCAGGCATACCGCGAATGCGATAATTTTGAAGTATAAGTTTTTAGATTTTTTCACTACAGATAACACAGACAGACACGGAGTAAAATAGTGGTAACTCCGTGTTACTCCGTGTGATCCGTGGTAAAAAAATACCGGTTATGAAATATCGTATTATTTTGCTATTGTCTCTTTTCATTGTTTTTCCATACTGCTTCCGGAATGATAATCCCTACCTGACTATCCCGGTTATTGACCTTGACCGGGAATCCTTCCGCCAGGTGGTTGTAGATAAGGAAGAGGGACAGTACCTGGGACATCCAGCTACAGTTCTTCTTGAAGACGGGAAGACCATTCTGACTGTTTATCCCAAAGGACACGGAAGAGGCCCTATAGTTTATAAAAGAAGTACTGACGGTGGTCTGACCTGGAGCGAACGACTGCCTGTTCCGGCAAGCTGGGAGACATCACTTGAGGTTCCGACAATATACCGCGTAATTGACGCAGAAGGGAGGAAGCGACTGATCCTGTTCTCAGGCCTTTATCCTGCACGACTGGCTCATTCAGAAGATGAAGACAAAACATGGAGCGATCCCCGTCCCCTACCGAATGAACTGACAGGCGACAGGCATGTGCTGAAATATGCTCCCGACGGAAGGATACTTGCTGTTTTCAGGGACAGGGCTGTGAACAGGCAGAGTCCCACAGATGGCGACTGGGTCGGATGGGTGGGAACATGGAAGGACCTGGTAAAAGGCAGGAAAGGAGAATACGGGATCAGATTCAAGGATAACAAACACGACTGGGACTGCTGCTACCCGGGAGTGGAACTGCTCCCTGACGGAACGTTTGTTGTTACCACATACGGACACTGGGAAGAATTTAAGGAACCATATATAATAAGTGTAAGATTTACACTTAATGAGCTGGATGAAAAATTAAAAATGATCAAACAAAAACCTGCAGCATGAATAAAAGGAATATTATTTACTTATTTTTACTCATTATGGTATTGTTAAGTACAGGATGTAAAAATGACATCACCCTTTATTCGGGAGGATACGCAGAAGGTGATTCCAAAGGATTATCAGTTTTCGGCTTTGACTTAAAAAGCGGGAACCTTGAACTTAAAGCTGAATCGGATGCTGGACCCAATCCTTCATACTTCTGCTTTTCTAAAGATCAGAACCTCATTTATTGCCTGAATGAGGTTGATGAATTCAAAGGACAGAAAGGAGGAGGTCTTACAACATTAAGATATGACAGCAAAACCGGAAAATGTGAGAAAAGAGGAGAATTGCTTGTGCCATACGGAGGTCCCTGTTATATTTCAGGATCTGCTGACGGAGGCTTTCTTTTCCTGGCAAATTATGGTAGTGCATCGATTGCTGTCGTAAAGCTTGATGAGTCGGGGATTCCGGAAAGAGTTACCGATTCTGTTTTATACGAAACTGACAGCATAACCGTTTCGCATCCGCATATGATCCTGCAGGATCCGGAAGGAAAGCATGTGTATGTTACCGACCTTGGGCTTGATCGTTTTGTTATTTATGACCTGGACACAAAAACAGGGAAGCTGAATCAGATTGAGAACGGTATTGCTGAAGTAGCTGAAGGCTCAGGCCCCAGGCATTTCACTTTCAGTGCAGACGGAACTAAAATGTACCTGATAAACGAACTAGGTTCCACAATGATGGTTTTTGATGTTGATGAAAAAGGAGGATTGGAGATCAGGCAGACTTTGACAACTCTGGGAGAAGGCTTTGAGGGTAAAAGCGATTGTGCAGATGTGCATATCAGCCGGGACAGGAAATTTCTTTACGGGTCGAACAGAGGCGAGAATAGCATCGTGGTTTTTAATATCGGAACGGATGGCACATTGTCACCTGCCGGACGTTCAGCATGCGGTGGCGACTGGCCGAGGAACTTCGTGATTGATCCGTCAGGAAAATATCTTCTTGTGGGAAATCAGAGATCGGATCAGATCTCAGTATTAAAGATAAACAGGAACACAGGGATACCGGAAGGCCCTTTGACAAGTATAAAAATGAATGGCGTGGCATGCCTGAAATTCATTCCATGATCTATTTCCGGCTGAGATATTCCTCTGCACTTTCCACTGTTGCATAGGAACGGAGAGTACTTAGAGTCGAGTAATGAACATCTTCTGATCTTATTACCCGGTCGCCGAACTTAAGGTCCTTTGTTGCGCAGGCATCGTGAACAAGTATGCATCTGTATCCGAGATCGGTTCCTGCACGTACAGCTGCCTCAACACACATGTGAGTCTGCATGCCGCATATTATAAGTGTATCAATTCCGCACGACCGGAGATATTCATCAAGCCCTGTTCCTTTAAAACAATTTACCTCTGATTTTGAAAAGATCTTTTCCCCTGAGGCAGGGCTGACAATACTGTTGATATTTCCTCCCGGCTCAGAATTGTGCCTTACATGAACTACTGTAAGACCCTTTTGCCTGAAACGGACGAGAAGCAAAGCAGCCTTTTCCGCAGCAGGTACAGGGGCAACCAGCTCAGACCTGCCCCCGGGGAAATAAAAATCCTGGATATCAATCAGGAGCAATGCTGATTTTTTACCCTGTGCTGAAATGCCTGAAGCCATAACTGTTATAAGTATTCCTGTAAAAAATGTTTTCCTTATCATAAATTTCAGCAGAATTTTTTTACTAAATGAGCAAATGCAAAAATAACCAAATTCTTTTCAAGTATATTTGAGGTTTTAAAACTACTTTATAGTGCCGAACAAAACTATAAAACACCGGGTTCTGCTCCCTGTAATAATGTTATTTGTTATCCTGACAGGCTTTACAGGAGGCAGAAAGGAACCTTACAGGAATTATGTTGTAATGGTTTCCATGGATGCATTCAGGTGGGATTACCCTGATATTTACAGTACTCCGAATCTGAACGGACTTGCATCGGAAGGTGTGAAAGCCGGCAAGCTTATTCCGTCATTCCCGACTGTGACTTTCCCAAACCATTATACCATAGCCACCGGTCTTTATCCTGATCATCACGGACTGGTTAATAACAGTTTCCCGGCTCCCGACCTCGGATTATACTACAGGATGGGAGACAGGACTGCTGTAGAGAATCCTGCATTTTACGGTGGCGAACCAATATGGATTACAGCCATGAACCAGGGAATTATCTCAGCCTCTTTCTTCTGGGTTGGTTCAGAGGCTCCTGTAAAGGGGAAGCATCCAACTTACTGGAAAAAATATGATGAAAGCATAACATATGAAGAAAGAATAGATACTGTCTTTAAATGGTTATCATATCCTGCCGAAAAACGTCCCGGTTTAGTAACACTCTATTTTGATGAACCTGATGCCACGAGCCATGATTTTGGCCCGGTATCAAAAGAGACAGGTAAAGTAGTTGAGAGACTTGACAGTCTTATCGGAATTCTGCGATTGAAATTATCTGCGCTCCCTTTTGCTGACAGGATAAATCTTATCGTTCTTTCAGACCATGGAATGGAACAAATATCTCCCGACAGATATATCAACATCAGGTCGGTTGTGCCTCAAAGAATGATAGGATCAATGTTTGGAGGGAATCCGGTATACACGATGAATGCAGTTGAGGGGAAAACTGACAGCGTTCTGTATTATCTCAACAGAGTGAAAGGATTGAAGGCTTATAAAAAGGCGGATGTTCCTTCCCGGCTTCACTATGGAACACATCCCCGCATTCAGGATATCGTTATTATTGCAGACAGTTCCTGGAGCATAGGTACACGTCCTGACGGATCATCATACAGCGGCGGCGCACACGGGTACGATAATGCCAATTCCGATATGCACGCGATTTTTTATGCAGCAGGACCTGCTTTTAAAAAAGATTATTCTTTTGATCAGCTTAATAATATTGACATCTATAATCTCATCTGCAGAATTCTGAAAATAAAACCTGCTCCCAACGACGGCAACCCTGATCACATAAGGAAACTCTTGCGGTGATAAGATATTTTTTCTTTTTCCTTTGTGTTCCTTTGTGTTATCCTTCGTGTCCTTCGTGGTTTAGTATTTTTTTAACCACAAAGAGCACAAAGGACTTCACAAAGGCGCACAAAGTATTATTACAAGGGTAATTTTATTATGATCCATACATTGATTTATCATTAATTTGTTGTAACATTAATACACAAATTTCTGACTTCACTTTCAATGAATCGCAATGATTTAATCTCTGGTTTACAAAGCAATAAAGAAAAAGTCTGGGATGTTCTGGTAATCGGAGGAGGAGCCACCGGCCTTGGTATTGCACTTGATGCCGTTACAAGGGGATACACGACCATTCTTCTTGAGCAATCGGATTTTGCAAAAAGCACCTCATCGCGAAGCACCAAGCTCGTTCACGGAGGTGTCAGGTATCTTGCACAGGGAGATGTTCTGCTAGTTAAGGAAGCTCTGCACGAAAGAGGTATAATGCTAAAGAATGCTCCTCATCTCACAAAGAATCAGGAATTTGTAATACCTGTCTATACTTTGTGGGATGTGATTCTTTATACCGCAGGACTGAAATTCTACGACCTGCTTTCAGGAAGGCTCAGTCTGGGGAAATCATATTTCATCAGCCGCAGGAAAACACTTGAACGTCTCCCTCTTCTTAAGCCTGAAAAACTCAAAGGAGGCATTGTTTATCATGATGGTCAGTTTGATGATTCACGAATGGCAATTACCCTGGCTGCTGCATGCGTGGAAAAAGGAGGTACGGCACTGAATTATTTCAGGGTGAATGGGTTGCTGAAAAATGAAAAGGGACAGGTCACCGGGGTGAATGCTGAAAACCTTGTCACGGGAAGCAAATACAATATCAAGGCAAAAGTTGTCATCAATGCTACCGGAGTCTTTGCCGATGAGATCCACCGGATGGATGATCCGCAGGCGAAGCCCACCATTCGTCCGAGCCAGGGAGTCCATATTGTTCTGGAAAATACTTTTCTGCAGAGCCGGTCGGCAATAATGATCCCGAAGACCGATGACGGCCGGGTACTCTTTGCGATCCCATGGTATGACAAAGTGGTGGTCGGAACAACCGACACTCCGCTTGATGATATAACTCTTGAGCCAAAAGCCTTTGACCAGGAAATTGAATTCATCCTCAGGAATGCCGGGAAATACCTGGTAAAACCTCCATCACGAAAAGATGCACTTTCTGTTTTTGCGGGACTGCGTCCGCTGGCAGCCAATCC
>Ga0172365_10002478_pt1 | contig 13607 bp, 13 predicted proteins | sample LakKivSesite48cm_FD_114535 | JGI IMG/M metagenome (GOLD analysis project Ga0172365, IMG submission 114535) | Sediment microbial communities from Lake Kivu, Rwanda - Sediment site 48cm | ecosystem: Environmental > Aquatic > Freshwater > Lake > Sediment | place: Rwanda: Western Province, Lake...
ATTAAGAATCTGTTAAGTAAATCTGGAATCGGATTATGGCTTGTCGATATGAAAAATAGGCTACGTCAAAGAGAGGATTAAAGCATCTCACCCAAAATCTCCAAGAATACACGCGCGCGAAATAGTCTACAAGCTAGCGCGGGCTCGCAACTCGAGTTTGTGGGCGCACCCTACGAAAGCATTGGTCAAACAGAAAAAATAGGAGAGTTGCGGGAGACTGCGGAGACATCGCCATTTGACCCCGGTCTCGATTAACGTTGCACGAACATGAAACGTTCAACATTGGTCTATGAAGCAAAGCGTTATTTCAAAGAGCTACCTTTCTCAAGAACTCTCAAACTCTTCTTGATTTCCTCCCATAGCTGCTTTGTGAAACATTCCATGCCCGAAATTCCATCTTCTGCCCAAAGTTCATACCAAAAATCGAGCTCTTCTATGAGGTTTGAGGCGGTTAACCCCATTTTTTCGAGCGCCTCCTTTGGGCTTAAGCGTTCCCGTTCGCAGTATTGCTTAAAATTACGGTATGTTTCAGGTTCCAGCTTTGCCAGTTCATTCTCAGCTGTGCGCAAAACTATGTCGTCGCCTTCGGTTTCTAGGTTGAGGAGAACGACTTTTCTGAACAACACCTCTTTCTCCTTCTGAATTGCCTTTAGGCGTTCCTTTTCTGCCACTTGAAGCCTAAGCATTTCAAGTGCGCGCGCTCTAAAATGTGCAAATTGTTAAATCACCACGAAGAATATCAAATGAGGAACTGAAATGTCTACAACTGAACAGGCCATTAAGCTTTTCAAGCAAAAAGAGAAAAAGCGCGCGCGCAGGAGAGGCTGCTGATAGATTCGATGCTGAGAGGCATAGATGTGCCGAAATTCTGATTATCGCAACTCTTTTTAACTACTTGGAGAAAAAAGAGAGATAACCATGTTCCGCGTGTGCCGAGCAAGAGAAAGAAGTAGCTTGACAACAAAGTTAAGATTGGCAAGGAAGTGGAGAGATTAATTACCACTTATGACATCTATAGGTTTTCTCAGAAGGAGAATCGTCTTACTGCACAATTGATGTTGGCCCTCGAAACAAACCGGATTCCTCTCTTGGAAAGATTCTTGGAATTGTGTCAGATTGATTGTAAGGGCAAGAGTCTAGATTCAGTGACAATTAAACTTCAGGATTCTGAGGATGAAAGCACACCAGACGCAGCAATAATAGAAAGCAACGGACATAAAACACTATTCATAGAGTCCAAACTCAGAGGTAGTGTCGGTTCCAGCCAACTCGTTTCTCATGTCAGGTCAGGAAAAGGCAGCGTACCTGTCGTATGTGTTTCTCGGGGGAAGGTCGAACCTCCAGAAATAGAGGAAGCTAGAAGAAACCTGACTCAGCAAGGATTCGATAAGACTCTGATTCGATGGATAGGCTGGCAACAAATCTATATGGAGCTTGGCAGGTTTACTTATGATAGACCAGGAAAACCCGAAGTCGAGGGATTGAAGGAGTCAATAGAGAGGGAAAATATGTCCAACCCTACATTCAGGGGCTTCAAAAAAAGCGAGCTTGTAGAAACTTCTCAATTTGCCAAAACCTACGCTGCCATTTTCCAAAACGCCAAGCAACTCATAGAAGATGTAATAGAATACGTCCAAGAAAAAGATGAGAATGTAGAAGTCTCCTACAGCAGGCGCCCTTCGACCACATCCCCTATTATGCAAAAGGTGTCTGCTGGATTTCGTTACGCGGAGATGCAATTGTATTATGCCACGGTGAGTTTCGATTTCTCAAAAGGTCATGTGCATCAGAGTTGGGAATTATTAGCCAACCAGCTCAAGGCTTTGAACCGTTTACAAATAGAGAATATCTTGGCGGACCTCCACAAAGAAGGCTTCAAACTGGAGGGATACAGCGAAGGAAATCTTGAAGAAGTCTCCGATTTAGAAACCCTAAGCAAGCTTCATGATGAGGTGGGCGTTGCTTTTTCGCGATATTACTGCTTTAGCGATGACGCTCTTTACACGAATCCGCAGGACCTTGTTAGGTCTCTTGGTGATGGGATTCTTTGGATGCTTGACTTCTTCAAAAAGAGAGGCCTATATGTCTCAGAGTAAACAGAATGCACACCAATGGAAAGAAAATAGACGACAAGAGTGCGTTATGGCGCGCATGCTTGTTCCTAAATTGGTCTCAAATGGTTTTTATTCCCTAAGCACAGCCAAAATACGCTTATCAAGCAAATCCAAAATGGACCCGCATGCGCAAAAAACGGACTTGAGACCATTTTTAACCATTTTAGGAACACACATGCGCGCTAAAGTGGGATTTTGACGACCTCGCAGACAAAATAATGAAACAAATGATGCCATAGTCAATGCTGTACGCGCTATGCAAGCTCGCATAAACTTTATCTTGTCTGATCTCCAGTTGTTTATAGTGTTTTCCGAGGAATAATTATGAGTTTCGAAGATCCAGCAGAATTGTTCAGAACACTGCCTCTCCGCCCAGACGGCCAAATCAAGAATCTGTGGCCAATTGAAGAGGAAGTTCTCAAGAAATATTACTTAGAACTGAAGGACGAAAAGCGCTTGGCATTGGAACTGCCAACTGGTTCAGGCAAAAGCATAATCAGTCTTCTCATTTTGGAATCATGGAAAAAAGGTGGGAAAAGAGTTGCGCTGCTAACATCATCTTTAGCCTTAGCTGATGACATGAAAAGAAGATGTGATGACCTAGGAATAGAGAATGTAGTGATCACGGGACGAAGGAGAGAGGATGAACTTGAAGACATCGCTAGGGCTCGAGCTAAACGAAAGTATGCTCGCAAGCAAGCCATCGGTATCATGAACTACTGGGCATATATGATGGGAAAGGATATTGTAGAACCAGATGTTCTAGTCATAGATGATGCCGATAGTTTTGAAAACTTGCTAGTAAGCTACTACGGTGTTACAGTATCCAAACAAAACGATCCTGACCTTTGGAACGAAATAATGGACGAGCTATCTCGTGAAAGGATATACAAGACGAAGATAGAGACTTTACGTCTCAGCGACACGACAGAAGAAACACAGTTAATCTATTTTACGCATAGCAGCAAGCTACTGCAGAATCTCAGAGCCAGCGTTCTGGCAAAAGGAAGAGCAGTCTCCGAAGGCCTATCCTATAACTTTCTCAGAAACAAGGGTTTACTTCACACCTATCTTATGTATATAGATAACGATACCGCTTCCTTCATTCCATTCATATCGCCGGGATTCATGCATGAAAAACTTCACAATGTCGAGCGAATAATCTTAATGAGCGCCACAATAGGCAGGCGCTGTTCAATTCACAGAGAGGTCGGTTCTGATTCCGAACTCAAGATCATAACAGAAAGTGACGTAAGAAGCAAGATAGGAACGATGGGAAAGAGAATTATCTTTCCACTTGAAGGTATAGTAACATCTCCACGCGAAGAACAACTACTGTCAGTTACTACGAACATCTACGAGTCTTTCGGCAAAGCATTGATACTCTGCAACTCTTTCAGAGACGCGTATCTGATCAAATCTACATTGGAATCAAAAGGGCATTCAGCGACAATTTATCAAAAAGAACTTGATAGTACGACCTTTGCCAAGTCAAAATCTGGAGCTTTAATCACTGCAGGCCGATTTGTCGGGCTCGACTTCCCTGGCGAAACCTGCAGAGTAGCAATAATCCCTAAAATGCCCTACGTCCTAGGGCCCAATGACGCAGTAATGGCTCATCTACTCGAAGACAAAGACTACAAGAATGAAAGAGTAAGCCACAGACTGGTTCAGGCATTCGGAAGATGTAACAGAAGTCCTGATGACTGCGCCATCTATTTTGTTTTGGATAGTAGATTGGCCAATGACAATGCTGCTGATGCTGAAGTATGCAGATTTTTCCCAAGAAGAATGAAGGCTGAACTTGATTATGGACAAGATTACGCAGAAATCGGCGATTGGGTAAGATGTGTTGATCTCGGAAAAAATCTTTTGAACGGGAAGCTAGTTGACTTTGATCAAGGAATATCTGACAGACTTAAAGATGTGCCAGTGACCATTGTTGAAGAGTCTGATGAGCCATATCTCACTGAGATACAGGCTTGGCATGATCTTACCATGCGTCAGAATTATGTGAATGCTTCGAATCAATTCATTGAATGTGCAGAGTACTATGCCAAACGGAAAGACGACCTATCTCTCCGCAAAGCAAGTTGGTTCAACTACTTATCAGCATTCTGCAACTATCTTGCTTACATCGAGTACAATGGTGAGGAATATAGACAAAAAGCATTAGAGTGCCTTAGGTATGCTGCTGAAAATGGAAAGACAAGCTGGTTCAGTGGACTGCAGGCAGTCATTAATGAGTTGCAGCAAAAACCGAAATTGGAAGATGCGGAAATTGTCAACTTGGAGCTTGAAGACTTCAAAGAAAGACTGTTTAGAAGCTGGAAAGAATTCAAGGATTTGAACAGTTCGAAGAAAAGAGAACCAAAGAAGGTCTGGGAGCAAATACGTGAGAAGCTCTCCACTGGTACACATGGTGAAGTTTGTGACAGATTGAAGACAACTTTTGAGCTGATGGGATTCGAGGTCAGAAAAAGAAGTGGTGAGGTTGGAGAACCAGATTTGGAGGTATTTTCGACGGCTAAATCTCGCTATATTCTTCTTGTTGAAGTCAAGACTAAAGAGCAGAAAGGAAAAGATGGAAAGATGGCAAACGTTGTTAACAGAGATGATATTGATCAGATCGGCGGTCATAAGCCGAGATATCAATCATTGTATCCCGGAAAGACGATCTATGTCATGCTCTTCACGAATAAGGATAGCTTCTCTGACACTGCCGTAGACAAGGCATTCAAGAATGTACGCCTGCTGAAATGTGCGGAATTCTCCTCTTTTTTGGGCAGGTTACTTGAAATGATGGAGAAAGCTTGGAACGCTCGTAGCGCTTATGAGAAGCTTGCTGTAATGGCGAAAATGATAACGCCGGATAGATATGAGATTCTCTTCATACCAAGTGAAAAACCTGAGATAGCAATTGAAGAATTGAACGCATTGCTGCAGTGATAGCATATTAGTTCCCAAAAGCGTAAGAACCCGATTGTGTCTCTTCTTAAGAGATGAAGAATGCCTTATGTTTTGGGTGCGTCGTTTTCAAACGTGCAACACAGCTTTAACTCGCCCACGTATTTTGCAGCATTTGCTGCTGAATCGACCCGAAAATCTGAGTTGCAAGGAATCAAGACGAAAGAAGAAATACAAAAGGATCCCGAGTTCAACAAAAACCTATTTGACCTATCCATGGTTGAGAACGAAATCAACCGATTCAAGAATTTGACTGTCAAGAGCAACATAATCAAACTCACTAAGAAAGACAGAAAAGAATTCGATGATGATTTATCATTTATGTTCAGCGGCTTTCTGAGAGCTATCGAATCCATTAGATCTTCATGTTTGCACATAGCTTCTGAAGGATTTGAGAAATGCTTCTTGCACATTCCTCTCGACCCAGAGGGAAACGAACTAGTCATTGAGGATCTAGATTATTTCAACCACCCTATCTCCAAATATAATGTAAAATTTCAGAAAAAGGGGGAATTCGACCCTATTCTAGAGCTTGCAAGACTTGGTGCATGGTCTGAATACCTTGACATGATGCGCAAAAAACAACCTTTCATAAATAAGCAGATATCTGAAAACAAACATTTTCAATTCCTCCAGTTTTACAGGCTTGTCTGGAACAGCCCACCAATTGAATCTTATCCTGACAGTTTTGTCGGTTACCCACGAATGATTTTGAAGACGCAGAATAGTATGAAGGACTTTGTCATTCACCCAGGCCAACATTTGGATCTCTTTCCCGTCGTTCGTGCATGTTTGGGACTTGGGAACGGTGTTGAACTGCCAAAATGCAGTCGTTCCTCAGTTAGGGAACCGTTCGGAAGCCTTTTGCTGAACGAGAGATTTGAGAAATGCAGGAGCTGTTCAGAGAACTCGACCGGTTCGCTTTGTCTGTTTCAGAGAGCAAAATGCGACGGAAAGGAAATGAAATGTGGAGATAGGATATTTGTGAGTAACGTATGTCATGGTGAATTCTGTGTCTATGTCACATTGTATGATAATAAGATAAAGGTAGGGCGAGGTATGGAATCCCGGATAGTTGGACGACTAATTGAACAGGGTGCCTTTGATGGTCTGGTATTTTATCCGATTCCTTGGTTGCCTTTTGCAGATCACCTTGAAGAAAAGTTGGCCAATCTGCTGAAAAAACGAGCATCGGATCTAGGAACAGCCGAGGTCAGCCAAGTTAGTGAGAGAATAACATCTGAAGAACGGTTTGGAAACATAGTCTCTCTTTGCATGAATGACAATGTTCAAACGAGAAGGGACAAGATCTATGACAGAATCGTTGAAGTCCTAAGCTCGATGGACAACGCTGAGGCAGCCTACCTTCTAGCATTAGAACGAAGAAAAGTGCACTTTGGGAAGAACTGGGTCGGATACAGAGAGAAGAGATTGAACAGCAATGACTTTGTACGCAACACCCGATTTAGGAGAATCCAGGGGAAGATAACAGGAGTTGTAGGTTCATTTATCATAGTTGACAATAAAGCGTACGACACTTCGAAGATGGAGGGATACATAATCGGTGTTCCAAGCAAGTAGGCTTTCCAAGACAAGTGTTGAACTTGTCAAGCTTGAAAGGGAGTCTGTTGAAAGAATTGGAGAGATCCAATACTTCAGATACAAAGTCAAACTGCCCTCTTCTGTCCTAGGCAGGTTTGAAAACCTTGCTCAAGCGTATTATCATGCAGAAAGACTATTCGAGTCTAAGTACGTCTTCTCTTCTCTCGCTAAATTCGATGATGGAATATGTATTGTTTCTCCAGTGGACATAGAAGAGCGCTTCTTGTATTCTTTTGGAAAGAACGATGATTCAAACAAAATAGATGTCATACCAATTGAAGAGAAACTGCAGCTGGATCTTACGAATCCCGATCATCTGGAGATTTTTTCCAATTTGTTTTACCAGAGTTTAAGACGTTCAATATCAGAGATAGGCTACGAAATAAGAGGAACAACGGCTATTGACAAAAGCACGAATCTTCTTAATGGAATACGTCACTACTCAAGAAACGAAATCTTCAGAAGAATACAGCAATTCATTTGTCTCTTTCCAGCATTCAATTTTAGATTAAGGAAACTCGGACATGAGTTTTTCATTCAGATCTCTCCGCGAAGTGTAGTAGAATTCGGCAAAGATCTTTACTCACTGCGAACCGGCGGTGTTTTTACGACCGATGAATTAACAGAAATCTCAGAGAGTGTCAGTCTGCCGATAGGTCGGACTGCAAAACTCTACGCTGTACTTAGGAAGACAGCAACCGACCCTATTGATGAGAAACCATTCAATGGCAACTCGTTTTTGGAATTCGCCGAGAAGATGTATCCTTACCTGAAATTCACCCGACATGATGCTGATCTGATCTTGGTATTGCCATATGGAAATACTACCTTGCCATGGTACTTCTCGAGTGAACTTGTCAGGCCAAGTGTGCGATTCTCAGATATGGCCAGATGGGATCACGAGTTCTACACGATTCTTGGTTCAGAAATGAAGGTCCATAGCGCAAAAAGAAGGGAGCTAATAGACAATTACCTGAAGACGGTTAGGTTCAGATTTCTTGGTATTGACCTGAAGGTATCTGATCTATTCTCTTATGAAACAACCCTTGACACTCTAGGACCCTCTGAATTTGGTCAAAGGTCAGATTTGCCAGTGTTCATTTTTGCGAGTCCTTGGTTGTCTTTCAAAGACAGAGGGACAGGTCGAATAGTTCACGTTAATCGTGATTTGACTGGTCACGTAGGTTCAACCGTGGATCTTCTAACTCATGACGAGCTTGCTTGCTTCAATTCGCCAAGTGATGTGAAGATCAAGATAATCTCAGATGAGTCATTATACAATGACGCATGTGCTTTAGTTGATGTTCTGAAGCACGGGTTTGGTGGTTACAAAGGATTCGAACAGATTTTTGGGACAAAATTAGTTCACAATGAGATCATTCCGGTCAAAGATCTTTTGTCAGAAACGAAGGTCTATTCAGACGTTTCCCCAGATAACTATGATTGCACATTAGTTTTTGGACCACGACGCTTGTCTGAAAGCTTCGAAAAATCTAGGATGATCTACACTATTCCAGAAACCGAAATTCTGAACAGAGGTGTTCCCGCACAGTATGTGACGGATGAACCTGCTCAAAACAAAATGTACGACAAATCGATTCGTACAAAATCTAACGACGCTCATGCTCTTTTTGGAATAGGTCTCAACATATTGGGCAAAATAGGAGCCAAAGTCATGGTCTTATCGCCTGAAACTACCAACTACTTCCTGCCGAATTCGATCGTGATTGGGTACAATATAGCCAGAATCTTTGGGCCTTTGGTGAAGGATGTTTCCCAAGAGAAATCTCCGAGAGACTTAATTAGAACTTCTACTCCACTTGCCGCCCCAATTGTAATGATGAGTCAGGATGGTGCCGAGATAGTTATGCAAGACGTTTATCAAATACCGAACGAGACTTCGCTTTTCAGAGAAGATAGAGCTGAAAGGATGATCGACGAGCTATCTGACAGTTTCAGTAATTTTGTAATACACAAGGATGGGCGGTTCTATTCTGAAGAAATCACCGATATAAAGAAGCTTCAGAGAAGAGACAGAATAGTCGTTCCAGTCTCTATCGTCTCGAATCTCTCTCCTCGTCTTTTTTCATCTGTGGCTTCTTGGAATTACATTCCGCGAATGGGCACAGTTGCCAAGCTATCTAATGTAGATTTCTTAATGGCAAACCCGTTGGTGACGCAAAGATATGCGCCGCAGTCTCGGGGGTGGCCGAACACCGTTTTGATAACAATCCATGAAGAAGCTTTGGAAGCCAAGCTCTCTTCAATCGAAAAATTACAGATATTGTATCAAATATGGGCCTTGACTCGTGTCCATGTGGGGTCGCAACTTCCAACTCGCAAACCCATCTCTATTCATTATTCAGATTCTATGGCCACATTTCTCAGAAAGGTCGGGAACCCTAGGCCCGAATACTTCAGCAATTTTGGGAATAGGCGGAATCGTCATGGATATATTCCAAGGATATTTTTGTAGGAGACGTTGAAAATGTCGAAACCAGCTTCAAAGCCAGCCGACATGTACAACTATCGTGCAGCAGCTTACCTCAAGATATCGGCCAAAGATCTCAAGATCTCTGAGTTGGCATTAGAGAACCTGGATTTCAACGTAATACCTAAATCAATCCCAAAGCAAAACACGTTCCTAAATGTCGATACTTTGTTCGACATTGTGATTTCTGGGTCTGACCGTGAGTATCTATGTGAGTGCAAACATCACGAAATGCCGCGCCCCCTCACACTGAATTCAGTTGAAGTGAAGGATAGTATGCTTGAGTTCATTGCTGCGGAAAAGTACAGGGTTAACAGTATCAAGAGAGATGGAATTGCTTATCTGTTCATAACCAATTGTCCAACAACGAAGCTGAGCAAAGAACTAGACCATTTGAAGACTGCAGGCGATGCGGAGATTATTCAGTACTCCGACGCCTTGGGAAAGCGCGCTGTTGAAAAGTGGAAGAATTTCGATACTAGCATCAAGATCAAGGTCGAATGGATTCGAAATGTTCTGATCAGAACGATTCTAGTGGACATAGACGAGGGAAGGCTGAGCGAGGCTTCCAAGACCGCGGCATATGAGCACGAATTCAGAAAAATGATGGATCGGATATCGGAGACAAATCCAAGACTTGTCCCGCTAGAATACCGTATGAGAAACACAATTCGATTTGATACGAGAGACGGTGACGAAGACACCATAGATGTCCAAAAAAGAGGCTACTTCATAGAAGTATCAATGCCAATTGTTGACCAACTACTCTCGCAAAAATGGACTCCTAACCAATATTTTGCAAGGGTAAGCTACCATGATGTCCCCTTTGTTAAGAAATGTGAGGTTCTACATCATTCTAGCGTTAGCACTGAAAAATCTATGGAGTTAGTCATCGAAACACTGAACGATGTCATTAAGCAACATTTTGAAAAGCTCAAATATTTTTTTGTCATCAATCCTGGCACTTACGATGTTTACTGTGTCCATCTAGAATGGTTTTACAGAATAGCAATGAGCAGCATAAATTCAAAGGGTTTCTATGATATTGCGAAGATCGCTAAGGAACTGCCTACTGGCGTTTCCAGATTCATACTCGCAAATCTTGTCAAAGAGTCAATGAGGCTGAGAGCAAACATTATTGTCGGACAGGACTTGATGGACTTTCTCGGAATTGAGGACGAAGATCATGCGTACCAATAATAGATTGCAAAGCTAGCTGGCACACTGCTGTCTGATTTTTTTGCCATGTTGACGCCCTCAGAAATCAAATTCATATCAAAAACATATTAAATCCGATCAGAGTTGCGATTGTGGTCTTCCCCGTTCCTGAAGTGCCCTTAAGGAAAATGTTTTCAATCGAACGATTTTTCAGCGCAGGCTTCAAGCATCTTTCAAGTTCTTGGATCTGACCTTCGCGGTGGAGGAGCCTTGTCGGAATGAATACTTCAGACAACGCTTCTTCGTTTATGATGATCGGAGCATCCTCAGAACCCATAATAATCTTATGTTTGGACAGTTTAAGTCGTTAACGTTCCAATAGGCGTTCCGATAGAACCATCTGGCACTTGTCCTGCGATACGCAGATTTGTTTCTCTTGACCCCAAATCAAATACATGCAAAGTCATGAAGCATTCCTTCGATGTTTCGCCATTCTGTTTAAACCTGTAGGTGATACAGGAATCTGACATTGTTTTCTCCATTGCCATGAAATTTGGATGTGCTTGAACCAATTCTTTAGACCGGTTTATCACTCTCTTAACGTCAACGTTTTTAGAGAAAATGATGTAACTTGTCTTCGTGTCTCTCCATGTTAAATAGTTCAGCAATTGGTCTATGCCTTTTAGAAAGTATTCATCACCTCAATCTTTGCGAGGAACGCTCCAAGTTAACTCCTAAACTGTTGACTAGTTGAATGATTTCGTTATACGTCTCTGTTTCAAGAGCTGGTTCTATTTCTTTTTCTATGTCCTCTCTAAGTATCTTCAAATCTATCTTTTTCGCGGGTTTTACAAAGCCCTTGGCGATTGCGACTTGTTTCTCAACAGATATTTTTTCCATATATTAATCCACAGTAATGTCGAAGAGGCATCAATCAAATGGGGGAGTTTGCGAAATGGCAGTCCGTGGGCAAGGAAAATTGCCCATTAACCTTAAATATAAGAATCGCTGAAACGCTAAAATGTGGTAGTGATGCCCAGCCAATTTATTACGAAAAAATATTGATCAAGCTTTTGCCAAGGGCTCTTACCTATCAGCAAATGGCGGTTCTCGATGAACTGAGTTCCATTCAAAATCCCACTACAGTATCGCGTTTCATCGAATATCTTTCTAAAAAACACCAAATACCGTCCTCTACATTAAGATGGAATATAAGGCAACTTAGAGAGCTTGAATTGATAAAATGCGGCACAAGTATCACCAAAGGGATTCCAATGGAAACAACCAATTCCGGAAAAATCGTTTATGCGATGCTAAAGCAAATCAAGGAGGGATAGTGTTTTGCATATGAATTTAGAATTCTCAAAACTTAAGTATCCAAGAAGCTCGCATATTGAGTCTTACGAGACGCTGAGGTATTCTCAAATGAGGGCTCAAACCAAGTGTGTTAAAGCTGATGTTTCAGAACGCACGGACCGAGTCCTGCATTATCTTCACCGTTCTGATGTGCGAACCCTTCTTAGATTAATGTATGAGTCCAAGAAACCGATTACACTTGTGGATATTGTGCATAGTCTAGGAGACACAAGTGGCGCGGCAATCGCGATGTCTTTGATCATCGAAGGAGAGAAACTAGGCCTTATAAGACGAACTCACTTCTCTCTAGGCACAAATAGTCGGAAGATAGCGTTCAAGCTAACTATTCAAGGTAAAAAAGTTTTTGATAAATGCTTAGAACTATGCGAAATTGCCAAACTAAAGTATGAAACTTGAACTCCTTTTCATTTTTCTTATTTATGTCCAACAAACGAAGCAACTCTTAAATAAACTGATTCCTCAACACTTCCTTCTCTTGGAGGCACTGAATGGAAGGCACAGACGAAGATCCGTCGAGGAGAAAGGAGGTAATTCAAGCTCTTGAAGACTTCCTCCAACAGGTCACTAATTTAACCATCGAGTTTTCAAAGCGACTACAGGCGTGTTGCAACAATTGCCCAGAGCTAGAAAAGGCGGAAAACGCCGATTTAGAGAACAACGATGACGATAACGAAGAAAAAATCCCTTGTGAAGACTGCACTGTTCAAAAGGTTGTATATGGACTATTGACCGCAGCGCATACCCTAGAGGACAATATCAAACTTAAAACAGGCTTTTGAGCTGCTCAATGTATTCTTTGTAGGCCTCTGCGGCTTTCTGCCCCTTTGGCGTGATGTAATAATAAACTTTAGACCTGCTTCCTTTGACTAGCTCTCTGTCGATTAGTTGAAGGGATTCCAATTGCCGCAATCTCGCGGTCAATGTTGCGGGACTTTTGAAGATTTTTTTCAATTCCCAAAAGCGCTTCTTTCCTTTGACCAATTCGAGCAGAAGCTCAGCTCGGTCGTCAGCGAAAGGATTTTTCTGTTGGTTGAGTGTCATTTATAACTCCCTAGGGCGGTGCATCCCCAAATCAATGAAACACATTTGCTATTTATAAACAGTGCGTTTTTAAAATTTTCGTTCTGTTTCTGACCAGAGTCGAAATAATGACTGTAGCCGTAAAAAATCTGCTAGTTCGATAATAAAACTTTAATACAACTCCTGTACTACTCTTAACAGCACACTCGTGTGCCGTTGGAGCGGAATGATTTGAAAATGAATCCTGAATCATGTGCTCTACTTGCGCTTTTTGCTTGGAGTATTGTCCCAACCTGTGTGGCCGCATTGGATGTCATTCAACCGGATTTTCCACCACTTCAAACGGCATTTCTCTTCTCACTTATAGGCGTGCTGGCTTTGGCAATCACCTTTGCGGCAGTTCCCAAAATGCGGGAGATGTATCTAGAGAATTTTCTTGGTTATGCGTCCAGGCCTAAACACATAGTGCGGTTTATGCTGCTAGGACTGTTTGGAACAATCGTATACTATCCATTGTATGTACTCAGTTTCAATTACTTATCACCACCAGAGGTGTCAGCGTTGAATTATACGTGGCCGGTGTTCTTGCTTCTGTTTGGCTACCTTTTCAGGCGATGGAGAGCAAAGGTTGAAGAAAAGCCCAACTCAAGGCGCTTGGTACTGGAATTGCTCGGCTTGATAACAACGAGTTTTGGGGCCTTTCTGGTTATAACAAAGGGCTCAATACTTTCGATTAATGCCAATGTGGGCGTCTTTTACATAATCATTGCGGCGGCTTCGCAGGCTCTGTTTTTTTTCCTTCCGCAAACTGTTTGGTTTGATTATGACGAGCCCCTTGCGGTTTTTGCCGGTCTTGCCACGGGTGTGCCAATATTGGG
>Ga0172365_10002480_pt1 | contig 13604 bp, 10 predicted proteins | sample LakKivSesite48cm_FD_114535 | JGI IMG/M metagenome (GOLD analysis project Ga0172365, IMG submission 114535) | Sediment microbial communities from Lake Kivu, Rwanda - Sediment site 48cm | ecosystem: Environmental > Aquatic > Freshwater > Lake > Sediment | place: Rwanda: Western Province, Lake...
AGGTGCAACTCCTCGGCTGACTTCAATCTTTTTTGGGTCTAATACAATAACTTCGGTAATTTTTCCTTGATTGGTAAAATCGTGGGAATAAATTATTGAGTCGTATCCTTTCTTTTTAGCCATTTCTATCAGTCGTGGTTGGTCTACTTGAAAAGTAATTTCGCTTCCCATATTTAGTGGCTTTTTAATATCAAAAATGGCTTCTATTGTATTTTTTCCATATGTCGCAGGTCTTTGAAAAGTATTAAAAAACACAGAACCACCTTCAAACTTTGGTGATAATTCATTCGTTTGATGGAATAACTTTACTCTACCCCCTTTAAATGAGTTTATATTCTCTTCGTATAGATTTTTAACTCCACCTCCCTGTGCCTTCACAAACTCATCAGCACTATTAAAGTTCTTCGGGTCTGTGATGTCTGTTGCTTTATTAGCCTTATTCCATATATCGGTGAGTTGGGATTTGGTTTTTAGTTGAGAACTATAATCAACGACTTGGTCATGTTCAAACAATCTTCTTAGGTTTTGAGTATCTTGATAGTTTTTCATTTCAATAACAACACCATCATGACCAGCATCTATTATTTTTTGTCTTACATCTGCGATTTGTTGTTTTACCACGGATGGTGTTACGCCAGCTTTTTCACTAACAATTAGATTTTGTCCTCCTGTTATATTTCTTAAATCTTGGTCAGTTCTGATAAATAAAGGGTTTTTTAATTTGACAACTTTTTCTTCCACTTTTTTCCCATATCTAATTGCCTGTGATATTCCAGCATAATAATCACCATCACCAAGAGCGTTGCCAATATCTTCTCTGGCTTTTAAACCACCACTACCGCCATATCCACGATAAAGAGTTTTTTCATAAACAGGTTCCCCTTGTGCCTTCACAAACTCCTCTGTTGCTTGGTTTGCGTCGTTTGCCATTGCCAATGCTTCAGCGTTAGACTTCTTGTTTTTCGTATCACCATCCGTTTTCGTCTTCACATCTTTCTCATTCTTGACCACAACCTTTTCTTTCTTCTTCACACCAGAAACATTTTTCTTCTTATGTTCACCTACGATGCCATCAATAATCTCACCAAGTGTTTTTTCACTTGTCCCCACACTTTCAGATACAACACTATCTATGATTGTGTCAATGTCTTCATTGGACAGTCCCTTATTGGCATAAGTATTATGTATATAACTCTTGACAAATGTGCGAAAATCTTTTGCGTGTGTTTGTAACCTTTCTTGATATGCCACGTCCGAAGAAGCCCGCTGTTTTTGCATGTTGGACAACTGTATTTTCAAGTCCTTTTTTTCTTGCGACCCCGTTTGCGCTTCGTCAATACGTTGTTTCAAATCTGCGATTGTGGTATCTATTTCTTCTGTATCACCACGCATGGTGTCAATCTCCTCAAGAAGCATCGCAGGAGTTTTTTCTGTCAAGGATGTTTCTTTTTTTGCAGGAAGAATGTTTGTCAGTGTGGACTCAATATCCGTCATCTGTACATCTGTTTCTTTTTGTGGTGTAGCATCCTTTGATAACATTGCTATTAATTCCTCTGCTTTCTCTGTCGTTTCTCCCTTTGCCACCACATCAAGAATTGCCTTACTTTTTCCTTCCGTCGCTATCGTATGTTGTATTTGTGCAGACGTGTTTTTCCATGCAGACACCACTGATGACACGTCATCAGCAACCTTTTGTATATCAACAGTCTTCCCTATATCTTTTGCGTTCTTTTGTATATTGGCAACAATGTCTTTTCCTGACGACCCGTTTTTTACTTCTTTAGCAATATACATTTGTAACATTGTATCTGACCCAAGGATGAGTTTCCATGACGCTCGCAATTTGTCTAACTCTGCATGTTGCTTTTGTGCGCTCCCCGTGGCATATTGAGTAACCGCTGTTCCGCCACCCATTAACGCACCAGCGAACGCTGCCTCATACGTGTTGTCTAAAAGTGTTCTATGTTCATCATACGTCATTGCCCACGCATTGCTGATGACTTCTTGCAGAAACTCTGTGCCTCCTTCTGACACTGCCCCAATCCCCGTATCAAGTATCGGTCTTACGATATTTTTTATAAGTGTGTTTTTTATATTCAAAAAGTCTTTGTTCGCCATAACACCCTTAAAACCCAATGAGTCAAGTGGAGCCGTCGTTGCCCCTACTAATATCGCTATTTTCCCTAGTTTATCTTCCGTTTGGCTGTCCATGTTTATACCAGAGTTAGCAACATATTCTTTTGCTTCCCCATACGCAAAGCCCGCATTCGCCATGTATGACGTAGCAAGCAGTGCTGGTACAGAACCACCAGTAACGATACCTACCCCATATAACGCCGCTGTCGTAGGAAGAGACATACCGAGTATCTTTGAAATCTCATGGACTCCACCCTCTCCTGTAATACGGTCAATAAACCCTTTTTCTTCTGATAACAACGTGTCAATCTTTGAAAAGAGTCCTTCTGACCGCTCAATCATCCTGTTGTATTCATTTATTTTTTTACCTGCTTCGTCTCGTTCTTTTTGTGTCGCAAATGTTTCAGGGAAAGAGTCAATCTCTTTTTTGAGCATATTGATGTCATTTTCCATAAGACGTATATCCGTCTCTGCCCTCCGTATCTCATCTTGTTTTTTTACGTATTCAGGACTGTATGCGAGTTCGTACCCCTCCATAAAATCACGGAGTTCTTTATTGACAACGTCTGACTTTTCTCTTACTGACTCCTTTGTTGCGCTCGCTACCGTGTTCGGAAGCCCTACGCTCTGCAATGCCTTTGACGCACCACCCCAAAACAAATCAGCGTAGTCATATGTTGCTTTTGTCAAAGACTTTACCCCACCCTCGAGCGACATAGCAAAATCCTCACGTCCTTCTGGTGTCGTGATTATCTTCCCGATATTTGAGCCTACCTTTCCTACGTTGCTTCCCAATTCCCCCAAGAGTTCCAATGCGTTTTTCTTTTCTTTCGTCCCTGTGGGAGTAACGGTTTTAGGTGTTACGCTGTAATCTGCACCGTCAAGAAACGACGGGCGTTTTGAGGTTGGCGACACATTGTTATCTGTGTCATCAAGAAATGACGGTCTTTGCATGGTGCTTATTTGTTATCGTAGTCTACTGATAAATCTTCGTTTTCCATTGCCTCTTGCAATTTCTTAACGGCGTTGTATCCGTATGTATTTGAGAGATAGTCATACATCTGTTGATATTCGTCTGGGTTTACGCCAGCCCAATCTTTCGTTGATATTTGTTTTTTGAAGTGAAGAATTGCCTTTCCTATTTCTTGATCTGCGGTTGCTTCTTCTTCCTCGTCTTTTTTATTTGCAATATCTGTCCACGTCTTCGCTGTGGACGCTTGCCGTTGTTTGATAAGTTCCTCTGTGTTTTGTATATCAAGCGCATCTTTCTTTGCTTGTGTCGCACTCTTTTGTTTGCCAATCAGTGCGTTTTCAAATATGCCATACACTGAAGAATAACTGACACCTTGTGATGTGGCTATCTTCTCTATGTATGTGTGTTTCTCTTCAGCACTCATGTCCTCATACCCATCGACGAACTTTGACGACAACGTGGTAAGTTCTGACATTATTTTTGCCACACGTGCGGTTTCTTCTTCCTCTTTCTTTTTGAGTACGTCTTTTTGCAGTGCGAGAATGCGGTCTGATTGCGCTCGTACGTCATTCATGATTGTACGCATATTATTTTCTATGTTTTCTATTGCAGAAAGTTTTTCACGCAACAACCCTGCTTCTCCTTTTTGCTGAGCAGATTTTGCTTGTCCGATGAGCGAGTCGCGTTCGCTTTCCAATGACTTTATCTTGTCGGCAGCCTTTGTTTCTTGTTCTGTGATTGCGTCGTTCCAAGAAATCGGGGTGTATTGCCCGCCACCCGAAAGACCATATGCTTTTCGTGCGTCTATGTCTCTTGCGTTTATCTTTTGTTGAGTTTCAATTCTTTGTGCAAAGGTATTGTTTATACTGTTTATGAGCGACTGTGTTTCTGCGCTAAGTGTTTCAAGGCTTGTCGTGTAAAGATTATTGTATTCTTTTATTTTCTCTTGTGCTTCAGCGTCAAGTCTTTCTTTCTCTTTCGCTTCCTCTGCAAGCATGCGGTCGGTCATCGCGTCTCCTGTTGTTTCCACCGTCGTATCCGTTGTCGTTTTTACTTCTGCTGGCTGTGTTTGCGTTTTACTTTGTGTGTTCTGCCCCATGCTTAAGATCTTTGCAGAGTCCTCGGTAAATACGTTTTCCAAATCATCACTTGAGATTACTTTTTCTGTTTTTGTAAAAGGTTGTACTGTCTGCGTGTTCGTGTCCGAAAACGCAATACGAACCTTATCAAACGCAGCCTGCTGTTCAGCACTAAGACCGCTCTGTCCTCCAGAACTAAACGCTGTTCCCACATCTTTAATTGCTTGGTCTTGTGATGTCATGATGTGTTATTTATAGTGTTGGGATAAAATACGCATACGCAACTGCATTCGCGTTTAAATTTGGACTGAATGATACTGATTGACCTTTTCTAACAGGGATAGTTACCTGATTTAAGCCATTATTTTTCATTCTTATACCAGATACAGTCCCATGGATTGTTATATCTGATGGATATGATGCGTTTATATCAATGATAAAGACGTGCCCATCAGAAAATGCCTCAAATTTGACAAGACCAGAGTTAATATCACCTTCACTCGTAGATGACGTAATATGATATCCACACTTGAAAGGTATGCCATCTCTCCTTTCAGTGTCTAGTATAATTTCTGTATCTGATACTGATTTCCCGACATACATACCACTAACTACTGTACGGATACCACCTGACGTGGTGTGAGTATAATAATCATTATAAGGAAGGAGGGAGGAAAACCCACCAACTTTCCCTTTAGTGACCAACGTCATAATATCACCTGCGCCTCCAGTGGTTATGACCAGTCCTTGTACTTGTCTAGCCATGGGACTGTTGTGGTTTGCCTTTGTTTTATACAACGACATGCTTCCACCTGATGTTGGAGTTATCTTTAGATAGGGAATACTTGTGTGCCCGTGAACATTAAATCCTGCGTACGATGAGTCTACCGCTGAATCTGGAAGATATGAACCTTGATGATAAAAGTCTGAATTACTATTTCCTCCTGTCCTTTCCAAATATATACGGTACGATGTTCCTCCAGAAAGTGTGAATGGTGAACTAAACGTAAAAGATTGCATTGTTGATGATGTGGTGGAAAGAGATGACCCAGCAACGTTATCAGACGTTCCGTTTGTAATAACATTATCAGATGTGTCTTTTATGACAATACGTATTGAATCACTAGGTGAGCCAACCTTTGAAAGAACTGTTGTTACTTGTGTTGAAGTAACTGTAGCCAGTGGCGTTATTGTCATATATGGGGCTGTACGATAGGCAGATACTGATTGTTTACCAAACGTCCTCATAACATTTATCAATGGCTGGAATAGGTCATTCACAATAAAGGCTGTCTGCGGTGTTGTCGCTCCTGTGAATGCTTCTCCCGCTGGTAACTGTATTTTTCCATATTGTTGAATCCACCCGTCAATACTCCCATCAGCGTCAGCACGTGGTATCTTGTTTGCTATTGGTGTAGTGCTTGTGTCCGCCTCATCCACAACACCATTGTCAGCAGAAAGCGGTGTGCCTGATGTTGGGTTTTGTAACGCGTCTTGGATTGCTTCGGTTAGTTGTTGATTATACCGAGGATACAGCAGAATAAGTGTGGTCGTTTTTGCGACACCAAGAGATACTTCTAGTGTCCCCGGTGTATCCGAAAGTTCCCCGTCTGTATCAGACACATAATAGTGCGTATTTGCCGTAAAAATTGCGCTAGAAGCCGTGTGTCCTCCAAAAATAGTAACTCCACCGCCTATGGCATTTCCCGTGGTACCCCCGCCACGTGAGATGCCTAAAATGACGTTCTCTGACTTCCCTACAGTCTCTGCGTCGGCAAGATACCACATGCCGTCTTCGTCTAGGTATACCACCTTGTCTACGAGGATTGTTTCTCCCGCAACTCCGGGGAATACAACGGGTGTTATCATCGGTGTTCCAAAGACAGCGTTATCTAACTGGCTTTTCCGCACTGCTTCATTATCTTCCATGCCGTCTGCTTCAATGATAGGTGCTTTTTCAAAGGTTTGTGTTTCAGTCCATATTTGTTCATTGTCAAGATGTGCAAAAACAGAAAGTGTCAAGGGGTCATTTGTTACAATGACTTCTCCCGATTGAAACGACTCCCCTGTTGCGTATCCTACGTACGGAGACGTGGGATCAAGGTTGCGTCCGTTTGTTGCGACGGTAACTGTTGCTGTGCCGTTACTGTTTTGTGTGATGTTAGTACACTTTATCATCTCTTGTTTATCCCCTTGTTTTATAGCAATGACGAACCAGTCCCCAAAATGGGACATGGTAAGAGCGTTGCCTTTTGAGTCCACCAATTCACGAACGGTAATGAATGTTGCCGTAGTGGAAAGCGGTGATTGTAACGCTGTCTTTTTTGCTTTAACAATAAAAATGCTCATATGTATAGTATATTACTTATTAGTGAATAAGTCATCCCCAATTTTGCGAGGAGCGTATGTTTGATCTATCCAATATGCAAGTAAACGGAAATCGCTTTCAGCACCTGTAATGGTGAAGATAGGACGCACGTCAAGATACGATACTGCCAAATACTTGTCGTACACCACGGCACGTTTCAGATAAGGAACTATCATATCCTCTCCTGCCCATGCACGTTCTCCGTATGGGTTTGTTGCCCACGATACATCATCGGACACACCAAACGTCTTAACAGTTGCTCCGTCAATAACGAAACTATAAGTTTCCTTTCCTCCCTCTTCTTCAAATTGCTCCATGACTTCTACCTTTGCGGTTGGGGAGATACGACACGACACGCCAAATATAGTGTGTCGCTTGTGCCGAAACTGGTGTCGTGTGTCTCCTACCCCATGATTAAGTCCAAACGCAATGACAGACTCAATATCAGTCCCGATGTCATGTTTCCCCGAGAAGAGTCTATATGATTGGTTTTCTGTATTGTGGTGTCCGTACTTCACCCCACCGATAACAGAGATACAGTGTATCGGAAGTATCTGTGGCGGTTGAAAATACCCCTCAACAGTATCAAGCATGATAAGTGTACTATCTTGCGGAAACACGATATATATCGCCCTGTCAAGATAGTATAATCTCACATCATCAAAATTGAGACGTGCGAACAAATCCTCTACCTCATCGGAAAGCAACTTAAACTCATCTGTCCCCAATACTTCGTTCGTCAATACGCGCTGAAGTGTTTTGTCTTGTGCTATATAGATGATGTCGTCCTTGTGTTTTGCGACTGCCATAGGAAGCGCACCCTTTCCTTCTCCAACTTCTACTTTTTCTACACTCACCCACATACCATACGCATTTTCTTCAACAGTCTTTGATACCTTGTACCAATTATCAGTGTCAGAAATCCATAAAGTATTTTTACGTGAAACTAAAGCGGTGATATTTCCGTCAAGTTGCATGTATACAGCACTCGCTGCGGTTCTCGACCCACTTGCAGGCATGGAAAAATTGAGCCCAGTCAAAAGACTGTAATTTTCAATGTGCGACCAATAGAGACTCACGCTTGCATAATTCCCTACAATGATGTGGTTTTGGTATGAATAGATAAAATCAAGATTGAAATTAGCAGATATTGCGTTAGAAAATGCAACAGGTTTTACCATAACAACATCACCACCAATAGGAGTAAATGTAGGTGTTGTATCAAGGGTTATTTCGTTTCCAGAAAGAGGGTTATTTGAATATGTATTTTCCTCTTGATTGTCAATAGCACCGCTGTCTAACGAATATATGATAACCGATTGTGTGGTAACATTCCCTGCGTCAAATCCTTCTTGCTCAAGTGTTTTTGTTCCGTCAATCGTAATAACATCGGAATTGAAACTGTCAATGTTCGCAATCGCTCCATTCCACTGATAAAGCGTTGTACCCCCGTCTGTAAAAAACAACCTCTTCTTTACAATGCTTCCGTTCCTGTCGAGCCATGTTGCGAAATATACCCGCATCGTGTCTTCGCGTAAGTTCGTATATAGCGTAAACCATATACCGTCATATTTGACCTGTAATGTGTTTCCGTGTACGCGCATAGGACGTTCCCCACCAAGCGCGTCTTTCCATACAAACTCCGAGTGTACCGCCTCATTCACGGTCATTGAAGTACCGTCATTCTCTATTCCACTTCGTTTATACACGGTGCCTTTCAACACAAACACATTCTTTGACGGATACGTCAAGTCTTGCGGAGACATCTTCGTAATATCAACTCCTTCTTTATATCCTGAGAATGTGTCTATAATCATATTACATGCCTATGGGTATATCTGCCCCTATATTATACGAGAGTGGACGTTCACTTGACGGGTGAATGTCTTTATATGCTTCATATTTACGCTGTAATTGTCCCTCAAATCTTCGTGAAGCGTTACTGTCAATACTGTCAAAGGTTGAGGCTTGAGTAACCAGCAAACACATCTCATAGTGCAACATGCCCACAACATCTCTGTCTATGTTTACCTTATCGTTTTGTGCTTTTGACACGGATGTTTGCCAGAGCGCACCAGAGACACCGTGTACATATGGAGCATTTGAATAATACTCAAGGAAGTGTTGTGATTGCTTTTCTATGCTGAAAGAACCAAAAACAAGTGTCATTGTTTTTCCTAACCCTGCTGTCCCTGTTATCTCCCATGATGTAATCACTGTTGCATCCGGAGTACCAAGCGTTGTCGCTGTCTTCATATCAAGCAGAAGTACATTGAGCCCGTCAATGAGATACGACGAAATGATTGACGTGTTCACCTCATAATAATTTCCCGCACTTGAGAGAAGTCTTACTCGCAGAGAGTCAATATCGGCGACAGCGGGGATATATACGGGGAGAACAACAACACCTTGCAAATAATTAGATATGTCTTTTTCTTCAGCAAATGTGTCAGAAACAGTCTCTCCTGCGTCTGTAAACGTTGCCTGTACTGACGCAGTACCAGAGATGATGTTGTATGTGTTCAACGACACGTCTGCTCCCGTCTTTGTCCCCACCTCATCCATACTGTCCAATGTAAGAGCGTCCACATCTATTTCACTGTATGCTGATATAAACCGCACACCATTTATATATTCTATCGTGAATGTTTTATCGTCCTGTTTGTTGTAAAATTGTGCAGGGGGAACATATGAAAACGTGCGGTCGTCATTATTAGTATGCAACTCTGTAGGTACCAGTACGTCAGTGGGACAGTAATAACGAGAGACCCCTTGCACAATACCGCAATAAAGCGGGGCTCTCCGCTTCAGTGTCTCGGGGCGACATTTGTCCATCACATTCTCCATACCACGACGTATGGTGTTGTCCCAGTTTATAGCAAGAGAAGATCCGCCTTCAAACTCACTTTTTACGTCTTCTATTATAACGCTTGTATCAATCATAGTTATATAAATACTTTTAACAAAACTGTTAATACATACACCGATAATATACTCGTGAATGCGAGCGTGTACGCAAGGATGAGTGTTTTGGTTTGGTCTTTCATACTATTTTATGAGAGATTTAATGTATAACGTTAGTGCTCCAAAGAATATCGTTATCACCAGCCACCAATCAGTCAAGAACTTCCGTATCCACCCTCGTGCTATCATGCCTTTTTTTATTTCCTCAAGAAGTACCTTATGCTCGCCATATGAGTCTTGCATGTCTTTTAGTTTAGCCAAAATCAAAGCATGCTCATCGTTGTTTTTTTTCATATCGTTTTCTATCTTTTCAAACTTTTGTTTTGTATCAGGGGACATATTATGTTGCGTTCTGCTTACTGCACTTTCTATTATACCATTGACATGTTCCAAAATCACTGTGGACAGAGAACTAGGAAAACTATCCTCAATGCTTTTGAGTCGTTTGTCCAAGGCTTTGATATTATTGTTTAGTTCATCTGTCGTACACATGGTGTTATATATTTGAAACTCCTGCGATTGACTTTACTGATGTGATCAACACACCTCCGATACTCTTGATACTTGTCTGCGAGACTCCGGCAATGGATTTGATAGCGGAAGAGCCACCACTTGGAGTATAGGTGGCGTAGATGGAAATTTTCTCGTTATCAGTTGTTGATGTTATCGTTCCATAAGGATTTTGTGGAAATGTTGAATAATCTGATGCAGCTCTTTTACTACCAGAAACACTTGTATAACCAAAATATGAAGGGTGATTATTTTCATACACACAAGTTATAGCCGTCCAATAAGTATTCCCATTTGTAATACTTCCAGAAATTGCATTATTATACCAATTTTTCGTTGTGGAAGTTGCTGTCAATTCTATATTTGAACCAGCAATAGGAGCATTAGGTGAACCACCTGAATCAGTATATAGTGCAACTTTTACACTATCTCCATTTGTTGTGCTATCATTTTTCCTAAAATAAGCATAAAAGTTTGTAAGTGTCCCGCTACCACTCGCAACATAACTATAAGATATTTTACTTACTGTCCAATAATCTTCACTTGCACCACCCGTATTATATCCAATCGTATCATTACTTTTAATTGGATAAACCGCCTTGTCTAAAAATTCCTGCGGTATCTCTACAGAGTAAATCCCGTTTTCAATGTGCAATATGCCCCAAGTTTCTACTCCGTTTGCGTCAATTATATGGGGACGGTAAATCATAAACGCCTGCCCTGTTTTGTAATCCTTGCCGTTTATGTCATTCATTCCACCTTTTGTTGAGTGATAAACAGCGTAAGAGCCGACTACGTTTTCAGGTCGGTGTGAAATTGGGGCACCGTTTTCATCAAAAATATCCGTTTCAGTAGCAGTATAACCTTTATCTTTTTGTTCTTGTGTAATTTCTGCCGTAAGAGGTGGCTGATAGAAAAAATCTAACCCCTTACTTTGAATTGTGAAATTAAACTTATTTTTATCTGGCTTGTTTTTGAGATACCAGACGAACTTATATCCACCCTCATCATCTATGTAGGGGTAGTTTTCTATTACGATATTTCCTTGTTCCCATAAAATCTTATCGTCTTTGGTGCTGACTTTTTCTGTGCCTATTTCGTTTTCGGCAAGGCGGATACTAAAATTGACTTCATTTGTATTTTCGTCATCACCCCAACGACATAGTTTCACCTGTGGATAAAATTGCTCTTGTTTTGTATCTCCTACCTCAACTGTAATTAAATCTTTAGGTTTACCATTTCTGTCCAGCCCAACGCTTTTGTCTTCAGCCACACGAAAAGCGTTGCTCACAATAGAGTATTTATCTTTAACCTTTTTACTGAGTTTTGTTTGGTCTATTCGCAGAATACCAGTTCTATCAAAAGGAATGTTCCCTTTCATAAATCGCCCTTTTTCGTCTTTAATTGTTTTAGGTATATTAGCCATACTAGGTATGTGTTACTCCCGTCTCGGGATTGAAGTACATCACATCAGATGAAACCGCATAGCCAAGCACCCGCACAACATCATTGGTACCTGACGGTGCGGTTTGCGTCAATGCTCCGTCCGTAGTAGAGAGATATATCGCACCGCCAACAGTCCAGTTCCATGTGTCATCACGTACGAATGACCCGGGGAGTGCCACGAGCATCGCCTCCGTATCATTCTTCGCTTCCAAAGCGATAGCAAGCATCTTGTCGGCCGTTGCCGTCCCGTCTGCGTCCGCCTTGAGCCACTTCCCGCCTGAACCAAGGTACACGCACTCAAACGCCGATATGGTCGCCCCAGAAAGGATACTGTTCGTTGTCGGCCCGTTTGCGGTATGGTCGGTGTCTGGTGTCGCGTCAACCTCACCACTAGGCGTATACGCCTCAAAAGCAGTCCCGTCAGATTTAAGACGAACTGATTGCCCGTTTTCTATAGATACGTTTGATAGTATTTCTCCGAAGTTCTTTGCCATAAATAATTAAATGATTACCGATAATCCGCTCATTCCTGCCCCCACAAGGGGCAGAGTGAATTGACTATTCTGTTTCACCGAGAGCCACGCGCTTCTGTATTTCCGCTTCCACTCTCTGTATGTCGTTTTGCCATACTTGGATGTTCACAAAACACACATATGCAGTTGCCCGCAATTCAGTCAGCGTCATTTCAGAAAGTTGCTTTGGCTTCTCAACTTTCTCTTTTGGTGTTTGGTTAGTTTTGTTAGACATATTACCATTCTGGAGCATTAACGAATACATTAGTTTCTACTTCTTCCATGATAGGTTCTCCGTCTTCATCCACTTCACCTGTTGCACGCATTTCAGTCTTACTGGTTGTGAGCAACTCGTAAATCTGTGTACGTGTTTGGTCTTCTGACGGGATGATTATTGTACGTACTTCCAACGGTTCAGCGTTGTTATCTCGTGCGTCTTTGTCTGCGTACCCTGCAAGGAATACTTCTGCTGTATCTTTGAAAAGTTCGTTGATGCGAAGAATGCGCCAATATGTGGCGGGGATGCCGAACGATGTTTGGATTTCTTTTTGAAGTGCCATAATGGTTATTGTTTTACATTAGGAATAAATACACGTGAAGTCGGGTCGTTCGGGTCATATTCCAGAGTTCCAGTCTCTTCGAAACCAGAGTCAGCAACCCTTCCAAAAACATTATATATAACATTATACTCTTCTTCCGTTATGCTCGTTCTTGCTTCTAAAACTTTTTCGCCTTCAAGTTTAGAAAATATAAATAAAAGGTCTTCATTAGTCACTGTGTAACCTGCGTATGGACCTATTGCAATACATTTGTTCATAAAATATGTCTTTATTAAATAATAATGAATAATGAATATATTATACCACAAAACGATTATGTTGTGATAATACCTTTCGTAGTCATATCGTTCATAAATGTCAGAACCAAATCTTTAAGTTGGTCTTGCGTGTATGACGAGCCGTCGAGAGTTCTTCGTGTCGAATAATTACTTAACGTGTATCCCGACTGCGCAAGCCCAACTGTTCCACCTTTGAAGGCGAACGCGCCATCCCCCCGCACCGTAAACCCAGCAGTCCCCGCAGAGTCCTCCACCAAGAGTCCCAGCGTGGATGATGTCGTCCCAGCCCCGCGGATATGGAGCCGTGCGGAAGGACTGTCCACGTTGCCGATATTCCCCTGCAAGCGTGTCGTCGTGATAGATGAGTTCCCCAGCACCACGGTATTGCTCCCCAAGCCGATAGCACTTGCCCCAATCACAATCTGATTAGTCTGCCCCGCACCGTTTGCACGCGTGTCATACCCAAGGAAGACGGAGTTGTTGGAAGTTGCGTTGCCCGTGGAGCCGTCGGCGAGGTAGCGACCTGCGTTCACCCCTATCGCGGAGTTCTGATACCCTGTCGTGTTGGTGCGGAGGGCGTTATACCCCATCGCAGAGTTGTAATACCCTGTTGTGTTGGAGAGGAGGGCGTTCGTCCCTATCGCGGAGTTGTAATGCCCTGTCGTGTTGGAGAAGAGGGCGTTCACCCCTATCGCGGAGTTCTCATACCCTGTCGTGTTGGTGCGGAGGGCGTTATACCCCATCGCAGAGTTGTAATACCCTGTCGTGTTGTTGCGGA